>Ga0247608_10000229_pt1 | contig 101993 bp, 104 predicted proteins | sample 176DNAGHGlowgp2_FD_193490 | JGI IMG/M metagenome (GOLD analysis project Ga0247608, IMG submission 193490) | Sheep rumen microbial communities from Palmerston North, Manawatu-Wanganui, New Zealand - 1766 DNA GHGlow gp2 | ecosystem: Host-associated > Mammals > Digestive system > Stomach > Rumen... | reverse complement strand
TCATGAGCCTTGAACTTCTTAGTGTTCTTGATGATCTTCTTATAAAGCGGGTGTTTAACGTTATCAACGATAGCAACTACGACGGTCTTATCCATCTTATCGCTTACAACCTTACCTACTCTTGTTTTTCTAAGGTTTCTCTCAGTAGACATTAGCTAAATCCTCCCTTTCTTACTGCTCAGCATTGAGCTCTGCCTCACGCAGAGTTGTCTTGATGCGTGCAATATCCTTCTTTACAGCCTTAAGACGAGCTGTATTATCAAGCTGATTGATAGCCAGCTGGAAACGAAGAGCGAAGAGCTCCTCCTTCAGGCTGGTGAGCTTCTCGTTGAGCTCGTCAACTGACATTTCTCTGATTTCCGATGCCTTCATTACTGCTCAACCTCCTGCTCTGCTTTAGTTACGAATTTACACTTGATAGGAAGCTTGTGCATAGCGAGACGCATAGCTTCTCTTGCGGTCTCCTCAGCAACGCCCTTGATCTCGAAGAGTACTCTGCCGGGCTTTACTACTGCTACCCAGTACTCAGGTGAACCCTTACCGGAACCCATTCGTGTTTCAGCAGGCTTCTCTGTGATAGGCTTGTCGGGGAAAATCTTGATCCAAACCTGACCGCCACGCTTGATGTAACGTGTCATAGCGATACGGGCGGACTCTATCTGATTTGAGGTGATCCATGCAGGCTCAAGTGCCTGAAGACCGTAATCACCGTAAGTTACCTTATTGCCTCTGTAGGCCTTACCCTTCAGACGTCCTCTGTGGACTCTGCGGTACTTTACTCTCTTCGGAAGCAGCATTACTGATTACCTCCTTCTCTTTTAGCGTCACGATTGAAGTTTCTGCCGCCTCTTCTGTTACCGTCTCTGCGGTCATCTCTGCGGCGTCTGTCGTTATTTCTTGAATCCTTCTTCTCGAGCTTCTCTCTCTGAGCAGCAGCCTTAGCAGCATCGCCCTTAAGAACTTCGCCCTTGTAGATCCAAACCTTAACTCCGAGCTTTCCGTATGTTGTATCAGCCTCAGCAAAGCCGTAGTCGATATCTGCACGGATTGTCTGGAGCGGGATAGTACCCTCGTGGTAGCTCTCGCTTCTTGCGATCTCAGCGCCGGCAAGTCTGCCTGATACCTTAACCTTGATACCCTTTGCGCCAAGTCTCATTGTTCTGCCGATGGACTGCTTCATAGCTCTTCTGAAAGATACTCTGTTCTCGAGGTCGAGAGCGATCTTCTCAGCAACGAGCTGGCTGTCCATATCGGGCTGCTTAACTTCGATGATGTTGATGAATACCTGCTTCTTCATCATCTGCTCGAGCTTAGCTCTGAGCTTCTCTATCTCTGCGCCGCCTCTTCCGATAACGATACCGGGCTTAGCGCAGTGGATGTGGATTCTTACCTTATCAGCGAAACGCTCGATCTCTATTCTGGGAACACCAGCAGCGTATAAGCTCTTCTTAATGAAGTTACGAACGTTATAATCCTCAACAAGAGTATCGCCGAAATCTGCCTTATTGGCATACCAGCGGGAATCCCAATCTTTAATAACGCCGACACGGAGTCCGTGCGGATTAACTTTCTGGCCCATTATTCAAACCTCCTTGGGATTATTCTTTTTCTTTAAGAACAACTGTGATGTGTGATGTTCTCTTTAAAATTCTGTATGCTCTGCCCTGTGCTCTCGGCATGATCCTCTTCATGATGGGGCCGGGTGTTACGAAGCACTCTGCCACATAGAGATCATCCTTGTTCATGCTGAAGTTATTCTCAGCATTTGCCATAGCGGACTTTACAAGCTTTCCAACGATAGGACTTGCAGCCTTCGGAGTAAGATCTAAAGTAGCCAAAGCGATGTCAACAGGCTTGTTTCTGATCAGATCCAGAACGATCTGCACCTTTCTGGGTGATATACGAGCATTTCTTAAATAAGCTCTTGCTTCCATCTGAACTCCTCCTTCCGCTTATTTCTTACCGTTATTGGATGTCTTGGAACCAGCGTGTCCCTTGTAAGTTCTTGTAGGTGCGAACTCGCCGAGCTTGTGACCTACCATATCCTCTGTTACATATACCGGAACGTGCTTGCGTCCGTCGTGAACAGCGAATGTATGACCAACGAAATCAGGGAATATTGTTGAAGAACGGCTCCATGTCTTAAGAACCTTCTTCTCGCCTGCTTCGTTCATTGCAACAACCCTCTTCAGGAGAACTTCCTGAACATAAGGTCCCTTTTTGATACTTCTGCTCATTTAAACAGTTCCTCCTTTCAGATTACTTGCCGTTGCGGCGCTTTACGATGAACTTGTCAGTCCTGTGGTGCTTCTTACGAGTCTTGTAACCAAGAGCAGGCTTACCCCAAGGAGTAACAGGTCCGGGACGTCCTACAGGTGACTTACCTTCACCACCACCGTGGGGGTGATCGCAGGGGTTCATTACAGAACCACGAACAGTAGGTCTCCAGCCCATGTTTCTTACACGGCCGGCCTTACCGTAGTTAACGTTCTCGTGATCGATGTTGGAAACCTGGCCGATTGCAGCCTTGCATCCGATCGGAACCTTTCTCATTTCGCCGGAGGGAAGTCTGATAAGAGCGTAAGCTCCTTCCTTACCCATCAGCTGAGCCTGGTTGCCTGCGCTTCTTACGAGCTGAGCGCCCTTGCCGGGATAAAGCTCGATAGCGTGGATGAATGTACCAACAGGGATATCTTCAAGCTTGAGTGCGTTGCCGGGCTTGATATCAGCCTCGGGACCGGACTCTACCTTATCGCCTACCTTGAGGCCGTTAGGAGCGAGGATGTATCTCTTCTCTCCGTCCTCGTACTCAACGAGAGCGATGAATGCTGATCTGTTAGGATCGTACTCAAGAGTCTTAACAACAGCGATCATGTTGTCCTTATCTCTCTTGAAATCTATTACACGGTACTTTCTTCTGTTACCGCCGCCTCTGTGGCGAACTGTTATACGGCCGTAGCTGTTTCTTCCCGACTTCTTCTTAAGGGGTTCGAGAAGGCTCTTCTCCGGCTCAACCTTTGACAGGATCGAGTAATCAGTTACTGTCATCTGACGTCTCGAAGGTGTCGTAGGCTTATAAGTCTTTATAGCCATTTTAACTTTCTCCTTTAATGCATTTTTTGCGGGAGCATTACTCCCATACTAAGAGGCCTCAGCCTCTGTCATCAAACCATACCCTCGAAGAACTCGATGGTCTTGGAATCCTCTGTAAGAGTGATGATAGCCTTCTTCCAATCGGAAGTCTTGCCCATGAATCTGCCGACTCTCTTTGCCTTGCCGTTGCAGTTCATTGTATTTACCTTTGCTACCTTTACGCCGAAGAGCTGCTCAACAGCCTTCTTGATCTCGGACTTGTTTGCATCGGTAGCAACCTTGAATGTGTACTTGCCTGTCTGGAGATCGTCCATAGACTTCTCAGTGATAACGGGCTTGAGGATTATATCCTGTGCTGCCTTGCTCATGCGTACACCTCCTCGATCTTTCCAACGGCATTCTTAACAACGATGAACTTATCATAGTTGAGGATGTCGTAAACATTGAGTGTATTTACAGCAGCAGTCTTAACACCGGGGATGTTAGCTGCGCTCTTGATTACCTTTGCATCAGCCTCTGCTGTTACGATGAGAGCCTTGCCCTCAACGCCGAGAGCCTTGAGCATTTCAACAACAGTCTTTGTCTTGTAGCTGTCAAGTGTGAGAGCATCAAGAACGATGAGGTTGTTGTCCTGTACCTTAGTTGAAAGAGCGGACTTCATTGCAAGTCTGCGTACCTTCTTGTTAAGGGAATATCTGTAATCTCTGGGCTTCGGTCCGAGAGCGATACCGCCGTGAACCCACTGAGGAGCACGTGTAGAGCCCTGTCTTGCATGACCTGTACCCTTCTGTCTCCAGGGCTTTCTTCCGCCGCCGCTTACTTCTGTTCTTGTAAGTGTGGACTGTGTACCCTGTCTCTGGTTAGCGAGGTAATTTACAACCATTGCGTGCATAACGCCTTCGTTGGGTGTGATACCAAAGATCTCGTCGTTAAGCTCGGTCTCGGAAACCTGCTTGCCAGCCATATCAAATACTGAAATTGTTGACATAACACATTCTCCTTTCTTTAAGCCTTAACGCTGTCAACGATGTAAACTATTCCGCCCTTGGGACCGGGAACAGCGCCCTTGATAGCGATGAGATTGTTTTCTGTGTCTACCTTGACGATCTCAAGATTCTGAACAGTTACCTGCTCTGAACCCATGTGACCTGCCATACCCTTGCCCTTGTAGATTCTGGAAGGGGATGAGCAAGCGCCCATTGATCCAGCCTGTCTGTGAACAGGGCCGGTACCGTGAGTTTCCTTGAGTCTGTGCTGATTGTGGCGCTTGATAGCACCTGCGAAGCCCTTACCCTTGCTGATACCGACAACGTCTACTGCGTCGCCGATCGCAAATGTGTCAGCCTTCACGATATCGCCTACGTTGAGGCTATCGCAGTCATCCAGTCTGAACTCCTTGAGCTCCTTCTTGCAGGCAACGTCTGCCTTCTCGAAGTGGCCCTTCATAGGCTTGTTCAGTCTCTGTACCTTGACATCGCCAAAGCCGAGCTGGAGAGCTGCATAACCGTCGTTCTCAACGGTCTTCTTCTGTACTACGACGCAGGGACCTGCTTCAATGACTGTAACAGGGATAACCTTGCCTGCCTCGTCGAAGATCTGTGTCATACCGATCTTCTTGCCGATAATGCCTTTCTGCATGATCTTTTCCTCCTATTAGGTTATTGGTTGATGCTTGTTGCAGCAACTTGACCGGCGGACTACCGCCATTCCGCTTCCCGGGCGGTGTTTTCAGGGAACGCAGCGGTCTTACTTGACCTCCATTACTACGTCTACGCCTGCGGGGATCTCAAGCTTCTCAAGAGCAGCAGTTGTCTTGTCTGTAGGACGGATAACATCGATAAGTCTCTTGTGAGTTCTCATCTCGAACTGCTCACGGCTGTCCTTGTACTTGTGTACAGCACGGAGGATAGTAACTATCTCCTTGTCTGTGGGGAGCGGAATAGGTCCTGAAACCCTCGCACCGCTTCTCTTAGCCGCCTCAACGATCTTAGCTGCTGCTATATCAACAGTAGCGTGATCGTAACCCTTGATCTTGAATCTGATCTTTTCGTTGACTGCCATTTTTTCGCCTCCTCGATAAATTTTATGGGGGCAGAGAAAATTTTCTCTATGGGATCTTCCACGTCTCCGTGTGTATCACGCCTCACCTTATAAAAAAACCGAAAAACGGGTTGGTTTTTCGGGCGGTAAGTCGTATAGGGACACAAATAGGCATAGTCCACGCATACGCAAGCTGCGTGAGAGAATACCACAAACAGTGTTCAATATCCCAATCGCCCGGTTAAAACGGACATACTCCACGGAAATTACCTGCCACACCGGCAGCAACCTTCCGCTTCATCGCATATCTTATTGCAGTCAGCACGTCCATACGGCGTGCCAGCTTTATTATTATATCACGCCGTGCGATATATGTCAATAGGCGGTTTTGCGTTATTTGCCTTATCAGATGTAACTTTTTTATGTACGGATTTATTTATTTACTCAAAATCTCTTTTTTGTTTATTTTTATCGAATTTCAACCGCCCGATTCTATAAATATCCCTAAATTCGTGTATTTACATTTAATCATTACTGTGTTATAATAATAATACAGTTTTAAGGCAATTCCTGCAGAGAGTCTGCGGGACCTGTACTGTACTGCCGACGCTCCCCTGCCGATACTATTATATAGTATGCAGGGCGGCAGATAATTATAAGAAAGAGGAATAAATAATGAAAAAGAATATCGCTATCGCTGTTGCTGCACTTCTTGCAACAGTATGTTTCACCGGCTGCGGTACAGATACTGCAAAGACATCTGAGTCCGCTTCCACAGTCGCTGAGGTAACAGAGGCTCCCACAGAGGAGGCTACCGAAGCTGAAGAGGCTACTGAGGCTGAGGAAAAGACTGAGGCTGCCGAGGACGAGACCAAGGCTGATCCCGAAAACGGTGAGGACGCAGATACTCCTGAGACTACTTTCGACAGTGAAAGCCTCGAGGATGCTATGGGTGCTTTCATGGGCAGTGTTGATATGCCCGAGTACAACCCCGGCGATGCTGAGGAGAAGGATTTCGTCGGCAAGTGGGAGGGCGACTGCATCGTAAGTGAAGGCGCTGCTTACAACTCTGTATTCGGTATCCCCGTATCCGCTATGATGCGCTTCGAGATCAACGCTGACGGAACAGGCGTAATGAGCTCCGGTATCGAGGAAGGATCAGACGATGAAGAAAGCAAGTCATTCAAGTGGACATACGCTGACAACGCTATCACCTTCGCTTTTGAAGACTTCGATGCTGACGACGACGCTCCCGCTTCCGCTGCTATCAGCGACGGCAAGCTCGTTCTCTTTGAGTCAGAAGACGGTGAGGAGACCTACGTTTACCTCAAAAAGGTAACTGAGTTCTCAACATTCGACATGAATTCCTTCTACGAGTCCATGGGCATCAATCCCGATGACTTCGCATCATCTAATTCAGCTGCTTCCAGCGCTGAGTGATCTGACAGACTAAACATAACGGCGTTCTCCGGAACGCCGTTTTTTATACCCTCACGATACCTGTATTATAGTTGATGCATATTCTATTGAGGGAAACCCTTTTGAAAAAGGTTTTTCCTCAAACTCCTTTCCGAAAACTTCCGGCTACAATTTTGCCCCAATAGGTCACGACCTATTGGGGCAAAATTCGTTGAAAGTCTTTGGAAGAGGGTACGGGGTGACTCCCCACAGTGTGGGGAGATGTCCGAAGGACAGAGTGGACCGCCGCCGTGAGCGGAACCTTTCCTCAGAAAGGTCTCCCCCGATAAAACATATCAACTGTAATACAGGTATCACGGTCATGATACCTTTCTCTTGTCCTTTGCCTTATCCTTGTCATCGGTCATATCCTCGCCCGTATTCACGGTGTTCAGATAGTCCTTGGGATCGCAGTGGATTCCGTTGTAGCGTATCTCGAAGTGACAGTGGGCTCCGTAGGAATCGCCGGTATTGCCGACAAGGCCTATAAGCTGTCCCTTTTCCACGTAGTCACCCTCCTGCGCTATGGCAAGGCTCATGTGGGCGTATACTGACTGGTAGCCGTCAAGGTGGTCTATCATTACAACGTTTCCGTAGCCGCCGTCGTTCCAGCCGGAAGATACGACCATGCCTGCGCGTGAGGCAAAGATATCAGTTCCCTCTGCCGCAGCTATATCCATGCCCTTGTGCATACGGTTGCTGATGAAGGAATCGCTTACCCAGCCTCCGCTGAGAGGCCAGCCGAAGAGGCCGTTGCCTTCGAGAGGCCTGCCGAAGTATACCGTACTCGGATCGTCGGGCATAGCGGTATAGGTTCCGATGCCATACTCCTCCACCACAGGCTGCTTTACTGTACGGCTGCTGATGACTCTGCGCGAGTTCTCGATACCGTCCACATAGGTGACCTCCACCTTGCTCAGCTTCTCGCCCCTCTCGCCCTTGACGAGCATGGAGCGGACGCCGAGGTTGAGGACGCTCGTTTCATACTCCACCGTTTCATAGTCGATGAAGGAAAGGCTGTCCATCTCACGTATATACTGTATCGGGAGATAGCTCTCGTTCTCGTACACATTGATTATCTGTCCGGTCTTGAGTTTCTCGGAGGCCTTGGGATTGAGCAGTTCAAAGTCCTCGAGAGTCATATTGTATTTCTGGCATATCTTTGCCGGTGAATCGCCGTCCTGTGTAACATAGGCGCCGCGCTTCTTCCTTGTGGAGGTGAGCTGGCTTATCATGGAGCGCTCCGGCATAAGGCTGCTGACGAGGTATATTCCCTCGGTGTACTCTATCTTGTTGACGTAGGATACATCACGGACAGTTCCGTCAACCTCGTAGTTGATGATCCTGTCGGCAAGTGCATCCTGCACCTGTTCCTTGTCGCGGACAGCTCCCACAAGCTCACCGTCAACGTAGATGCCGTAGGCTGTTGTGAGCTCCTCGTCGGAGGCCTCCAGCATGATGTTGGCAAGCTCTGAGGATGATATATATTTATCGTTGTCCGAGATTATCTTGAGAGTGAATTTCGGCTTGGATGCAAGATCGAATTTCTCCTCGTCACCCGCATAGGAGATACGCTGCTCCACCTCATGCTCCGCCGCCTCGAATTCAGCCTCGGAGGAGATGATGCCCAGCTCCTTTCCGTTGAGCTCGACCGCAAGGCCGTACTCAAAGCCGGAGCCGTACCTGATAACGGATATCAGGAAGAACACCGCCACCACGGGAGCGATATAGTTGAAGGCGGTATAGCACACACCGTCCTCTCCGAAGAAGAAGGAGCCGATGAATCTGATTATCGCCTTTGCGGCAGCCGCCGGGCTTTCCTTCCTTGCGCGGCGTATGTCGCCTGTCAGCTTGTTGGATAGCTTTACACGGTCGCGGAAGGATTCAAGCGTAACTTCTGCCACCAGCTTCAGCGCTCTGCACAGAGCCTTAAGTATATTCCACAGCTCAAGCAGGAGAAACTTCGCCACGCTGCATACAGCCAGTATCAGCGCCGCAAAGAACTTTACTGCGGTCAGTCCTGCCCTTGCCAGAAGATCGGTCATTTTTCTGTATATCTTCACCGTTCTCCTCCTTTCTTATAGTCACACTATTTTATTATAATATCAAACTTCCTGAAAAACAACTTGCCTTCCGCATTTTTCTGGTGCGGAAGGCAAAACTTTGTCGATATGCACAAAATCAGCTTGTCATTTTTGAGTTATATGCCACCGGTAATCGAGCATTTCCGGCGTATAGTCCTCCAGCACCTTCAGAAGCGGAAGAACATCCTTCCTTGCAGACTCCAGATCGTGCTCAAGGTAATTGCCGCATTCTATCTCGGTGCAGCCGGGTATCTCGTCGTGATACTCCGATATGAAGCGGTAGGCATCCCGCACAAGCGCTATGGCCTGTTCCTGTGTGACGGTGTCCCTTGTGATAAGGTAGAATCCGGTGCGGCAGCCCATGGGGCCTACGTAGATTATGCCGTCCTTTACAGCCGAGTTGCGCGCATAGGTCGCAAAGAGGTGCTCTATGGTGTGCAGGGAGGGATTTGACACGTATACTCCCCCGTTGGGCTTGACCATACGCACATCATAGGTAACTGCGTCTCCGTCGATGCGTGATATGTACATACCTACGCCGAATTTTGTGTGGTCTACCTGAAAGCTCGCTATCTTTTCCATTATAATAGTCCTCCTGTTGTTATATTTTCGCTTTCTGCCAGCTCTGCCATATCCTCCGGCAGAGGACAGACAAGCCTTATCTCCTCTCCCGTCATGGGATCGGGGAAGGTCAGCTCGCCGCAGTGCAGAGCGTGGCGTGATATATCCTGCCGGCTGCCGCCGTAAAGGTCATCGCCGGCAAGGGGATGACCGATATAGGCACAGTGTACCCTTATCTGGTGCGTTCTGCCCGTCTCCAGTTCAAGGCGGAGCAGAGAATACCTGCTGCCGCAGCCGATGCGCCGGTAGTGAGTGACCGCCGGCTTTCCGTCATCCCTCACACAGCGCAGGATTATGCTCTCCTTCTTGCGCGCTATGGGAGCGTCAATAGTGCCGGACTCCTCTGTTATGCCGTGTACTATGGCATAGTATACCTTCCGGCAGTTTCCCTGAAGCCGGTTCGCGGCATGGGGATCCAGTGCCGCCATACAGAGTCCCGAGGTGTTGGAATCCAGACGGCTCACCGGACGGAAGGTCAGCCCTGGATACAGATGTGCGAACCAGTTGCCGAGAGTGCCGCTGCGGTGCTTGTGTGAGGGATGCACCGGCACCCCTGCGGGCTTGTTGAACACCGCAAGGCTGCTGTTCCCGTATACTACGGGGATGTTCAGCGACGCATCCGGCTCGAGAGCTCCGCTGCTGTTATCCATGAGAACAACGGTATCACCTTTTTTCACCCTGTCAATGGTGCGGACGGGCATTCCGTTGCAGGTAATGCCGCCCTCCTGATGCTTCAGGGAGGCTGTCAGTCTCCGTGAAACACCGTTTTTCACCCTGAGCAGTTCTCCAACCGTCATATCCTCGTCTGCCGTGAACCTCAGCTCACCCATAGTGCACCTCCTATGCTGTTTTTCTGCAGCCTGTTATCATCGCCGCCCTGCGCTCCTCAAGATATTCGTCCTCCCTGAGGAAGATGGAAACGCTCAGGGCTGCAGCTGTTCCCGCCTCGGGCAGCGGAAAGAGGAGAAGTGCAGGAAAAAGGTAACGAATGGCAAGAAAAATGAATACCCTCTTTCTCCCCCTCATAAGCCGCTGTGAGCGTATAACGAGCCTCAGCGGCGAAATACCGCTGTCTGCGACCATAAGGAAGGGCACGGCCGCCATGCCTGTTTTCACCTTTATCCACCACACCAGCAGCAGCGCCGTCAGCACCGTACAGTGCAGTGCCGCGAATAGTTCCCATGTGCCGGCGCCGTCCCTCAGAAGGAGCCATGCACAGGAGCCCGAAGCTGCTGCCGGTATCAGTGCAAGCGCTCCTGTCAGCCGCACAAGGAAAGCTGCCGCAACGCTCCTCCTCAGGAAGCTGCTGCTTGTGAGCAGCTCCGTTACCGGCGTGAAGCCGTCTTCGTCCTCGGCTGTCTCCCGAAGCCTGTGAGCAGCCGCATAGCTGAGCGGAGCGCATACCATACACCTGAGCGCAGCGAATACCGCCGCACAGAGCAGCACAGTATCCGATACGAACAGCTCCGCAGGCCTGCCTCCAAAATAGAGCATCAGGCAGAGCAGAGCCGTCTCAGCCGCCCTGAGCGTGAGCCTTCCGCAGACAGGCAGGAGACATATCAGCAGGAGTCTCCCCCGCCTGCCTCTTATAAGCCCTCGTGAATAGCGTATCAGTTCTCCGGTCTTCATAGCACCCTCCCTTTGATCCTTACAGGGATAGTATGCGCCGGAAAAACCATATCATACCTTATTAATAAAGATCGTCCTCTTCTCCGGCCATGCGATCGTAGGGGCAGTAGCCGAGTATCTCGAAGGCCTGTGAGCTGAGCCACATCTGAGCCGATACCATGATATCGAAGCCCTCACCTGCCGCTGCGGTAAGATACTTTGGATCGTACTTGGGCAGGCCGAAGCCAGCGAGCAGGTTCGAGATTATGCCCGCATGGGTGATGACCGCTGCACGGGTGATACCGGTATTCATCATATCATTGATGATGCCGTGTATAGCCGTATAGCATCTTGCTGTCATTTCCGCAAGGCTCTCGCCCTCCGGCGGACGTGAGTCCTTTCCGCCCTTCAGCCAAGCCTTGTACTCCTCAAGATTGATAAGCTCATCGACGCTCTTGTTCTCGAATATTCCGAGGTCTGCCTCACGGAGCTCCGGCACAACAGAGGTCTCCGTGTACGGGTAGAGGATATCCGCTGTCTCGACGCATCTTTTCAGCGGCGAGGTGTAGACTCTGTGTACCTTCGGGTAATCGAATTCATCCATCTTTGCTGCAAGCTCGGCAGCACCCTTGCTTGAGAGGGGAAGATCCGTGGAGCCGATGTAGATGCCCATTTCGTTTGCGACCGTCATACCGTGACGGATCAGACTTATCCTGTATCCCTTCATACCTTCTCCTTTCCATGTACATAATGTACAAAAGAAACCGACATTTTTTTAACTCTTAGTATTTCCTACAAAAAAGCGACTAAATAATTTCAAAAATTTCATATTTCACAGTATTTACTATTTATACAATTTGTATTATAATAGTATTATATTAGTAGGATATTTCCCGCTGCGACGGGTACAGCTGTTATTTATAAAGGAGGACACGAAAATGAATTCAGATTTCGCCAGGATAATCACCCTTCAGAGGAAGGAACGTCATATCAGCCAGAAGCAGGCTGCCGCAGACCTTGGCATCTCTCAGGCTCTGCTCTCACACTATGAGAAGGGCATAAGAGAATGCGGTCTTAATTTCCTTGTGAAGATCGCCGATTACTATAACGTGTCCTGCGACTACCTCCTCGGCCGTACACCCGAGCCGGAGGGTAAGACTATCTCTATCGAGGATATCCCCGATGATGACGGAAACAACACCCTGAAGATGCCCTCTCCGGAGATCATCAACTTCAACCGCCGCATCATCAACAACTCCATCAGTCTCCTGTTCAGTCTTGCACAGAAGGCCGGCAGCATAACCCTTATCAAGGAGGTCTCTGCCTACCTTATGCTGACCGTCTACAAGCTGTTCCGCATCATATACAACGCAAATCCGCACAATGACCAGAAGCTCTTCCGTGTGCCCAAGGTCATCGCCAATGACAGCGCAAATGCTATCATCTCCATGAGTGAGGCCGACATCAAGGCTGCTTCCAGCGGCATACCGCTCGACGGCAACGACTGCGTTGACAACTTTGATACCCTCTACCTCACGACCTCAACTCTCCAGAAGGACTATGCACAGTATTCATCCTCCCTGCTCAACCTCATCAAGAGGAGCGAGGAGAGCATCGTCCGAACCCGTACCAAGTACCACGGCAGCGAGAACAACAGGGGTTATTGATGTACATACCATTATAACATATTCTGCCATAAAAGAAAAGAGCAAATTTTCAGGGGCTGCCATACGGCAGCCCCTCAGCTTGTCAAAAACACCTGATATACTTTCAAACCAAAACGTTGGGATTCTAAAGGGGCTTTCGCCCCTTTAGCGGAGTCCAGAGGCAGAGCCTCTGGTGGGGGTGTGGGGAAAAGCCCAGCATATAGCCGCAAAGCGCCCTGCAAGGGGTGCATTCAAAAAAAGTCCGGTGGACTGTTTTTGAAGAGGGGACGCCCTGCAAGAGAGGGCGTCCCCTAATTAAATACAGGTTTTTTGACAAGCTGAAAGGACTGCCCTCGGGCAGTCCTTTGTAATTATGTCATTCTGCGGCAGTCACAGCCTCAGCAACTATCTTTGCTTCGTCAGAAGTATTTTCCTCTGCCGGAGCATCAGTTATCTCAGCAGGAGCTTCCTTCTTGTCAGCGGGAGTTTCCTCCTTTTCAGCAGGAGCTTCCTCCTCGGCAGGCTCCTCCTTCAGCGAGAACAGTCTTCCGGTCAGGATAACGATTATCACAAGATAGATGAAGGCGATGTAGACCTTATTGACGCCCGGGTTGAACATGAAGACCATCCATGCCCTTATGCTCGCCGCATTTATCGCAGCAGCAATAGCTATGTCCCACTTGTTTCTTCCGAGTGCAGCCCAGATTATGGAAACGATGCAGGCCGGATATATGTATCTTTCGTGCATTGCGGGCAGCAGGAAGACGCAGACGTTAAGAGTCCACAGTGTAAGGGTGACGTAGGCATAGGGCGTATGATAGCCCCTCTTTATGAAGAGACAGGCGGCTATACCCAGAACTCCGGCGGTCAGGTAGATCGAAGCCGGACGGAAATAGTCGATGGTGTCTCCCGGGATGATATTGTGGATATTCGGCATATTAAGTGTGAGCTGACTGTAAAGTCCTGTCTGCTTTACATAGATGCTGAAGGTATCCTTGATGCCCCTTCCGGCGATGACCGCAGGTGACACCATGAAAACGTAGGTACCGGCAGCTATGAGTACATTCAGGATGCTCATCTTCTTTGATGTAAAGTAGTATATCAACAGCACCGGCAGGAAGAATACAGCCTGGAGCTTGAACGCAATGGCTATACCGTACCAGAACCAGCAGCTGCAGTACTTCTCTTTTGTAAGGAAGTACAGGCTCATAACAATGCCGAAGGTAAATATACTGTCGCACTGGCTCCACCATGCTGAATCTATATATGCTACCGGTGCCAGGAGGATCGATCCGTATACTGCGAGACTGATCCCGGACGCTTTTCTGGTAGAATTCCTGTATACCAACACTACACCGGCTGCCGCAAGCAGATAGTCAAACACAATGGAGAACAGCTTTACTTCATAGAGGTCATTAAACGATGTCTTTGCGGCGATATTCAGGAAGAGCATATAGGGAACGTTGTATTCGCCTATATCCTCTCCTATACCCTTCAGTCCCGGATGCTCCTTGAGCTGATCTATCCACTTCGCAAGATAGATCTGCCAGTCACCGGAACGCTGGTCAAAGAAGGAATACCGCACCATAAATGCAACGACAGAGACTGCTATAAAGCCGAATACCAGAATGTGACGGCTTACAAAGCCGACCACTTTCTTTTCTGCTTTAGTCATACAACCTCCGTTCAGGCATTCATTCCAAGCTCGATAGCCTTGAAATTGTTGGGGATGAGAGCAGCCTTTGAAGGAGGAACTACCTTCTCGATGCCCTTCTTCATGATATCAAGTGAGAAGATGCCTGTCTCCTTGATGACCTTGCCGAGAAGGATGATGTTTGAGCCGCCCTTGAGAGCGTTGTCATCTGCCATCTGCTGTGAGGGGATACCGAAGAGCTCGATATCTGTCCTGTCAGTGTTTGGCTCGATGAGGCCGCTGTCAAAGAATACCTTTCCGCCGGGACGTACTTCCTTGACGAACTTGTCGAAGGAAGGCTGGTTCATGGCGATAAGGATATCGGGAGTCAGTACCAGCGGAGAACCGATGGGCTGATCGGATACGCATACGGAGCAGTTGCAGGTGCCTCCGCGCATCTCAGGACCGTAGGAAGGGAGCCAAGAGAGCTCCTTGCCGTCCATAAGACCGCAGTAAGCGAGGATCTTGCCGGCGAAGAGGATTCCCTGACCGCCGAAGCCTGCGAGAAGTATCTCAGTAGTTGCCATTATTCCTCGCCTCCTTCCTTGGGGAATACTCCCTCTTCAACGTCCTTGTATACGCCGAGAGGATAGTAGGGGATCATCTCGTCCTGGAGACGCTTGATAGCCTCGATAGGTGTAAGTCCCCAGTTTGTGGGACAGGTGGAGAGTACCTCAACGAGTGAGAGTCCCTTGCCTGCCTTCTGGTTCTCGAATGCCTTGCGGATAGCCTTCTTTGCCTCACGGATGTGGGGGATGCTGTCAACGGCTACACGCTGAGCAAGAGCTGTACCGGAGAGAGTAGCGACCATTTCGCTCACTCTTACAGGATAGCCTGCAAGTCTGGGATCACGTCCGAAGGGAGTGGTCTGTGTAACCTGTCCGGGAAGGGTTGTAGGAGCCATCTGGCCGCCTGTCATACCGTAGATAGTGTTGTTGATGAAGATAACGACGATGTTCTCGCCTCTTGCAGCAACGTGAACTGTCTCGGCAGTACCGATAGCAGCAAGGTCTCCGTCGCCCTGATATGTAAATACGAACTTGTCAGGGTTTGTGCGCTTTACGCCTGTGGCAACAGCCGGAGCACGTCCGTGAGCAGCCTCGATCATATCGCAGTTGAAGTAATCGTAAGCCATAACGGAGCAGCCAACAGGACATACGCCGATAGTATCGCCCTCGATACCCATTTCGTCGATTACCTCAGCAAGGATACGGTGAACGATACCGTGTGTACAGCCGGGGCAGTAATGGGTAGGAACATCTATAAGTGCATGGGGTCTTTCAAATACAACAGCCATTAGAGTGAACCTCCGATCTTCTTGATCTGCTCAAGCACCTCAACAGGTGTCGGGATAACGCCGCCTGTTCTGCCGTAGAACTCTACGGGCTTTGAGCAGTTGATAGCGAGCTTGACATCGTCTACCATCTGTCCCATGGACATCTCAACGCTCAGGAGGACCTTTGCGTTCTTGGCAGCCTCGTTGATCTCCTTTACAGGGAAGGGCCAGAGTGTCTTGGGGCGGAAGAGACCAGCCTTGATGCCCTGTGCTCTTGCGTCGTTTACAGCAGACTTTACGACTCTTGCTGTTGCGCCGAATGCACAGAGAAGGATATCGCAGTCCTCTGTGAGGTAGAGCTCTGCGTCTGTCTCAGTCTCCTTGATGATATCGTACTTCTTGTATCTGTCCACAACGGACTTCTCAAGCTCATCGGGCTTGAGGTAGAGGGAGTTGATGATATGGTGCTCTCTCTGTCCCTTATGGCCGTTTGCAGCCCAGCTGCTCTTGTCATAAGCATTGGGATTGATCTCAGGGAAGGATACAGGCTCCATCATCTGACCGAGAAGACCGTCAGCGAGGATCATAACAGGCATACGGTACTTGTCAGCGCTGTCGAATGCCTTTACTACGAAGTCTACCATTTCCTGAACGGAAGCGGGAGCATATACGATCAGCTGGAAGTCGCCGTGGCCGAGTGCTTTTGTAGCCTGCCAGTAGTCAGCCTGTGAGGGCTGGATGCCGCCGAGACCGGGGCCGCCTCTCTGTACGTTGATGATGACTGCGGGAAGGTCTGAACCTGCAATGTAGGAAACGCCCTCGCTCTTGAGTGATACTCCGGGTGAGGAGGATGAAGTCATGGCTCTTACGCCTGTTGAAGCTGCGCCGAGAACCATGTTGATAGCGGCGATCTCGGACTCAGCCTGGAGGAAAACGCCTCCTGCCTTGTGCATACGCTTTGCCATATAAGCGGCAAGCTCTGTCTGGGGTGTGATGGGGTATCCGAAGAAGCACTTACAGCCGGCTCTTATTGCAGCCTCTGCCAGAGCCTCGTTACCCTTCATAAGATTTCTTTCCAAAGTTAACAGCTCCTTTTCTCCTTGTTTACTTTTCAACGACTATAGCACAGTCGGGACACATCATAGCGCACATAGCGCAGCCTATACACTGGGATTCGTCGGTACATACAGCGTAGAAGTAACCCTTCTTGTTACGCTTTTCCTTCTGAAGCTCGACGATCTTCTTGGGACAGGCTGTGGTACAAAGCGCACATCCCTTGCAGCGCTCGGTAATAACAGTCATCTTAGCCATAATTACACTCCTTCCATTCTGTATAACACGTCCGTCCGGGGCCTCTCCCCGGATCCGGACAGAGTTTTCATTTTTCCCATAAGGGCTTTACATACACCTTTACCGGCATATATCCCGGCTTTCCGGCAAGCTCCGTGAGCTCCTCCGGACAGGTGGTGAAAGCCACCGGAAGCCCGGTCTTGGCCGAGACCTCCTCTGCGAAGCGTGCAGAGGCCTCGATAACCGCCGCATCAGTCTCACAGCCGAGATTGGTATTGTTAACGACAGCGGTATGTCTCATCCTTGCGGCAGTCTCGATCTCGTAAAGCAGCTGTGCCGCCTCGTCGGAGTTCTCCGTAAGGTATCTGCGCTGATTGATGACGTAGTACATATCCGTATCCTCACGGAACGGTGCAAGTGCCTCAGCATATCGTCCGAGCGCAGTCGCTCCGGCATCGTCGCCGCCCACGTCGATGATAAGGCAGTCCTCGGTTACTGCGAGCTGCTCCACATCGAACTGTATCGAAGGCATATCGAGATTGCTGTTGGCGAAATCGGGTGCGATCATCCTGATGCCCTTCTCGTCGAACAGCTCCTTGAAATCGGCTGTGCGGAAGAAGGGATTAACAAGATCAAGGTCTGCGATAGCCACGCTTCTGCCCTCCTCAGCCGCCTTTACAGCAAGGTTGACGGAGAGATTTGTCTTTCCGGTACCGTAGTGACCGGTGATAATAGTGATCTTCTTCATAAGGCTGTCCTCTTCTGTGTGGTATTGCCCAAAGTCTTTCCTCCATGAAAAACTTCATCTTATATTATAACACCTTTTCTTGCCGATTGCAAGCGGAAATTTACTGCTTTACATTGTAAAATATGCCAAAATGCATGGTACACTCTTCCCATTTTTGGGATATTATTCACGCCCGGTGCAGTTATATGAGCAATAAAAAAAGATCCGGCTGCAAAAGCCGGATCGTTCATTCAATTCAGATCACTCAGCGTCAGCGTCTGCCTCAGTGTTCTTCTCGATGTAAGCAACGATATCGCCTACAGTCTTGATCTCCTCAACTGCCTCGTCCGGGATAGAGAGATCGAACTCATCCTCGATAGTAGTGATAAGATCAACGATGTCAAGAGAGTCTGCGCCGAGATCCTCCTGGATATTAGCCTCTGCTGTAACATCATCTGCCTCAACGCCGAGCTGGTCAGCGATGATATCCTTGAGCTTGTCAATGATCATATTTTATCCTCCTTGGGTAAGATTGGTGACCGTTGGTGCCGGTCCAGACAAAATCGTTTCATTCTGTGAACTCACCGATTTTTCTAAATTTAGTATAGCGTTCTTTTAGCAATTCGTCAATATCTTTTTTGCATTTTTCCGCTATCTTTTCCACCAAATATTCTTTTATATTTTCCGAAATTTTGTCTAAATCGTTGTGAGCACCGCCGACAGGCTCTTTTATGATAGTCTCAGCCACGCCGAGACGCACCATATCATCAGCCGTTATCTTCATTATATTACAGGCTTCCTCCTCGCGTGAGGCGTCCTTCCAGAGTATGCTCGCAAAGCCTCTCGGGGATACGACAGAATACTGTGCGTTCTCGAGCATGGCAAGCTCGTCGCATACGCCGAGAGCAAGTGCGCCGCCGCTGCCGCCCTCACCGAGGACTATAGAGATTATCGGGGTGCGGAGAGTCATGAACTCCGCGATGTTGCGGGCGATGGCCTCGCCCTGTCCCCTCTCCTCCGCCTCTATTCCAGCGTAGGCTCCGGGAGTGTCTATGAAGCATATCACAGGACGGTGGAATTTCTCTGCCTGTCTGGCGAGCCTCAGCGCCTTGCGGTAGCCCTCCGGCAGAGGCATTGCGAAGTTGCAGGCCTTGTTCTCGTTGATGTCCCTGCCCTTTACCTGTCCGATGACAGTTACGGGAGTGCCCTCGAGCTTGGCGATGCCGCCTATGATAGCCTTATCGTCCCCGTAGGAGCGGTCGCCGTGGAGCTCAAAGAAATCATCGAATATCATGGGGATATAGTCCCTGACAGTCGGGCGCCCCTTGGTGTGGACCAGATTGAGGCATTCCCATGCAGTCTTCTTCTCGTCCATGCTCACGCCTCCTTTGCGGTATACCCGTGCAGTTCAAGGAGATGTGCAAGGGTGTTCTTCATTCTTTTGCGGTCAACGATCATATCCACGAAGCCGTGCTCCTGCATGAACTCCGCAAGCTGGAAGTCCTCGGGAAGTCTCTGGCGGATAGTGCTCTCGATGACACGTCTTCCGGCAAAGCCGATGAGCACCTTCGGCTCGGCGATGATGATGTCGCCGAGGGAGGCAAAGCTCGCTGTAACACCGCCTGTGGTGGGATCGGTCATTACCGTGATGTAAAGGCCGCCGGCCTCGCTGTGGAGCTTGACTGCTCCGGAGGTCTTGGCCATCTGCATGAGGGAGACTATGCCCTCCTGCATCCTGGCGCCGCCGGAAGCGGTGAAGAGTATCACGGGGAGCTTCTTCTCCGTTGCATACTCGAAGGCGCGGGCTATCTTCTCACCCACTACGCTTCCCATGCTGCCCATCATATACCTTGAATCCATTATGCCGACTACCGCAGGTATGCCCTTGATAGTTGCCGTACCCGTTACAATGGCATCGTGGAGACCGGTCTTGTCACGGAGCTCCTGCTGCTTCTCCGGATACTCCGGAAAGTCTATGGGGTCGCAGCTCACCATATTGGCATCGAGCTCGTTGAAGCTGTCCTTGTCGAAGGTTATCTCTATGCGCTCCGGAGAGGAGAGCCTGCCGTGGTAGTTGCAGTTGGGGCATACCCTGTGCAGCTCCTCATAGCGCTCAAGGAGTATCAGTGAGGTGCATCTGGGACACTTTACCGTCTCTCTTGTATCGTCATCATTATAGCCGTTGAATCTTCTTCTGACAACGTCGAAGAAGTTATCCAGCATCTTATTGTCGCCCATGTTCTCTCACCGCCTTATTTCTTTCTCTTGTCCATATACCGGTTAAGGAAACCGATATCATAATTTCCGCTTATGAATTCCGGCCGCTTGATGAGCTCAAGCTGGAACTCGATATTCGTATCAACGCCCTCGACTATGAATTCAGACAGAGCCCAGCGCATCTTGCGGATAGCGTCGTCACGGTCGGAGCCGTGAGCGATGAGCTTGCTTATCATGGAATCGTAGTAGGGGGTTATGGTGTAGCCCTGATATACCGCTCCGTCTATGCGTATCCCGGGGCCGCCGGGTACATAGAGGGCAGTTATCGTGCCGGGTGAGGGGCGGAAGTCAAGGGCCGGATTCTCCGCATTGATGCGGCATTCGATAGCGTGGCCGCGCAGCTCTATCTCGTCCTGTGTGACACGGAGCGGACTGCCGGAGGCTACCTCTATCTGCGCCTTGACCAGGTCGAAGCCCGTTACCTCCTCGGTTATGGGGTGCTCGACCTGTATACGGGTATTCATCTCCATGAAGTAGAAGTCATGGTTCTCATCAACGAGGAATTCGATAGTTCCCGCATTGTAGTAGCCGCACTGCTTTGCGGCGGTAACAGCCGCCTCTCCCATGCGCCTGCGGAGCTCGCTGTCAACGATGGGGCTCGGACATTCCTCTATGACCTTCTGGTTGCGGCGCTGCATGGAGCAGTCACGCTCTCCGAGGTAGATGATATGTCCCTGGCGGTCTGCCATTATCTGTATCTCCACATGATGCGGATTGATAAGGAATTTCTCGATATATACACTGTCGTCACCGAAGAAGTTCTTGGCCTCCTGCTGTGCGGCAGTCATCTGCGGCTCCAGCTCCTTGGCGGAATCGACACGGCGTATCCCTCTGCCGCCGCCTCCTGCGGAGGCCTTGACAAGGATAGGATAACCGGCCTTCTCAGCAAATGCGGCAGCCTCCTTCACGGACTTTACTGCTCCCTTTGAGCCGGGGATGACAGGAACTCCCGCTGCTGCCATGGTCTCCTTGGCGGCAGCCTTGTTGCCGAGCATCTCAATGGCCTTGTAGGAGGGGCCGATGAATACTATGCCGTTCTTCTCGCAGAGCCTTGCGAACTCGGCGTTCTCGGAGAGAAATCCGAAGCCCGGATGTATAGCGTCAGCGCCCACGTTCAGCGCCGCCTGTATCACAGCGTTCATATTCAGATAGCTGTCCTTCGTGGCAGGCGGTCCTATACATACCGCCTCGTCTGCTATCTGGGCATGGAGGGAATTCTTGTCGGCAGTTGAGTATACCGCCGCACATCTTACGCCCAGCTCACGGCAGGCACGTATGATGCGTACAGCGATCTCTCCCCTGTTTGCGATCAATACTTTTCTGAACATTTACTATGTTACTCCTTAGCAGGATTATTTACGGAATCCAAAGTCGATTATGATAACAGCAAGACTGAGAACGATGCCGGCGATCATCCAGAGCTTCGGCTTCAGGTCGCGCTCACGGAACACGCCCTTCGTGTTGCCGGGCAGATAGTATATCGTATCAGTCGTCCCTGTACCGTTATTGGTCTTGTCCGCCTGATAGCTGTCCACCTTCATCTTCTGTCCCTCGTACTCAAACTCGAATACCGGAAAGTAATTAGAGGACTGCACAACGTAGTCAACAACGGTGCCAATAAGCGGAACGCCCTTCTTCTTATACTTCATCTGAGTCAGGAATACGTTGATGCACCAGATGATAAAGGTCGCGCAGAATATGCTTAATATATGATCCTTTATAAAGCCCATAACTGTTCTCCTTCCCGGTATATTTACCGTCCGTTATTTATTGCCGTCTGTGATGATAAAGGTTATCTCGCAGGATACGGCCTTCTCGCCGTTCACTGTGGCAAGAGCGCTGCCTGTTCCTATAGAGCCTCTCTGACGGATTATCTCGACCTCGAGGTCAAGCACATCACCGGGAACAACCTGACGGCGGAACTTCACCTTGTCCATGCCGCCGAAAAGTCCCATCTTGCCCTTGAACTCAGGCTTGCAGAGCATACATACAGCTCCGGCCTGTGCGAGCATCTCGACCATGAGCACTCCGGGAGTAACGGGGTATCCGGGAAAATGTCCCTTGAACCAGAAGTCGTCCTCCCTGATGTACTTGCGTGCGTGTACCTTTACACCTACCTCCATATCAACGATCTCATCGATGAGGAGGAAGGGATCACGGTGAGGTATTATCTCCATGATCTGCTCTTTATTCATAAGTATATCAGCCATCGCTGTTATCCTCCGTTTCATTCATATCGGTGCTTATATCAGTTTCTCTCAGGAGCCCGCAGTCATCCTCGGGCTTTATCCTGAACTTTGCATAGGGATCCGTCTCAGCAGCCTCCTCGGTGCGTTCGAGGTCTTCCGATTTATCAGCGTCCTCGAAGCGTTTCATATCCTCCCCCGGTTCAAGAGCATCGATATCCACGGGACAGGATATATGGAGCTGAGGAAAGGCCGGATAGCCCGGTTCGTCCTTTATCTCGCTGTCTGTCTTCTCCATGAAGAACATCAGTATCGTGTTGAAGATGACCGTTATGATATTGACGATATTAGAGGGGATCAGGAACAGGGAGTATGCAAGGCATTTCTTCCAGCTGTAATCCCTCTTGTGAATGAAGAACAGGCAGAACATCGCCAGAAAGGCGAAGGAGAACAGTGCGCTCAGCACTATGCTGGTGTTCCTGTCGAACAGATGTCTCAGGGGACTGAGACTGCTGTCCGGACGTATAAGTCCTATGGGGATGAGTATGCAGTCAAGGATGCCCATATAGATGAGATTCTTGCGGAATTTCCATTTCCTGCGCTGCATTTCTAGCATATAGGCGTTGAATTCCTGAGCCTCCCTGAACATATCTGCCGACTTCACCTCGAAATGGCATTCGTCCAGCTCCTTCTGACCGATGTACTTCAGGTCCGAGAGCTTCATTACTTTATTATCATGATCGGCTGATCGTACTCTACAGCCTGACCGTCAGAGACGAGGAGCCTGTCAACGATGCCGTCATAGTCTGACTGGATCTCGTTCATCAGCTTCATCGACTCGATTATCATTATGACGTCGCCCTTCTTCACCTTGTCGCCCACCTTTACAAAGGGCGGCTTGTCAGGTGCCGGTGACTGATAGTAGGTGCCCACGATGGGAGCCTTTACGATATTGCCGCCGGATTCCTCCGTCCTCTCCTGAGGTGCAGGTGCGCCTGCCGGAACGGGCGGCGCGGGGGGCACCATAGAAGGCGGGAGCTGCGGAGGAGGTGCGGGTATGCACTTCCTGCCCTTGACAGAGACCGTCTTGTCGCCGTTTGTTATGGTGATCTCGGAAAGCTCCTTGGAATTTACGATATCCGCCAGCTTCTCGATTATCTCAGCATCTATGATATCAAAGATCTCGCTCATCTGTATCACTCCTTATTCTGTAACTTTCCTGAAGCAGAGGGTGGCGTTGTGTCCGCCGAAGCCGAGAGAGTTTGAAAGCACGGCCTTTACCTCTCCGCTGATATTGCCACTGACACAGTAGTCAAGGTCGCACTCCTCATCGGGGACCTTGTAGCCGACTGTTGCGTGGATAAGTCCATCCTGTATGCTCTTGGCGCATACGATAGCCTCAACTGCGCCTGCCGCACCGAGAAGGTGTCCTATCATTGACTTGGTGGAGCTTATCTTCACCTTGTACGCCTCTTCACCGAATGCCACCTTTATAGCGGCTGTCTCGTACTTGTCGTTGAGACCTGTGGAGGTGCCGTGTGCGTTGATGTAATCGATATCGGAGGGCTTCAGACCGGCCTCCTCCATGGCAAGCGCCATACCCTTGCCGGCAGCCTCGCCGGAAGGCATGGGGGAAGTCATGTGGTAGCCGTCGCAGGTAGCGCCGTAGCCGGCGACCTCTGCGTATATCTTTGCACCTCTTGCCTTTGCGTGCTCATACTCCTCAAGGATGAGGATACCGCTGCCCTCGCCGAGAACGAAGCCGTTGCGCTCCTTGTCGAAGGGGATGGAGCAGCGCTCAAGGTCGCCTGACTTGGTGAGAGCCTTCATATTGGCGAATGCGCCGAATGTGAACTCCTCACGGGTACACTCCGTACCGCCTGCAATGCAGACATCAAGATATCCGTCCTTGATCTTGCGGAAGGCCTCGCCTATGGAATGAGTACCGGAGGCGCAGGCTGTGGTAACATCGAAGTTAGCACCGCGGAAGCCGGTCTTCATGGAGATGGTTCCGGCTGCCATATTGGATATCATCATGGGTACATAGAAGGCGGATACCCTTCCCGGTCCCTTTTCCAGATACTTGCTGTACTCGTTGAGCGTGAGGTCTATTCCGCCTATTCCGCTGCCGACGATAACGCCTGCGCGGTAGGGATCGATGTCTGAGAAGTCTGAACCGGCATCTGTAAGGGCCTCGTGTGCGGCAGCAACTGCGAATTTCGTGAAGCCGTCCATGCGCCTTGCTTCCTTCTTGTCGAAGCAGCCGGGAACGTCATAGTAGCTCTCCTCGTCGAAATCACGTACCACACCGCCGATCTTCACTCCTGTAGCCTCGCTGTCGAAGCTGTCTATGAAGGAGAAGCCGAGCCTGTTGGCCTTTATCCCCTCCCAGAACTTCTCAACGCCTGTACCCAGCGGAGTAACAGCGCCCATACCGGTTATTACAACTCTTCTGCTCATATATTAATCCTTTCTTGTTTCAATGCTGGTATTGCCGCTCTTTCCCTTACATGGAAAGGCCGCCGGAGATCTCTATAACCTGTCCGGTAACGTAGCTTGCATCATCCGAGAGAAGGAAGGAAACTACGGAGGCTATCTCCTCGGGCTCGCCGTAGCGGCGGAGAGCGACTGCCTCTATCATCTTTGCCTTCAGCTCATCGGAGAGCACGTCTGTCATGGGAGTGCGGATAAGTCCGGGAGCAACTGCGTTGCAGGTGATGTTGCGCGAGCCGAACTCCTTGGCAACTGTCTTGGTCATGCCGATGATAGCTGCCTTTGAGGCGGAGTAGTTAACCTGTCCGGGATTGCCGTAGAGACCGGCGACTGAGGATACGTTTACTATCCTGCCGTGACGCTGCTTCATCATCACTGATGTAGCCAGCTTCATCATATTGTATACGCTCTTCTGGTTGACTGCGATGACTGCATCGTAGTCCTCCTCCTTCATGCGTGCCAGCAGGCCGTCCTTGGTGATGCCTGCGTTGTTTACCAGTCCGTCGATGCTGCCGAAGTCCTCCTTCACAGCCTTGACCATAGCCTCGCAGTCAGCGTACTTTGATACGTCTGCGGCATAGCACTCAGCCTTTACACCGAGAGCCCTGCACTCCTCTGCTACGGCTATTGCCTTTTCCTTATCGGAGTCGCTGGGGTAGTGGTTGATAACAACGTCCCAGCCGTCCTTTGCGAGTCTCTTTGCTATGCAGGCGCCTATTCCCTGAGAAGCGCCGGTCACGATAACTGCTGCCATATTTTACCTCCGTATTCTTCCGCAGAAATGCGGTATTACCTGAACAGTATCTTCCGATATCTGATTTTAACTCCTGACGTCAGTTGTGTAAACCAGTCAGATGTAATTATGCCGGTGACAAATGTAATTAATATCAGATATCTCTTTCAAAAACAAGGTCGTATTCCAGCAAAAAACCGTATCCGCCGCTTTTTACAGGAACATACCCTGCAAATCTGTAACCCTGTTCAGCCATATTGTCTATTATCTGCCGCGGTGAATTCTTCTCGCCGTCTGTCTTGTGACTGTACACGCCGCTCAATGCTCCGCAGCTCATTCTTACGTATTTGTATTTTTTCATTTTTTACCCCTATATCATTTCAGCATTCCGGTTTAATCCTGTCTGCCGAGCAGCACCTCAGCGCCGTCATTGATCTCCCTTACGATATCGGCGCAGGACTTCAGCTCGTTCACCATGCCTGCGATAGCGCCGCAGAGGAAGGAGCCTGATTCAACGTTGCCTTCAACTACTGCCCTGCGGAGAGCACCGACTGTCAGCTCCTCGAATGCCTCAGGAGTGAGAGTGCCGTTCTTCTCGCCCTCTGCCAGCTGCTTTGCGAACTTGGTCTTCACTCCGCGGCAGGGATGTCCGGTATAGCGGCCTGTAACGATGCTGTCCGTATCCTTTGCCTTGAGGACCAGTTCCTTGAAGGTGGGGTGTATCTGAGCCTCCTCGGATGCGAGGAAGCGTGTGCCTATCTGTACGCCCTCTGCGCCCAGCATGAATGCAGCGGCCATACCTCTGCCGTCAGCTATTCCGCCGGCTGCGATAACGGGTATCTCAACTGCGTCTGCCACCTGGGGAACGAGACACATGGTGGTGTTCTCGCCTATATGTCCGCCGGACTCTGTGCCCTCTGCAACAACTGCATCAGCGCCTGCACGCTCCATGCGTCTTGCAAGTGCCACTGACGGCACAACGGGGATGACTCTTACTCCGGCATTCTTCCATGCCTCCATGTACTTGCCGGGATTGCCGGCACCGGTAGTTACTACCTTTACGCCCTCATCGATGACGAGCTGTGCGAGGTCGTCGGCGTTGGGGCTCATAAGCATAACGTTCACGCCGAAGGTCTTGCCTCCTACAGCGTCCCTGCACTTGCGTATCTGGTCGCGGAGGTAGTCTATGGGGGCGTTTCCTCCTGCGATAAGTCCTACTCCTCCCGCATTGGTCACAGCGGCTGCTAAGGTAGACTCTGCTACCCATGCCATACCGCCCTGGATTATCGGGTATTCACAATTCAAAAGTCTGGTGATCCTTGTTTTCATTTAAGAACTCCTTTCTGCGATCAGTACTCCACAATTGCACATCCGCTCGTCAGGCCTGCGCCGAATCCTATGAACGCCAGCTTCTGGCCGCGCTTTATCATGCCCTTCTCAACGGCCTCGTTGAAGGCGAGAGGAATGGACGAGCTCGAGGTGTTGCCGTAGTGGTCGAGGGTTATCACGAACCTCTCCATAGGCACATCGAATCTCTTTGCTGCGGTCTCGATTATGCGTACATTTGCCTGATGAGGGATAAACCAGTCTATGTCGTCCTTCGTGATGCCGGCCTTCTCAGCAGCAGCTTCAAACGCCGCCGGAAGAGCCTTCGTTGCGAATTTGTAGACCTCTCTGCCGTCCTGATAGAGCTTGTGCATACCCTGATCGGGGAAGCCGTCCTCAAAATCAGTCTCAACAGCCACCTCCGGTGCCACTCTTACATTGCGGGCACAGAGGAAGTGGGCTCCTGTTCCGTCGGAAGTGAGATGTGAGGAGAACAGCTTGTCAGAGCGCTCTGCCACAATGGCTCCTGCGCCGTCTCCGAAGAGAACGCAGGTGGAGCGGTCGGTAAAATCAATGAATCTCGAAAGAGCCTCGGAAGCCACTATGAGCACGTACTTCAGTCCGTCATCGGTCTCAAGGAACCTCCTTGCAGTATCGACAGCGTATACGAAGCCCGAGCAGGCGGCATTGATATCGAACGCAGCCGCATTGACTGCTCCGACCTCCCGCTGTATGACGCTCGAAAGGCTCGGAGTGAGAAAATCCGGGGTAACTGAGGTGGTGATGATAAGACCTATCTCCTCCGGGGATATCCCGGCTCTCCCGATAGCCTGCTCAGCCGCACGGGCTCCCATATACCATACGGGCTCCCATCCTGCCATACGTCTTTCGCATATTCCTGTACGTGTGCGGATCCACTCATCGTTGGTATCCACGAATCTCGTGAAGTCGTCATTGGTCATCTTCTGCTCCGGAACATAGCAGCCTGTACCAAGAATGTTTATTCCCATTCTGCTCTCCTTTATAGAAAAATAAAAAAACAGTTGTAAAACCTGAAAAAATGTGTTATATTATTATTGTACACTGGATCAAAATGCAGTAATACATATTCTATTATAAACCAAAATCGTTTTTTTTGCAACGATATTTTATTTCTTTGATCCGGAGCCCCTGAAAACTCGTCATTATGTACAAACATAATCATGAAACAGAGATAAATTTTGTCAGGTAGACTTTGTCGGTGTACAATCGCAGAAAGGAAGATATATTATTATGACTATCGCACTTTTTTCGGGCCAGGGCTCTCAGTATCCCGGAATGGCAAAGGATATAGTTGAAGCTAATCCTGAGCTTGGCGCAGTTTATGACACAGCCTCCGAGATACTCGGAAAGGATCTCCGTGCCATTTCCTTCGACAGCACTCCCGAGGAACTCTCTCTCACTATCAACGCTCAGCCGGCTGTAATGGCAGCTTCTATGGTCTGCCTCCTTGCAGCACACAAGAAGGGCTTCAGATATCAGGCTGTTGCAGGGCACTCCCTCGGCGAATATACAGCCCTGTATGCAGCGGGCATACTCACTCCCGAGGAGGCCTTCCGCATCATCAAGGCAAGAAGCGAGGCCATGGACGAGGCTGCACGCGAGCACAAGGGCTCCATGGCAGCAGTCATGAAGGTGGAGCCGAAGCAGGTCGAGGAGATATGCAGCAAGGCAAAGCACTACGTTGCGCCCGTAAACTACAACTCCCCCCAGCAGACTGTCATCGCCGGTACTCCCGAGGGACTCGAGGAGGTCGCTCCGATGTTCGCTGAGCTGAAGGCCAAGGTCGTACCGCTGAAGGTAGCCGGCGCCTTCCACTCCAGACTTATGAAGTCCGCAGGTGACAAGTTCTATGAGAAGGTAAAGGACGCCAAGTTCCGCAAGCCCGTTGCAGGCATCAGGTTCTTCTCCAACTTCCTCGGCAACGAATTCACCGACTTCGACCACTTCCCATCCATGCTCGCAAGACATATCAGCTCTCCGGTGCGCTTCACCAATGAGCTCGAAGCCATAAAGAAGGCGGGCTTTGATACCTTCGTTGAGTTCGGCCCCGGCAAGACACTGACAGGACTTGTAAAGAAGACGCTCGGAGACGTGACAGCATTCAATATCGAAAACGCAGAAACTCTCGAGAAAGCTGAATTCTGAGGTAGTATATGAAGATATTTGCCCTTATAGGCCACCCCATCGGTCATTCCATGTCTCCGCTCATCCATGAGAGGCTCTTTGTCCTCAGCGGGATGAAGGACTGCTCCTACAGCCTGATAGACATAGATCCCGCCGATATCCCCGCAAGCGGCGGGCTGATACGCTCACACTGCGGAATGAACGTAACGATACCGCACAAACAGTCGGTCATAGAACTTATGGACGAGCTTGACGAGACTGCCAAGCGTTACAGCTCCGTCAACTGCATCAGGAACCTTGACGGCAGGCTCATCGGCTACAACACTGACTGCACAGGCTTCCTGTACTCGGCTAAGGAGCTTCCCCTCGGCGGCAAGGTGCTCCTCGTCGGCTGCGGCGGAGTCGGCAGGATGATGGCCATTGAGACCGCACTTCACGGCGGCGAGCTCACTATCGGCATAATCCCTCAGGACAGAGAGCTGGCAGAGAAGGCTAAGGCCGAGATAACCGCTGCCTGCCCGTCTGCAAGAGTGAGGATAGAGGAGACCTCCGCCCTTGACGGAGACTTCGACCTTATGATAAACGCAACTCCCGTGGGTATGTACCCGAAGACAGAGGCCTGCGCCGTTCCGGACAGCGTGATAGAGCGCTGCGGCTCCTTCTTCGATGCGATATACAATCCCACCGATACCATGCTGATACGCAAGGCAAAAGCCCTCGGCAGAACTGCTGTCGGCGGTGCGGCCATGCTCGTATACCAGGCAGTAAAGGCACATGAGATCTGGTACGGCGGAGAGTTCAGCGCCGACGACATCGCTCCCATCATAACAGCTGTGGAGGATGCCGTTGCTGAGATGAACCGTCAGAAAGGATGATCGTATGACAGTATTCTTATGCGGATTCATGGGCTGCGGAAAATCCACCTCCGGCAGGCTCGCTGCACGCAAGCTGGGCTGCAACTTCTGTGATACCGACGATCTCATCGTCGAGGATCAGGGAATGTCCATACCGGAGATATTCGCTCAGAAGGGCGAGCCCTATTTCCGCGAGGTCGAGGCAAGGATAGTAAAGGAGGCCTGCGGAAGATCTGCCGTAGTTGCCTGCGGAGGAGGCGCTCTGCTGAATCCGGAGACTGCCGCCGCTGCTGCAAAGGCCGGCCCGGTCATCTTCCTTGACGCCGATTTTGATACCTGCTATGAGCGCATCTCAGGCGACAGCAACCGCCCGATCGCCGCTTCCTCCACACGTGAGGAGCTGCTCGAGCGCTTCAACACCCGCCGTGAGATATATCTGAAGCATTCGACAGTTACCGTGGACTGCTCCGGCAGCCCGATGCAGACAGCCGAGCGCATCGCAGAGGCTGCAAGACTGCACAGATAACAAGGAGTTACTATGCTTATTTATAACGCAAAGATAATAACCATGGACAATGCCGGCACCATCGAGAACGGCTGGCTCCTGACAGAGGACGGAAAGATAAGCGCGCTCGGCGCCGGAAGTCCTGAGGATATCCCTGAGGACGCCGTCAACGCACAGGGCGGCACCCTCCTTCCCGGCTTCATCGACGCCCATACCCACCTCGGCATCATCGAGGACGGTCTTGGCTTCGAGGGCGATGACTGCAACGAGACCAACGATCCCTTCATGCCGCAGCTCCGTGCCATAGACGGCGTGAATCCCTTTGACCGCTGCTTCTCCGAGGCGAGGAACAGAGGTATAACCGCCGCTGCCGTAAGTCCCGGAAGCGCCAATCCCTGCGGCGGTGAGATATGCGTGCTCAAAACAGCCGGACGCTGCGCTGACAGGATGCTCATAAGCACCTGCGGAGTGAAGTTTGCTCTCGGCGAAAACCCAAAGCACGAATACAACGACAGAGGCGAGCTCCCGCGCACGAGAATGGGCACCGCTGCCGTTATCCGCGAAGGTCTCCACAAGGCGCGCCGCTATGCACATGACATGGACAGATACTACTCCGACAACGACGACTGCGAGCCGCCGGAGTATGATATAAAATGCGAGGCTCTGATGCAGCTCCTTGACAGGAAGCAGAAGGCCTTTTTCCACTGTCACCGTGCAGACGATATCTGCACAGCTCTCCGCCTTGCGCGTGAGTTCTCCCTTGAGCCCGTCATCATACACGGCACAGAGGGCTCCCGCATCGCAGACATCCTCGCCGAGGAGGAAGTCGCCGTTATATGCGGCCCTCTGCTCTGCGACCGCTGCAAGCCGGAGATGCGCGAGCTCGAGCTTGAGAATGCCTGCGGTCTGATACGTGCAGGCGTAAAAACAGCTATATGCACCGACCATACAGTAACGCCCATTCAGTACCTGCCCCTGTCCGCAAAGGCAGCGGTAAAGGGCGGTCTCAGCACCGGGGAAGCCCTCAGGGCTCTGACCTCCGCACCTGCTGAGATACTTGGGATAGATGATATAACAGGCAGTCTTTCTGCCGGAAAGGATGCTGACCTCCAGCTCTACCGCAAGGGCGATGATCCCCTCGATCTTATGACCGAGCCGGCTCTCGTCATGATAAGCGGAGAGGTATGCCGGAAGGAGCTGATCTGATGAAGCACCGGTTCACCGCGCTCCTTACTGCGGCTGTGACCGCTTTTTCTGCCGCTGCCATGAGAGCAGAGGCTCTGACAGTACCCTTCGGCGGCTCGACCATCAGCTTTGAGACAGACAAGGATAACAGTGCTCCCCTGCCGGAGGGCGTGACAGGCTCAGCAGTCATAACGGGCATATCCGCTCCGCCTGAGGTGCTCGAGCTTCCCATGTTCGTGGATACCGCCAATGACAGCCTTATCTTTGCCGCAATCGGAGAAAAAGCCTTTATGGGGCTGACTGAGATAAAGTCCGTTATCCTGCCGGAGACCATAACGAAAATAGGCGATTCGGCCTTTGCCGGCTGTCTCGCCCTCGAAAGCATCACTCTCCCTGATTCCGTAACGGAAATGGGCGTCAAGGTCTTCGTGAGCTGCACTCAGCTGCGTACCGCCGACCTCGGCGGCAAGGATTCAAAGCTGAAGGCGATACCGGAAAACTGCTTTTCCTCATGCACCAACCTGACGGAGGTAAAGATACCCGACGGAGTCATCGGCATAGGCAGGGAGGCCTTCTACGGCTGCACCTCCATGCGCTCCATGACCATTCCCCCGTCAGTACGCTTCATCGGTGAGAACGCCATAGGGCTCCACACGAACCGCATCGACAACTCCATAGAGCCTGTACCCGGATTCATCATATTCGGCAGGAAGGACAGTGCGGCGGAAAGCTACGCCAAAGGCAAGGGCATAGACTTCATCGACATTGAGGCTACTCCCTTCGGTGACGTGAATATGGACGGCTTCGTGGATTCAGCGGACGCCTCCATGGTGCTCTCGGAATACGCCGAGCTTGCAACAGGCGGGCAGACCACACTGTCAGCCGCCCAGCGCTATCTTGCAGACGTTGACGGGAACGGCGACACGGATTCTGCGGACGCCTCGGAGATACTGATAATATACGCAGAGAACGCTACTGCGTGAACCTACGGGACGGCTTCGGCAGTCCCGTTTTAATTCGATTATTGAGCCATTAGCCGTAAGCCGTTAGCTTTGGTATCGCCTGCGGCGATGGTTCGTAGGGACGGCGATCCGCCGTCCGCAGCCATGAAACATATTGTTACACGCGGACGGCCAATGGCCGTCCCTACAAATGATGGTTTGACGGTTATATGCTGGCGCACGGAATGCGCCCCTACGATTTTCCGATATACCGTTATTTTTGTAGGGGCGAGTTCCGCTCGCCCGCGGGATTCCGATTTTTAGCAGAGTTTATTGATAAGCTACGGACGGCCAATGGCCGTCCCTACAAATGGTGGTTTGATGTTTATATGCGGGCGCACGGAATGCGCCCCTACGATTTTCCGATATACCGTTATCATTGTAGGGGCGAGTTCCGCTCGCCCGCGAGATTCCGATTTTTAGCAAAGTTTATTGATAAGCTGCGGACGGCCAATGGCCGTCCCTACAAATGGTGGTTTGATGTTTATATGCGGGCGCACGGAATGCGCCCCTACTGTGATTTACTGTGGACTTATCACGTTGACACTCCACTCTTTAAAGGGTATAATGAGACCATGAACGATCGGAAAGACAGAAGGGAAGACGATACACTATGAAAATAAAAAGCCTTGCAAAGGATATATTCCTGACCTTTTCGCTGGCGCTGCTGTATGTATCAACAATATTCACCGGAGCTGTAATCTCCTATGCCGCCTCCCCTGCCGAGTATCTTCTCGTTATTGTTATCGCCATGCTGTTCGGCTTCTGCTTAGTCAGCGAAAAGAGGATAAGAGGTCTCCTGAGATGGCTTTGTTCCTTTCCCTTCGCCTTCATGGTCTTCCAGTATTTCTGGAAAACCAACTATGCGGTCAGGGCACTGAACTGGTGCTTTCCCGGCTACGGAAAGCAGTCGGCCGGCGGCGGCTTTGCAGGTGCGCTGATGACCATCATCCTTTCCCTGTCATGTGCCATCTGCGGCATCATCGCCGTCAGTATAAAGCCTGAGGAAAACAGGGAGCTTGCAAAGAAGCAGCTGCCTGTTATCGCGGCTGCTGATGTCATCATCATCATTCTTGTACTTCTCATGGAATCACAGTTCCCGCCTCTCAGTCAGATACATCAGTGAATCACAGCCCCGAAGCGCCCCGGGCAGACGCTTACGGGGCTGTTTTGTACTTATTCCGCACTTTTCCCCGCCGCAGGTCCTATGCCGGAAAACATCCGTTAAAATCATTTTACTTTACCTCCGGGAACTGATTGCTTTTTTTGCCAAAACACGACGCTAATGAACAAATTATTTTTATATCTCCTTTCCCCTCTCAACTATTGACATAACCGCAAAAAATTGTTATCATTAAAGATAATAAACTTACGGGTTTAAATTGAAGTCAGGAGGAAAAATTATGCTTACAGACAAGTTCCAGAAGGAGGGCCTGACCTTCGATGATGTTCTGCTTATACCGGCCAAGTCCGATGTAACTCCGAACATGATCCAGATCGGCACCCAGCTCACCAAGACCATCAGGCTCAACACACCCATTATGACCGCCGCTATGGACACTGTTACCGATTCCCGCATGGCTATCGCCATCGCACGTGAGGGCGGTATCGGTATCATCCACAAGAATATGTCCATCGAACAGCAGGCTGACGAGGTGGACAAGGTAAAGAGGTCTGAGAACGGCGTAATCGTTGATCCCTTCTCACTCACCGAGGACCATATCGTTGCCGATGCTGACGAGCTCATGGGCAAGTACAAGATCTCCGGCGTTCCGATCGTTGACAGCAAGAACAAGCTGGTCGGCATCATCACAAACCGTGATATGCGCTTCCTCACAGATTTCTCAGCCAAGATCTCCGAGGTTATGACAAAGGACAACCTCATCACCGCTCCTGTCGGCACCACACTCAAGGAGGCACAGGACATCCTCCGCTCCCACAAGATAGAGAAGCTCCCCATCGTTGACGAGGGCGGCTACCTCAAGGGACTCATCACTATCAAGGATATCGAGAAGTCCGTACAGTACCCCAACTCCGCAAGAGACTCAAGCGGAAGACTTCTCTGCGGCGCTGCTATCGGCGTAACAGCAAACGTGCTTGAGAGAGCAAAGGCTCTTATCGACGCTCAGGTCGATGTACTCGTACTCGACTCCGCTCACGGACACAGCGCAAACATCATGAAGTGCCTCTCCATGGTCAAGGAGGCATACCCGGATATCCCTGTTATCGCAGGAAATATCGCTACCGCAGAGGCTGCCGAGGATCTCATCAAGGCCGGCGCTGACTGCATCAAGGTAGGTATCGGCCCCGGTTCTATCTGCACCACCCGTGTTGTTGCAGGTATCGGTGTTCCCCAGATCACAGCAGTATATGACGTAGCCTGCGTGGCTCAGAAGTACGGCATCCCCGTTATCGCTGACGGCGGTATCAAGTACTCCGGCGATATCGTAAAGGCACTCGCAGCAGGCGCAAACGTAGTAATGCTCGGCTCACTCCTGGCCGGCTGTGCTGAAGCTCCCGGCGAGACTGAGATCTATCAGGGACGTCAGTTCAAGGTATACCGCGGCATGGGAAGCCTCGGCGCCATGGCCTGCGGCTCAAAGGACAGATATTTCCAGGAGGGCGCAAAGAAGCTCGTTCCCGAGGGTGTTGAGGGACGTGTTCCCTTCAAGGGCCCCGTTGCTGACACTGTATTCCAGCTGGTGGGCGGTATACGCTCCGGTATGGGCTACTGCGGCTGCGTGGACATCCCCACACTTCACGAGAAGGCACAGTTCATCCGCATCACAGGTGCAGGACTCAAGGAGAGCCACCCCCACGATATCTACATCACAAAGGAAGCACCCAACTACTCTACTTCAATATAACTATTATTATAACTGTAAGGGCGGACCGGTCGGTCCGCCCTTTTTATGTCTGCAAGACTTATAAATATCGGTGGAATGGTGTACGGTCTGACAGTACCTCCTCTCAGTGGGTGTTTTTCAGTGTTAGATATGCAAAATGTGCGAAAACAGATAAAATTCCGCAATAAATAACCAATAAAAGAGTAACTTCGCCGGAAATGGTGTTGACATAGAATGTCAAAAATGATACAATTAAATTGTAAAATATAGGTTAGCTGATAATATTATGGGAGGAACCATGCATGAAAAGGAATATTATCACTAAAGCCATGACAGGCTCACTGTGCCTGTCCGTCCTTTCGGGATCAGCCATAATCCCCGGAATGACCGTTACCGCTGCGAGCGGTACATCAATCATCAGTGAGGTGTGTGCATCCAACACCTCAAAGCCCGCATCAGACGGGAACTTCTACGACTGGATAGAGCTCTACAACCCCGGCTCCGCTGCCCTCGATCTCAGCGGCTGCGGTCTCAGCGACGACGCCGAGAAGCCCTACGACTACACCTTCAAGGACGGCACTGTCCTTCAGGCAGGCGCAAAGCTCGTTGTCTACTGTGACTCAAAGGGTACAGGCGATATTGCTCCGTTCGGTCTCTCGACATCAGGTGAGACGATAACACTCACAAGCAAAGACGGAGCAGTGCTCGATCAGCTCACATTCGAGGCCCTCGGCGAGAATGAGAGCTATGCAGAGTATCCGGAAAAGAGCGGTACCTTCTTTGTTACCTCTCCCACACCCGGAAGCACGAATGCCGCACCTCAGGGCCAGAATGCCATAAAGGCTCCTGAATTCTCGATAGAGAGCGGCTTCTATCAGAACGCTATACAGCTCACGATCTCCTCACCGCAGAACTACACTATCTACTACACCACAGACGGCAGTGATCCTGTTCCGAACTCCGGTACTACAAAGCAGTTCACCGGCGCTCTCCAGCTCACAGACCGTTCAGGCGAGCCCAATGTGCTCAGTGCTCATACCGACATCTCCTACCCCGATGCAACAGCTCCGGGACTGGTAGACAAGGCAAATGTTATCCGCGCAGTAGCCGTTGACGGCTCAGGCGCAAAGAGCAGCGTAATCACAAAGACCTACTTTGTAGGAAAGACTGCTCAGACAGCCTATCTTCAGAATATGAAGGTAGTATCACTCGTAACAGACGAAAAGAATCTCTTTGATCCCACTATCGGTATCTACGTAAGAGGCGACGTATTCGACGCTCAGGGCTACAATACCGGCGGCGGCGGACAGTTCCCCGGCATGGGCGACTGGACCCCCGGCGGCCAGCAGGATCCCAATCAGCAGCAGGATCCCAACCAGCAGCAGAACCCCGGTCAGCAGTTCCCCGGCATGGGTGACTGGAATCAGGGTGGCCAGCAGGATCCCAATCAGCAGAACGGTGGCTGGAATATGGGTGACTGGAACGTTGCCGGCCAGCAGGTAAATATCGGTGCTGACGACGATCCGGCAGGACAGCAGAACCCCGGCGGCTGGCAGATACCCGGCGGCGGCGGTGACTGGCAGATGCCCGGCGGCGGATTCCCCGGCGGCGGTATGGGCGGCTTCGGTATGCTCACAGACAAGGACGGCAAGATGGTTCAGAGCTGGGAGATACAGGCCAACTACACCCAGAAGGGCAAGCAGTGGGAGCGCGAGGTAAGCATGGAGGTATTCGACTCCGGCACACCTGTTCTCGCTCAGAACGTAGGCATCCGTATCAAGGGTGCTGCTTCAAGATCACACGCACAGAAGAGCTTCAATGTATATGCAAGATCAGAATACGGTCTTGACGCACTCGACTTCGATTTCTTCAGCGGTACCTGCCGCAAGCAGACCAACGGCAAGAAGATCAAGAAGTTCGATTCCATCACTCTCCGCAACGGCGGAAACGACAACAACAACACCTGGTTCAGGGATTCCATCAACCAGCGTCTCATCTCCGACCGCAACTGTGCATTCCAGGCTACTGACGAGTGCATGGTATTCATCGACGGCGAGTTCTGGGGCATCTATCAGATCACCGAAAAACTCAGCAAGGAATTCTTCAACGATCACTTCGGCGTAGACAAGGCAAGCGTCGTAATGATAAAGAATGACGAGCTCGAGGAGGGCACTGATGCTGATCTCCAGTCATGGGAGCAGCTCAGGGATTTCTGTGCCACAAACGATATGACAAACGCTTCAAATTACCAGCGTTTCAAGGACAGCGTTGATGTACAGAGCTACATCGACTACTTTGCCGCTCAGATCTACTGGAACAACTGGGACTGGCCGCAGAACAATACTGCTCTGTGGAAGACTTCCACGGTCGATTCCTCTAATCCCTACGCAGACGGCAAGTGGCGCATGATCATATTCGATACCGAGTACGGCCAGGGCCTTTACGGTCAGGACAATACATCAGCTACCTATGATACATTCCGCCGTATCGCTTCGAATACCGACAACAACAGCAAGATGTTCATCTCACTGCTCAAGAACGCTGAATTCAAGGAGCAGTTCGGCATAACCTTCATGGATCTTGCGAACTACAACTTCGCATCCAACAAGACAAAGCCTATCATCGACTTCTTCAGCTCAACATACGCGACCCAGATAAGCGACACCAAGACACGTTTCAGCGCAGGCGCCGGCGGCGGCTGGAGCATGGGCGGAGGCGGCGGTGCTTCCGGCTTCCAGGCTATCAGCCAGTTCTATGACAACCGTGCTACCAACGTTCCCCGCATCGTCAGCAGCAACCTCGGCATCGAGAACACCACCTCCTCTGTAACTGTATACAACACAGCTTCACAGGGCACAGTTAAGTTCAACACACTGAACCTTGATCTCGATCAGTGGAGCGGCAACTACTTCTCCGCTTACCCCGTTACTGCAACAGCAGTACCCAAGGATGGCGTGACCTTCACAGGCTGGGAGGTAACCGATGCTTCCGGCAGCACAAAGACTTACAGTGATACCACTATCACTGTTCCCGTTACAGGAAACGTGACCATCAAGGCAAATTACAGCGGCTCTGCTGTTGAGGCTACTAAGCCCCCGAAGGAGAATCCCACACAGGCTCCTGTAACACCCACAGCAGCTCCTGCTGTTCCCACAAACGCACCTGCAAACGGCGGAACACCTGCTTCATTATACGGCGACGCCAACCTTGACAACAAGGTTAATGTATCCGATGCAGTAACAGTTCTCCAGTTCGTAGCAAACAAGACAAAGTACCCCATGCAGGATCAGGGTATCGCCAACGCTGACATTGACGGCCAGGCAGGTATCACCGGAAGCGATGCTATCGTTATCCAGAAGGTGGATGCAGGCGTTTACAAGTCATCTGACCTTCCCCTGAAGTAATAAGCACTGTCAGCCTGCGGACTGAGTCAGGCTGAACGGAGGTATGAAATGAGATCACGCATACTTTGTATACTTACTGCGGCTGCTCTTGCATTCTGCTCCGTTACCGGGCTCACCGCAGGCGCCGATGATACTATCGCACATGATCCCTCAAGGGACGTGCAGACAGAGGGCGTAGGAAACCCCTTCAATTACGGCGAGAGGAATACTCCCGCGGACGCTTCAACAGAGGAGATCCGCAGGATAAACAGCGAAATGACTGTGCAGGAGGTTAAATACGCCCTGTACAAGGAGATCGACGAGCACTGGGACCTGCTCAGGGTAAGACTGGGCGAGGACGAGCGCGAGAAGGTCTATGCGCTGTTCCTCGGTCTCGGCTCCCGTGAATCCACCCTCGGCGAGGGCAGACACGGCGCAGACGTCGAGACGGCTTTCGCACAGGGCTTCGGAGTCAGCTCCGCACATTCCTACGGTACTCTCCAGACGGCAGTCACCGCATTCGAGGGCTGCGATCCTACCTTCATGAATGAGGACAACGTACCGGAGATGTATCAGTACACCCTTTCGGAATCCACCTTCTATGACGCTATCATATCCGACCACATGGGCATAAGAAAGCTGCTCCATTTCGTCGAGATAGCCATAAACGAGGAGGGCATGAGCGGATACGATGTAGTAAGAGGAGCTCTCAAGGGCTTCAACCAGGGCTGGTGTAACTACACACCGGACAATGAGGATTACTACAGGGATTATCCGGACGAGATAATCGCCATGGCGCACTGGTACTACGATAACGGTCATCTCTATGACAATGTCTTCACCTGGACGCAGAACACTGCGACAGAGCCCTACCGCACCAATGCGTGGGACTGGTGGAGCGACTGCTCACCCAGCATGGCTCCGGTAAACGCATCATCACCGGCAACTGAAGCGCCCACAGACGCTCCCACAGAGCCGGAGACATCGTCTGAGCTGCCCTCAGGCCCCTTCGGTGATGTCAACCTCAACGGCAGCGTCGAGGTTTCAGACCTTGTGCTCCTGAGCCGCTATCTGCTCGGTGCAGAGGAGCTGACACAGGCACAGGCAAGGCTCGCAGACATGGATCTCTCACGCAGCGTCGATACCTTCGACCTGGTACAGCTGAGAAGATATCTCATACAATTCACACTCTAACATATAAAAAGCCGGACGGTCATGCCGTCCGGCTTCTTTTTGTATATCAGTCCTCGGGCTCTCCGTAGATACGGAAGGCCTTCATCATTATCGCTACCTCAAGACGCTTCTTCTCCAGCTCGCAGGAGAGCTTGTAGGCGGAGCGGATATCGCCGTTGTACTGGTAGTTGTTGGCGTTGCAGCCGCCGGAGCAGTAGAACTTGGCCCAGCAGTTGCGGCATTCAGGCTTGGAGTAGATATGAGCCCTGGCGAAGTCCGCCTTCATCTCGGAATTGAAGGTGCCCTCGTCGATGTTGCCCATTTTGTACTCGTCTATGCCGACGAACTGGTGACAGGGATAGATGTCGCCGTCGGGAGTGATGGCTACGTAGTCGTTGCCGCAGCCGCAGCCGCGCAGTCTCTTGATAGCGCAGGGGCCCTGGTCAAGGTCTATCATGAAGTGGAAGAAGTTGAACTTACCGCCCTTCTTCTCGTTCTCCAGGATACGCTCGGCGAGCTTCTCGTACTCCTTGAATACTGCCGGCAGCTCCTCCACTGTGAGGGCGTACTCGTCGGAATCGCCAACTACGGGCTCAATGGATATCTGGTCGAAGCCGGCATCATAGAGGGAGAACACGTCCTCGGAGAAATCAAGGTTGCGCTTTGTGAAGGTGCCTCTTACGTAGTACTCCTTGTCTCCCCTGCCCTCAACCAGCTTTTTGTACTTGGGGAGGATTATATCGTAGCAGCCCTTGCCGTTGGGGAGGACACGCATACGGTCGTTGACCTCCTTGCGGCCGTCTATGGACAGCACCACATTAGACATCTCGCGGTTGATGAAATCTATCTTCTCATCGTCAAGAAGGAGACCGTTGGTGGTGATGGTGAAGCGGAACTTCTTGCCGTATTCCTCCTCACGGGAGCGTGCATACTCCACTATCTGCTTTACCACGCCGAAATTCATGAGCGGCTCGCCGCCGAAGAAATCGAGCTCGAGGTTCTCGCGGTCAAGGGACTTCTCAAGCAGGAAGTCGATAGCGTGCTTTCCGGTCTCGAAAGACATCAGCTTTCTGCCCTTGCCGAAATCGCCCGTAGAAGCGAAGCAGTACTTGCATCTGAGCTGGCAGTCATGCGCGATATTCAGGCACATTGCCTTTACCGGGGAAGCAACGGAATACTTTGCATACTTCTCATAATCGTCCTCGGAGAAGAGTATGCCGTCATTGTAAAGCTCAGCGATCTCCTGATAGCAGGACTCGATGTCCTCGGGATTGTAGGAGCGTGAGAGCTTCTCAACCACGTTCACGGGACATTTATCCTCAAAGGGCGGCTGGATATTGTCGAGCAGGTCGTAGGTCAGCTCGTCCACGATGTGGACACCGCCGCTGTTGACGTCGAGCACGATATTGAACCCGCCCAGCTTGTATTTATGTATCATTTTCTATTCCTTTCATCGCAATCATGCCGGTATGTGCCGGCTGTACGGACTGTAAAAAAAGTGAGACAGTATGGCTACTGTCTCAGTTGGTAACGTTCTTCACGTTTCTTGCGGAGCAATTATCTCTCGCACTTCTGGTTAGCAACTGTGCAAGATGTCTTGCAGGCAGACTGGCATGAAGCCTGGCACTTACCGCAGCCGCCCTTCTGAGCAGACTCCTTGAGGTTAGCCTTGTTGATAGTCTGGATGTGCTTCATAATCGTTTCCCTCCTGTAAATGGAATCAAGCGTATATGCTATTATTGTTATTATACCATAGTCCCGGACATATTTCAATACTTTTTTGCTGAAAAGCAGATTTTGTCGGTTTTGCACTATCCGAACTGTTGGACAGCGTTCATTTTTTACAAGAAGCGTAAGAAAGGATATCCTCACAACAGCGCAACTACCGCATTGACACAGACTTGCCCTGATGATATAATGATGATATAGAATATAAGCGGAGGTGACATGAATGAAGATAGATCAGGTAAGGCTCAACTGCCGCACGTCCGGCGAAGTGACCAATGCCCAGCAGCTGTACACTCTCTATGTGTTCCGCTCGGCGGTTATAATATCCACCGAGGGCTCAGATCGGCGTTATCCGGCAGGCTATGCTGTGATCTACACCTCGGAGCAGAAGGCAAAGCTGCGTCCGGCCGAATACGGCTCCTTCAGATATGAGACCATAACCTTTGCCCCTTCGTCAGCCGACAAGCAGTATGCCGCCTCCATGAACATACCCTTCGGCAAGCCAGTACCCATGACAGACAAGGCGCTCATCTCAAACACTCTCCGCAGCATGAAGGCAAGGCAGGACAGCGCCGGAAGGTACAAGAGCGAATTCATGGAGATATCCATGAGACTCATACTCATCACCCTCTACGGCGAGCAGAACGAGGAGGATCAGGCCAGACCGGCTGAGATACCCAAGCTCCCGCAGCTCATCGAGATCCGCAACAGGATCTATGCCGAGCCTACAAAGGGCTGGGATATCGACAAGATATGCCGCGAGCTCTGCATAAGCCGCACCTACTTCCACAGGCTCTACCTCGCAGCCTTCGGTGTCACCTGTCTTCAGGACGTGATCGAGAGCCGGATAATGCACGCCGCCTACCTCCTTGCCAATACAGATATGTCCGTTGCCGCCGTGGCAGATATGTGCGGCTATGAGAACGAATCCTACTTCATGCGTCAGTTCAGACAGCGCCGCGGATGCACTCCGTCAGAGTTCCGCAAGCGCTGCTCAGAGGAGGAGGACAGCGCCAGACAGGGTGAAAATCTTCTGAAAACCTTGAAAAAACGCTTTACATGAACGTGCGTATGTGCTATAATATTATGTGACCGTTGAATTGTTCCGGCATTTCTGCGGTGCTTTAAGAGACAGAGAAACAAAAGCAGCAAAACGATAGAAAAGGAGAACTTCTGAAACATGACTAAAGGCGACAAAAGAAGAAACCGCAGAAGATATCATATCAGATATGACCGTCTTGCGGTGCTTCTTCTCGTTATCATAGTCCTTGCGGTCATAATCACTTCCTGCGTGAAGGCAGTGACCGGAAAGGACGTCACCGAACCGATCGAGAACCAGCTCCCCACAGCTGCAGCTACCGATCCGGAGGAGGCCACCGAGCCCTGGAAGGAAAAGCCTACCCTGGCTGAGCCGGTGCCCGTGACCGAGCCCCCGAAGTACAAGGATTACACAGCAGAGCTCCACAAATATGACGAGACCTACGAAGGCGACCTTGTGCTTGTAAACAGCGAGCATGAGTACCGCTTCATCGAAGGCGATACGGACATACAGACGCTTTACGACCACAGATCATCCTGCTATGACGTAAGCGACAATGTGGTATGCCTTGATTCCGAGGTCATCGAGCAGCTCAACGCCATGATGGAGGCGTTCAAGGAGGAGAAGTCCCGGGAGAGCACAGGCCTCTGGGTATACGACGGCTTCCGCACCTACAACGAACAGGCGGCAAAACGCAGCGACGGCATCTCGGCATTTGAGCCCGGCCACACCGACTACCACACCGGCAGGACCTTCGATATGCTGATAATGCATGAGGACGGCACCACGAATCCCTTCAAGGCTGAGGGCGATTACGAATGGTTCGCAGATCATGCCGCAGACTATGGATTCATAATCCGCTATCCAGATGAAAAGAGCGATATCACGGGTGAGAGAGCAAGAGCCAACACCTACCGCTATGTCGGAGTACCGCACGCCAAGTACATCACAAAGCACGGTCTCTGCCTTGAGGAGTATATCGAACAGCTCAAGGGATATACTATAGAAAAGCCTCTTGAGGTGGAGGGTGACGGCTGTGCATACCGCATCTACTATGTACCTCTTCCGGCTTCCGACAAGATAGAGGTGTTCGTTCCCGAGAAGGACCGCTACACCGTATCCGGAAACAACTGTGACGGCTTTATCGTTACTGTGACTACCAAATAAATACGAGCAGAAAGTGCATACTGTAGATGGATACCCGTCAGCGGTATGCACTTTGATTCTTTAGGAGATAACAGTGAAAAAGAGAAAAAGACTGCTGAGTATACTGCTCTGCGGAGCGGAGATGCTCAGTCTTGCTTCCTGCGGCAGCGGCGGCGACCGCGGGAGCGGCCTAAACCATATGTATGACGCTGCGCTCTGCGGCAATCCGGGCAGTCTCGATCCGCAGTACGCCTCGGACGAGTCCTCTGCCAACGTCATACGCAACCTGTACAGCGGTCTCCTTGACCGTGACAGCGAGGGTAATATCATCTGCCGCAACGCCAAGGACTATACAGTCTCCGACGACGGCACCGTATACACCTTCACCCTCCGGGAGGACAACTACTGGTTCTTCGACGAGAACGACGACGACGCCATCAGCGACGAGGAGTGCTTCCCTGTCATGGCTGACGACTACGTATTCGCCCTCAAGCGTGTCCTCGATCCGAGGATGCAGTCGCCCTATGCCGCCGAGTATTCAAACATCAAAGGCGCAAGGGATCCGGAGACCGGACAGATATCCGACGAGAACGCTGAGATCTACGCCACAGACATGAAGACTCTCGTCATCGTGCTGGAAAAGCCGGATGCCGAATTCCCGGCACGTATGGCCGAACCGGCCGCCTATCCCTGCAACAGGCAGTTCTTCTACGGCACCAAGGGGCGCTACGGCCTTGACGACCGGAGCGTCATGTCAAACGGCCCGTTCTACGTCCGTCAGTGGTTCTTCGATCCCTACGGCGTGAACAATATACTCTACATGAAACGCAACGACAAGAATGACAACGAGGATTTCCCCGTATGCCCCGGCTACCTCAGCTACAGCATCGAGGCTGACGAGGAGGGTGTGAAAAAGCGCTTCCACGACAAGGAGACCGAGGCTCTGACCTCGCTCAGCATGACGGCCTACAATCCGAGAAAGTACGTCATATCCGGCGAGAGCTGCATGACGCTCGGACTTATCTTCAACCAGAACGATCCGGTATGGTCGTCAGAGAGCATGAGACGCGCCATAGCCTCCTCCATAGACCGGGACGAGCTTGCAGGCCTTATAAAGGGAACGGAGCTCACTGCCGCTTCCGGCATCATACCTCCGGCAGTAAAGCTCGGGGGAAAGAGCTACCGAGATATCATATCGGACAAGCAGTTCTTCTGCTATGACAGAGAGCTTGCTGTAAACAGCTTCAACGAGGCAAAGCAGGCCGCCGGCGCTGAGTCCCTTGATTCCGTCCGGATAATGGTCAATGTGGAGACCGCCGATTCCTCCTACCTGCATACGCTCTCACAGAAATGGCAGGAGATGTTCGGGACATACATCGGCATAGAGGACGTTACTCCGGAAGAATTCAACGAGCGCATAGCCTCCGGAGACTACACCATGGCCCTCTATCCCCTGTGCAGCAGCAGCGGCATCGGCGAGACCTTCATACGCCGGTTCGAGACAGAGCCCTTCCTCCAGACGGAGGAGCCCATGCCGGAGCTCAGCCGCCTGCTCATGACCTGTGCAGACGAGGAAACCCTCGCAGATACCTACAGAGCCTCAGAGACGGTCATACTCGACCGCATGGGCTTCATACCGCTTTTCTACAAGACACGCTGGCTGATATGTGACAGCGATAACGAGGATATATACTCTGATCCCTTTTCGGGAGCAACAGACTACAGACGTGCCCTTAACTTCAGCTGAGACGGACGGCACAGGCAGGCGTCCGCGCTCTTATCAATGACATCACCTGCCGTCCTTTGCCGGGGTGAGGGAATATGGATATCAACGCATTTTACAGAGGCGAAGCATTTGACGCATACGAATGGTACGGAGCGCACATCACTCCTGATGGTACGGTCTTCCGCACCTATGCTCCCCATGCCTCGAAGGTCTCCGTTGTAGGCGACTTCAGCGGCTGGAAGGATATCCCCATGTCTCCCGTCGGGGACGGACGCTCCTTCGGGCTGACTGTGCCCGTTGCAAAGGAGGGGATGCGGTACAAATACCGCATCTACGACATGAACGGCCGCTTCATCGACCACTGCGATCCCTACGGCTTCGGAATGGAGCTGCGTCCCGGCACCTGCTCGGTGATACGCGATATTTCCGGCTTCACCTTCACTGATGAGAAATGGCTGGCTGAGCGTTCCGACTGCCGCGACAAGGCGCTCAATATATACGAGATGCACCTTGGCTCCTGGAAGAGAGTCTCCGACGAGGACGAGAACGGCTGGTATACCTACAGCGAGCTTGCCGGTATGCTGCCGGACTACCTTGCGGAGAACGGCTACAACTACGTTGAGTTCATGCCCCTGAGCGAGCACCCTGCCGACGAATCGTGGGGCTACCAGATAACAGGCTTCTTTGCCCCGACCTCACGCTACGGCACTCCCGTACAGCTCATGGAGCTCATTGACGCCCTCCATGCAAAGGGCATAGGCGTCATCATGGATTTCGTGCCGGTCCACTTCGCAGTAGACCACTACGCTCTGACCGAATATGACGGCACAAAGCTCTATGAATTCGAGGATGACGATGCAGGCTACAATGAATGGGGCAGCCGCAATTTCATACACTCCCGCGGCGAGGTAAGGTCCTTTCTCAATTCTGCTGCGGACTACTGGCTCACAAAGTACCACATCGACGGTCTCCGCATGGATGCCGTCCGCAACCTCATCTACTGGAACGGCCGGGACTATCTCGGCGAGAACAGATATGCCATACAGTTCATAAAGGACATGAACTGCGGCCTCAAGGCACGTCACCCGTCAGTGATACTTGCGGCAGAGGATTCCTCCTCCCACCCGAAGGTATCCGCTCCGGTCTTCGACGGCGGCCTCGGCTTCGACTATAAATGGGATCTCGGCTGGATGCATGACACTCTCGAATACTTCCAGAGTGCGCCGATGTACCGCACAAGGGATTACCACAAGCTCACCTTCTCCATGCTCTATTTCTACAACGAGAAATACATACTTCCCCTCTCTCACGATGAGGTCGTCCACGGAAAGGCGACCATACTCCAGAAGATGAACGGACAGTATGATGATAAATTCCCGCAGGCAAGGGCGCTGTATATGTACATGATCGTACACCCCGGAAAGAAGCTCAACTTCATGGGCAGCGAGTTCGGACAGCTCCGCGAATGGGACGAAAAGCGCCAGCAGGACTGGGATATGCTGAAGTACCCGCTCCATGATTCCTTCCGGGAATACATACGCAGGCTCAACCGCATCTACCTGACGCATACCGCCCTGCACTACGATTTCGATCCCACCAATTTCACCTGGGAGGACTGTGCCAGCACTGACCGATGCGTATACGCCATACGCCGCAGGAGCGCTGACGGAGATATACTGGCAGTCCTCAACTTCTCCGACTGGTATCAGGCGGACTATTCCTTAAATATCGGCGAGGGATATACCGCAAGGCTGCTGCTCGATTCCGACAGCCAGCTCTACAGCGGCACGACTCCCGAGGGAGAGACGGATTTCACACAGACGGACAGCCGTCTTGATATGAACATACCGCCCTACAGCGGAAGGATGTTCCTGCTTGAAAGGACGGACACACATCAAAAATGATATAAGGGGTAAACTATGAAACGCAATCCGTTACTTGAAGAAAAACCTGATCATGCACATTATACCGCCTGTCTCGCCCGCAAGGATGAGATCGACAGATACTGCAACCGCGCTTTTTCCTATACTGTATTCATATCCATAGTCATGGCCGTCATCACCCTCACCACGACTGAGATACCGCTGGTATCCCTGATACCGGGATTATTCGGCGGCAGCTGGTCCGTACCGCATATCTTCATACAGCTCCTTGAGCTCGTCGGCCTCTGCATACTTGCCGCTGCTGCCTGCTCGAAGAAGAAGATACTTCTGGTGGTCCTGATGATATTCTATATTGCACTCACCGGAGCGAGCCTTGTAACAGGCACCTTCCCGGGAGTGTTCATAGCATTCATGTTCGGCATCATCGGATTCATGCTGACGGTCAAGTCATTTTTCATCTACCGCGACTACGAACAGCTGAAGACGACTGAGGGCTGGCCGCACTTTGCGATATGGATGACAGAGGGCAGTGATCGCCCGAAATACAGCTATGACGAATTCCGCAAGCGCGCCGCTGACAAGGCTTCCGCAGAGGCGAGATATACCTCCCGACCGTCTCCCTCATCAGCATCGCCCAGGAGAACAGATTATGAAGCCGCCCGCATGGCAGACGAGGTAATGAGGGCTGCTGAGGCAGAGGCAAGGGAGAGATCCTCCTTCGATCCCTATGAGGCAAGGCGAATCGCCGAGGAGGAGGCAAGACGTGCCTCCGCAGCAATGGAACATGATATGTCAGCAGCCACAAGAAGTGCACCTGCCCCCTACTACACATCTGATGATGATATGCCCGCCCTTGACGGTGCTTCCGCACTTCTCGGCGTTCCCGAACCGGCGATGATCTCCGGTGAATACACAGACGGCTTCGAGCCGATGTAAAGGAGTGATCCTATGTTTGCGAAGATCGCAAGTCTCGGGCTCTTCGGCCTCAACGCCTTCCCGGTCGATGTTGAGATAGATATCAGCCGCGGTCAGCCGCAGTTTGAGATAGTCGGCCTCCCGGACGCTTCTGTCCGTGAGAGCCGTGAGAGGATACGTGCAGCCCTGAGAGCCTGCGGAGTCAACTTCCCCGTGGCAGCCGTCATGGTGAACCTTGCTCCCGCAGATACCCGCAAGAGCGGCTCAGTCCACGATATGGCGATATTCATGGCCATACTCCGCGCCATGAACCTGACCGACGAATCGCCGGATGGCTGTGCTTTCATAGGAGAGATATCCCTCAACGGCGATATCCGCCGCATAAACGGAGTGCTTCCCATGGTCATGCTCGCCCGTGAGGCTGGCATTAAGGCGGTGTTCGTACCCGCTGACAACGCCCCCGAGGCCTCGGTCATAGAGGGCATAGAGGTCTATGCGGTACACAACGCCATAGAGCTGATACGCCATTTCACCAACGAGGAAAGGCTGACGCCGGCTGAGCGCTATATTCCCTCAGAGGCGGCCTACACCGATACCCTCGACTTCGCCGACGTGAGAGGTCAGCAGAGCGCCAAGAAGGCTCTCGAGATATCCGCAGCCGGCGGCCATAATGCCCTGCTCATCGGCTCGCCCGGAAGCGGAAAGAGTATGCTCTCCAAGCGTATGCCTTCCATACTCCCGCCCCTGACCTTTGAGGAATCCCTCGAGACCACCAAGATACATTCCATATCCGGCCTTATAACCCCGGAGAACCCGCTGGTGACCATAAGGCCTTTCCGGGCTCCCCACCACACCATATCCTCTGCCGGACTTGCCGGCGGCGGCACCATACCGCATCCCGGCGAGGTATCCCTCGCCCACAACGGAGTGCTCTTCCTCGATGAGCTTGCCGAGTTCGACAGGCGCACCCTCGAGATACTCCGCCAGCCCCTTGAGGACAGGCGTGTGACCATAGCAAGAGCCTCCGGCACAGTCACCTACCCCTGCACCATAATGCTCATAGGTGCCATGAATCCCTGCCCCTGCGGCTACTACGGCCACCCGAGGAGGAAATGCACCTGCTCACCGAAGAAGGTGGCTGTCTACCTCTCCAGGATATCCGGTCCCCTGCTCGACCGCTTCGACCTTCACATCGATGTCGCCCCCGTGGAGTATGAGGACCTCTCCGCAAAAGCCGATGAAGAGCCGTCCTCAGAGATCCGCAAGCGCGTCATGGCTGCAAGGAAGATACAGGAGGAGCGCTTCAGAGGCACGGGCATAACCTGCAACGCCCTCATCACTGCCGACAAGCGGCAGGAGTTCTGCCCAATGGACGACGGCGCAGAGCAGGTGATGAAGGACGTCTTCGACAGGCTCGGCATCAGCGCGAGAGCCTATGACAGGATACTCAAGGTCGCCCGCACTATCGCTGACCTTGACGGCTCAGAGGTCATAAAGCGCCAGCACGTCGCACAGGCCGCACAGTACCGCACCCTTGACAGGAAGTACTGGGCAGGCTGAGGCTCCAATATACAGAAAAAGGAAGGAAACAATGAGATCCGCATTCAAAAAACTACCCCGCAGCAGATTCAGCCTTGACGGCGGACTGCTCTTTGCGGTAACGCTCTGCGCCATACTCGGTACGCTGCTCATCTACTCCATAGTCCGGAGCGGTATAAGCGAGGGCGAGGGAGTGACCGCAAGCTACTGGAAGACGCAGCTCATATCCATGGGCATCGGCGCTGTCGTAGCTGTTATAATATCGTTTCTCGATTACCGCAAGCTCGCAAAGCTCTGGTTCATCTACGCCCCTGCCGCACTGGCGCTCGTGGCGCTGACCTTCACCTCCCTTGCCTACCGGCGAGGCGGTGCGGACGACCAGGCATGGATAAGGATAGGCGGCTTCAATATGCAGCCCTCGGAGGTGCTGAAGATAGCCTTTATCCTCTCCTTCAGCTTCCACCTCTCCCGTGATGAGGAGAGCATGAACAAGCCGCTGCACATGATGCTCCTGCTGCTTCATGCTGCTGTACCCCTCGGGATAGTCGCAGTACAGGGCGACTACGGTACTGCTATCGTATTCGCGGCCATACTGGCCTTCATGCTGATATCCTCGCATATCTCATGGAAATACCTCATCGCTGCACCATTCCTCGCAGCCGCAGCTTTTGCGGGTATGTGGTTCTTCGCGCTGAGCGAATATCACAAGAAGCGTATAATGGTACTGATACACCCCGGCACCGATCCTGAGGGTATAGAGTACCAGCAGGATCTGGGACTTACAGCCCTTCGAGAGGGCGGCATCTTCGGAAAGGGGCTCTTTGCAAGGCCTGAGGAATATGTCTACGTGCCGGAGCAGCACAACGACTTCATCTTTGCATTCGTGGGACAGGCCTTCGGATTCATCGGCTCCCTCGGAGTGATAATCCTCCTCGCCTATATCTGCCTCAAGATATTCTCCGACAGCCGTGTGGCCAAGGACAGGCTCGGCAGGTTTATATGTATGGGGGCATTCGGAATGATCTTCACCCACTGTGTAATGAATATCGGCATGGTGCTCAAGGTCGCTCCCGTTATCGGAGTTCCGCTCCCATTCTTCAGTGCCGGCGGTACTGCCATGGTAAGTATGTACGCCATGATAGGGCTGGTGCTCAGCACCTACAGCCACCGTGCGATGAGCTATAACGTATTCTATCAGGCAGATGACTGATGCTGTATCCACAGGAAAACAGCGGTCTGTATGATATCCCGGGGAGGGCCTTTCTGAGGTCCTCCCCTTTTCCGTACCGGAAAGGCGCTGCCCGGGAACTGCTGACTGCTGTGCCGGCGCACTTTTTGTTCTTGTTCAATTTCATCAGGGCATTGAGAATCGTCTTGATTTAATAAGGTTTAATCTGTAATTTAACAGCAATCACCTAAATCACCGTCGTTTCTTTGTGCAGAGAGCCGAAATATCCTCCGTTAACAGAATATCTATTGTATTTTTGCTTAAATCGTACTATAATTAAGCTGACAGGATGATAAAACAAATCGGAAGCTGTATCATTTAGGCGTGAACAGCTCCGCAGACCTGACAAGGAGGAAAAAACATGAAAAAGATCGCAAAAAGGATGATCGCAGCACTCTCCGCAGCTGCTCTCTCCGCTGTAAGCACCGGCACTGTGCTTGCTCCGGCAGATGCAGCCGATACGGTGTTCCCGCTGAAGGTCGAGGGTGAAAGCATGAAGGGCGCAGATAACTGGACCTCTGTCTATGAGACGCAGATACCCGGCTATTCCGGTGAGGGCTTTGCCTATATACAGTCCGGTGATATCTCTTTCAACGTGACTGTTCCCGAGGACGGTATGTACTCCGTTCACGGCATGGTGGCTCAGGTGCTCGACAAGGCAGGACGTACTGAGACTCTCGACGTCAACGGCACAAAGTATGTAACAGTTGTCCCTTACCTCAGTGAATGGACAGACTTCGACTTCGGTACTGTACGTCTGAAAAAGGGAGAGAACACTATCTCCTTCACCGGCTCATACGGTTATATGGAGCTTGACTATGCTACCGTTACAGTCGCTGACAAGCACGACTACTCAAAGGCATCCGGCGTGTGCTGTGATCCCAAGGCAACAAAGGAGACTCAGTCGCTGATGTCCTACCTCAAGAGCGTATATGGCAAGAACATAATCACAGGACAGCAGGAGATATACGGCAGCGGCCACAAGGACAACTACGAATGGGAGAACGAGTTCATCGAGGATCTCACCGGAAAGGTGCCGGCTGTAAGAGGTCTCGATTTCATGAACTACAATCCCCTCTACGGCTGGGATGACGGCACTACCGAGCGCGCGATCGCATGGGCCAAGGAGCGCAACGGCATCCTCACCGCATCATGGCATATCAACGTGCCGATAAACTTCACGGACTACACCCTCGGCGATGCTGTTGATTGGAAGGACTGCACCTACAAGAACTATCAGGCAGTAAACGGCACCTTCAATACAGCAAACGTCATCAAGGAGGGCACCAAGGAGCGCGAGTACTTCGAGGAGGCCATGAAGATGCTCGCCGAGCAGCTCGGCAAGCTCCAGGACGAGAATATCCCCATAATCTTCCGTCCTCTCCACGAGGCTCAGGGCAACGACGGCCGCTACGGCGATGAAGGAACTGCATGGTTCTGGTGGGGCGACAGAGGAGCAGACGTTTACCGTGAGCTCTGGAAGCTGCTGTACACCACACTCACTGAGGAATACGGTCTCCACAACATCATCTGGGAATTCAACGCTTATGAGCTCCCCTCCTCTCCTGCATGGTATCCCGGCGATGAGTATGTAGATATCATCGCCTACGATAAGTACAACGCCAACGGCGGCCCGAACCTCTCGGCTATCTCCGATATCTTCAACGCCCTCTACAAAATGTCAGACGGCGGCAAGATGATAGCCATGTCCGAGAACGATACTATCCCTGCACTGGATAATATGACAGTCGAGGACGCTTACTGGCTCTACATCTGCCCGTGGTACGACGGCGGAGAGGACGGCGGAGTTGCTTTCCTCGGCGAGCAGTATCAGGACTATGACGAGTTCAAGAAGTTCTATCAGAGCGAGGTGGCTATCACTCTTGACGAGCTCCCTGCCGACCTCTATACCTCCGGCGGTTCAACTCAGCCTGCAACAAAGCCCGCACCCACAGAGGCTCCCACAGATAAGCCCACAGTGCCTGTACCTACCGTCAGTAGTACTGACAGCACTTCTGGCGGGACTGATACTCTGTACGGCGACGCTAATCTCGATAAAAAGATAACTGTATCCGACGCTGTTGCAGTTCTCCAGTTCATCGCAAACAAGCAGAAGTACCCCCTCACAGGTCAGGCCCTCATCAATGCCGATATCGACGGCGAGACCGGTATCACCGGCGGCGATGCCATAACCATCCAGAAGGTGGATGCAGGTCTTGTGAAGCAGACAGAGCTTCCGCTCAAGGCAGATAAGTGATAACCACGTAAGATGATATAAAGAGAACGGAGAGCGCAAGGCTCTCCGTTCTTCTTTTTCCGGAATTATTCGTAATGGATAAAGCGGACGACCAATGGTCGTCCCTACAGCTTTTGCAAAGAACTCATTGTAGGGATGCCCAGTGGGCATCCGCTTTTCCGATGCTATAATCATTGTTCCTGCATTTCCTTCACGCAGACAGAAACGACATACTTTCCGTTCCTTATGATATAATGGGCAAAGCTGTAGCCCTCCGGCGCTGAGATTATCCTCTCTCCGTCAAAGGCGAACTCCGCCTTGTTCATGGGGTAGCTTATGCCCTGGCCTATGCACTTCACGAAGGCCTCCTTCAGTGTCCAGAGCCTTGTGAAGAGCAGGTCTCTCTCCTCCGGTGCCGCCTCGTCTATCATCTGCTGCTCTTTCGGTGAGAAGCAGCGGCGCGCCACTCTTTCCCGGTACTCACGGCAGGGCTCGCAGTCTATGCCGCATTCCCTGTCCGTCACGATGCAGGCGGCTATGCCGTCTCCGTGTGAGATATTGAAATGCAGCTCCGGGTGATCCCGCAGGAAGGGCTTTCCGTAGCTGCCCTTCTCCATAGCGGCGTCCTCCGGCACTCCGAAGGGCTTCAGGCACTCCCGCAGCAAACGTCTGCCATGAGCGTGCTGCCCGGGCTTCGGGATATCCGACAGGGATATCATAAGCATATCATCGCCTCCTTGTAAAAAAGAAGCCTCCCGGCTGTCCGGGAGGCTTTCTGTTATCTCAGCTCGTTTGCCTTGTCAAGCCATATCTTTGCAGTATCAAGAGCCTCGTAAAGTCCGCACTCAAACTTTGAGTTCTTTACGAAAGCCTTTGCCGGATCAGGCTCCTTGGTGTCCATCTGTACGATCTGTACCTTGGAGGTTATCTCCTCTCCTTCAACTACCTTTGTGCCCGTTATGGTGATCCATACCACGTAGGGATCGGACATGAAACCGTAGTAGATCTGATTGCCCTTTCTAACGAGCGGATAGCCCTTATATGTCTGAAATTTACTCATTTCTCATCCTCCTTTGGTCGGTGGGTGGGTTATTTCCATGTTGTCACAAAATCCTCATCAGTCGGGATCCTGCCGATATTATCTATCAGTGTATTGACATAAGACTTGGATATGAAGAACTTGCTCTTTCCGTCAACTGCAACGATCGCGGTAAGGTTGGAATGGTCAAAGAACTCGATCTTTGTTGTCTTGCCCTTGCTCTTATCCGTGTACTCGATCTCAGCCATAGGCTCGCCGGAGGGATAATCCTCCTCGAATGCGAAGTCCTCTGCGGAAGCGCTTATCAGGAATGCATAGAACTGTCTGAAGCGCTCGCTGTCGAAGTCCTGTCCGTTTCTTGTGGCAACGAAGTCGGATGACTGCAGGGAATCGAGCTCAACCTCGGGGTCCTTGCGCTCTACCTTGAATGTCTCTACCGTATTGCCTGCCTTTGCAGTAAGGTCTGTGATGTTCCATACGTAGCCGGCAATGAATATCTTGGAAGCGATATCTATCGGCTGTATAGTTGCCCACTTTGCTCTCTCGGTCTTTACGGTGAAGATAGTATTTCCGTCCTTCATCATAGCATAGCAGCACTTGCCGTTATCGCTGTCATCAAAGGGCTTGCTCAGCAGCAGGGTGTACTTCTTGCCGTCGCTGCACTCCATTGTAGTCGTGCAGAAGGGCTCGTCGAGGCCTGCTTCCTTTATATCCTTTTCATCACAGTGTACAGCCTTGATAGCTGATGCGCTGAGGCCGAACATACCGTTGGTAACATCGGCTGAACGCTCTACCGCAAGATATGCCTCAACAGGAGAGGTCATGATGTGTGATGCGGAGGTGCCGCCGGAATGCTTGTCATCGGTCTTGGGAAGGAGCTCGAGCACGATATCGTAGTCGATATCCTCACGCTCGATAGTCAACTTCTTTATCTCCGGATAATTGTCATCAGCCGGAGCCTCAAGAACTGTCTTCTCCATGAAGTCAACAACCTTGTTGTGGTAGTTCAGAAGAGCCGAATCTCTTACTGTATATATAGTGTTCTCGCCCTCGATCATGACATAGGTGTCTGTGCCGGTGGGGGACTCGTCTCCGATAAGCATCTTCACCCTGCTGCCGCTCTCATAGGTGATATCGACCGTTATCTCCGGCTTATCGAGACCGAACTTTGATATATCCGTGCAGTTCTCCTCGATAAGGTCTGTGCAGACAAGGCCGTTGGCATTGTTGGCAAGAGTGCCGATAAGGGTGGTGTTCAGAAGAACGTCCTCATAGCCCTTGAGGGTATAGGTCGCAGCGCTGTCATCGGTCCTGCCGGTGAGCTGTATGACATTGAGTTCGCCTTCCTTGTTTGTGACGTCAACAGTCTTGATGACTCCGGTATCCATTATCCCTGTCTCGGGATCAGCCTCGGTTATGGTCTTATCCTTTATGATAATGACCTCCTGCTTCTCGCTGCCGGGCATCTGAGCCGGGACCGGATCTTCCTCAGCAGGCTTTGTATACATAAGATATGCGACTCCGCCGCCCATGAGTGCAAGTACGCCGGCAAGAGCTGCGATGCTCTTTCCTGTCTTTTTCATTTATTACGTCTCCTTAACAGTACGATCACACCTGCGATAGCAACAAGTGCAGGGATCACATAGACAATGAATATACCGATAGCCCTCATCTCATTCGCAGAAGGTGCGATAGTATTCTGTGTGAGAGCCTTCTCAGGGATGCTGATGCTGCCCTCCTTGCCGGTCATCTTGTTGATGATGCCAATGAGTGCGCTGGAGTTGTTGTATGTGGTGTTCTGTGAAAGAACAAGGCTGTCAGCCATGAAGGGGCTGCCGAGAACGAGGACCTGTGATGCCATAACATCGAACTGGTCGGAGGTCTCCTTCTTGGAGATAACAACGATATTTCTCTCGCCCTTGTCGTCTGTCTTCTCCTCGCCGTCAACAACGGGATAGGAAGTAGCAGAGCTCTTGAGGAGCGCTGTTGCAACAGCGCCGTTGTTCTTCTGGAGTATCTTTACCTCCCTCGGGAAGGGAGCAACTATCGGGATAGCCTCATTTGCGAGCTTGCCTACTGCCTCTGCATCAGCAACGCTGAGCACGGGAGCCTGTGTCATGGAGTTGAGGGTAATTACAGGTGTCTGTACTGAGCTCTTCTCATCGTCCATTACATAGGTATCAGCGACCTCTATGCTCCAGTCAGCAAGGAATTCTGTGAGATTCGGGAGATTGGTCTCGCCGAAGCTGGGGATGTAGATAAAGTCCTTGCCGTACTTTCCGCTGTTGTAGAGGAAATCGCCGAGCTTCTCGATGATATCCGAGGTGAAGTCCATAGAGGGAACAGGGAGTACGAGAAGATCCTGCTTCCCGGGATCGAAGACGTTTGTTACAAGATCGATATCCTCAACATCGTAGCCGTTCTTGGTGAGCATCTCGATGACACCGGAAACAACCGGCTCATATCCCTGCTCATAAATGCTTGCGCCGTTGATCGTTCTGATGACGCCTGCCTTGACGGGGTGCGCATCAGCAACGCTGAGGATGCTCGTTGTGAGTGTGGGCTCACCTACGAATACTGTTCCTGTGGGCATCTGACCGCTGTTTGCGCTGTCAACATTGATCATGTTCATGATCTCCTGCTGACCGAGCACCCTTACTCTGTCGCCGCAGGATATGACGATATCGCCTTCTTTGATCTCACCGGTGTAGTTCTGCTTGAACTTTGCAACGATATCGGGATCCTTGTTGATATTTACGTATTTGACATTAACGCTTCCCTCGCCGTTCTTGGCGTAAATAGCGTACTTGTCAAGCATCTCGGGGATCATCTCATAGGGCCATTCAAGATTCAGGCCGTAGCTGCTCGCATAGCCCTCCTCATAGTAATTTCCGAGAGCCTCATAGTAATCCCTGTTGGTGCAAACAGTGACATCAACATTCTTCTTGAGGTTCTTCATGGCCTCGATGGATTCCTCTGAAAGCTCATATCTGTTATCGGGTGTCAGGTCGAGCTTGAGGGGGGTACGCTCTGCAACGAGATTTGCTATAACATTGAAAGCTATGACGATCGCCGTCACAAGCATGAGCACTATTACGGAAGCAGAGCCGTAGCGCAGCTTCTTCGTGTTGCGCTTCTTCTTTTCCCTGCTTTTTCCGGATGTGCTTTCCTCAACAGGAGCGATCATCTCCTGCTCGTTAGTCTCTTTGTTTTTCTTGCTCATCTTATATTACCTCCTTTGCTATTAACCCCAGCGTCTCTTGTCGAGTACCCTGACTGTAAGGAAGTTGAAGAAGAACGCAACGCTGAGGAAGAATACAACGCTCGGGAGGGCGAATACTCCGCTGGTGAATTCTACATACCTTGAATAGAAGGACAGCGCGCTGAGTCCCTTTTTCAGGATCTCGCTGGAGACCAGCTGTGTGATGGAGTCAAGGAGATACAGCAGCAGGAGCACTACCATGCTCGCAACTGCGGCAGCCATCTGGTTCTCTGTGAGAGATGAGATGAAAATACCTATTGCTATGAAGGCTGCACCGAGGAGCAGCATTGCAAAATAGTTGCCGAGGAGCGGAGGCCATGCCACCGTTCCGAGATAGCTGAGGACGAGAGCGTAGATGAATACGATGCTCTCAGCGATCATAAAGAGTGTGAGTGCGGCAAAGTACTTGCCGAGCACGATGGACCAGAGGCCGACAGGGGCTGTAAGAAGTCCCTGATCTGTGCGGTTCTTCTTCTCCTCACTGAGGAGCTTCATGGTGAGTATCGGTATGAGGAACAGCACGATTATGAACATCGAGCTGAACATGGAGGAGGTATTGGTAGTGCCTGAGCCGATAACTCCGTTGAAGAAGAATATTCCTGAAAGCAGGAAAAATACCGAAAGAAATACGTATGCAACGCCTGATGTAAAGAAGGCGCCCATTTCACGCCTGTATATAGCTCCCATTATTCCTCGCCTCCGTTCTCGCTGTCATCGGCCTTATCCATATCAGCAGCTGATTCCTCAAGGATCTCAGTTGCCTCGTCCGATGCCTGTTCAGTTGCTTCTGTTGCCACAAGCTGTCCGTTCTCGACCTTCAGATCCAGCTTGGGAGCGTAGTTGCCGACAGAGGTGTCGATAGCTGCGGCAGCGTTGTCACCCATTGTGATCCTGAGGAAGATATCCTCGAGAGTGAGGTCTGAGAGCTGGAGCATGAGGATGTTCCAGCCGTTTTTGCGGCAGAGCTCATTGAGGGCGCGGCGGATATCCACTTTCTCCTCGGCCTCCACGTCATAGTCGTAGATGCCCTTCTCGCGCTCCATATCTGCACGGACATACTTAACGCCGTCCAGAGCCCTGATAGCATCGGCGATCTCCTTTTTGTCGGAGGCAGTATGTGTGCTGCCCTCGATACGGAGAGTCATCTTGTGCTCGTTGGTGATATTGCGTGCGATCTCGTCTGCTGTACCGTCAGCAGCGATAACGCCCTTGTTGATAATGATGATCCTGTCGCATACCGCCTGTATCTCGGGGAGGATATGTGACGAGAGGATGACTGTATGGCTCTTTCCGAGCTTCTTGATAAGGGTGCGGATCTCGATGATCTGGTTCGGATCGAGTCCGACGGTAGGCTCGTCGAGTATCAGCACGGGCGGATTGTTGATGAGTGCCTGTGCAAGGCCGACTCTCTGCTTGTAGCCCTTTGAAAGGTTGCGGATGAGCCTGTTCCTTACTCCGCTGATCTTGCAGAGGTTGCAGACATCGTTGAGGTGCGCCTTGCGGGGCAGCTTGCACTTCTTGAGATCGTACATGAAGCTGAGATATGCATCTACGGTCATATCAACGTAAAGCGGCGGTATCTCAGGGAGGTATCCTATATTCGACTTTGCAGCGATAGGATCCTCAAGGATATCCACACCGTTTATCAGTATCTGTCCTGATGTGGACGAGATATATCCGGTGAGCATATTCATTGTTGTTGATTTTCCAGCTCCGTTAGGTCCGAGAAAGCCGAGAATCTCGCCCTTTCCGACCTTGAAGCTGATGTTGTCTACGGCCTGCTTGTCGCCGTAGCGCTTGGTCAGGTTTTTAACCTCGATCATTGATTTCCCTCCTGTTGCTATCAGATTCAGATGCTGTTTATTATGATAGCTGTTTAATGTGATAATGCAGTGAAAGCAATGCGAATTTTGTATGTTGTCTGTTCTACGGCATTTCCACAGCCGCCGATACATCTGCGGCTATCTGTTTTTTCAGCTCCTCCGTGGAGCCGAACCTCCTCTCCGGTCTTATGAAGCGGAGAAGTACGACCTCCGGAGAAGTGCCGTAGAGGTCTCCGGTAAAGCCGTGTATGTATGTCTCTGCAAGGGGCGCACCGCCGTAGTCTACGGTGGGCTTTACCCCAATATTCGTCATTGAGCGGTATTCCCTCCCGCCTGTGCGTGTGAGGGATGCGTACACCCCGAACGCGGGAACGAGCTGCCCCGGCTCAAACACCTGATTTATGGTGGGGAAGCCTATGGTGCGACCGAGCTGAGCCCCGTGGGTTACTGTGCGGCGTATCATGTAGGGCTCTCCGAGAAGAGCATCAGCAGCGGTGACATTTCCTGCGAGCAGCAGCCGGCGTATCTCCGTGGAGGATACCCTCGTCCCGTCAAGGCATACGTCCTCGACAGTCTGCACGCGGAATCCGAAGCGCCTGCCGAAATCCCGGAGCTCCTCCGCACCGCAGGAAGCGCCTCTTCCGAAGCGGAAATCCCTGCCGCAGCAGACGAAGGCTGCATTCAGCTCTCCGGCAAGTATGTAACGGGCGAATATCTCGCCATCCATGCCGCATACCGCAGCGAACTCCGGCGAGAGTATATGCTCCATGCCGCAGTGTCTCCGGAGTATGTATTCCTTTTCGGCGCTGCTGTAGATATATCCCTCCGCGCCCTTGAAAGCCGTGCTCTCCGGCGGGAAGGTGAAGGCACAGGGCATAAGTCCGTTTTCTTTCTGTCCGGCAGCAGTCCTCAGGACCTCACGGTGTCCGAGGTGGACTCCGTCAAAGATACCAAGGGCAGCCGCTGTCTTCGGCATATCCATAGCAGTCTCCTCAGGTAAGATTTTTCCGGACGCGCAGCTCGCCGGCCTCGAAGTCGGCCTTTGCGATGCCGATGAAGCCGCCGTCCGATCCGTAGACGGCATACTCTGTAACGCCGCCCCTTATACCGCGCACTCTTCCGGTATCGAGCTTCACTCCGTTACGGTACATACGTGTCTGAGCTTCACCGAGCCTTATAGCCGGCATTTTTTCAAACACACGTGATATGGGGAGTATCAGCTCCTCCAGCCTGTCCTCGTCCCTTGCCTGCTGTATCTCCTCAAAGGTGAAGCAGTCGTCAAGGGTGAAACCGCCGGAGCTCGTCCTTACAAGGGAGGTCATTATGCCTCCGCAGCCGAGTGCGTCTCCGAGGTCATTTATAATAGTACGGATATAGGTGCCCTTTCCGCAGGCTATCTCCAGCACGCCCTCCCGCTTTTCCTCGTCGTACTCAGTGAGGGTGAGGGAGAATACCTCTATCTCGCGGGCCTCGCGCTCCACCTCTATGCCCTTACGGGCAAGGTCATAGAGACGCTGTCCGTTTACCTGAACGGCAGAATACATGGGCGGGAGCTGCATGATGCTGCCGGTAAACTCCGGCAGACGGGCGAGTATGTCCTCACGGCTCACCGGCTTATCCGATACTGTCCTCACCTCTCCGGTGATATCCTGTGTATCAGTTGTCATGCCGAGCCGGAAGGCCGCTCTGTAGCTCTTGGTGGTGTCCGGCATTATGTCGCAGGCCTTTGTTGCCGTGCCGACGAATACCGGAAGTACACCTGTCGCCATGGGATCGAGCGTGCCGCCGTGGCCGAGGCGCTTCATGCGGAGTATGCCCCTCAGCTTTGCGACAACGTCGAATGATGTGAAGTCCTGCGGCTTGTTCACGCAGATAACGCCTGAGAATGATCTTTCGTTCATCCTTCCAGCGCCTTTCTGACTGCCTCAGTGAGTTCCGCCTTGATGGATGCGATATCGCCTGAAGCCGTGCAGCCGGCAGCCTTTGCGTGACCGCCGCCGCCGAGTGTCTGGCATATCTTCGATACGTTCACATCGTTTGCAGAACGGAAGGAGCACTTGAACACTCCGTCCTCACGCTCGCGGAGAAGTATGCCCACCTCTGCGGTCTCAAGCTGTATCGTTATGGGAGCAAAGCCCTCGAGCTCATCTATGCTGACGCCCATGGACTTCATTATATCCTGTGTGACAGCTACGATAACGAGCTTTCCGTCGAGGTATTCCTCCATCATGGAGGAAAGCTCGGCCTCGAGACGAATCCTGCCCCGTGACTTGATGTCGAACATGGCACGGTTGATGCGTGCGAAGTCTATATCGTAGCGCCGCATCATCTCTGCGGCTATCTCATGTGCCTCGGGAGTGGTGCAGCTGTATTTGAAGCAGCCGGAATCGGTAGCGATGCCGGTATAGAGGCACATGGCACAGTGAGTGGTTATGTTCACGCCCATGTGCTTTGCAAGCTGGTATATGACCTCACAGGCTGCTGTGGCTTTTGCGTTGAGCAGAGTGCGCTCCGCATACCCCTTGTTTGATTCGTGATGGTCGATGCAGAGCTGTACGCGCTTGCCGTATATCTCCTCATAGCTGCCCATGAGCTGGGTATCCGCTATATCCACGGCGATAACGGTCTGAGGCTCGAAATCCTCCTCAGTATAGTCCTCTGTGAGAAAGGCATATCTCGCGCCGAAGCTGTCGTGGCATACCACGCGGCTCCTGACGCCGATCTCTGAAAGTATGTCGTGAAGTCCCAGTCCTGCGCCTATACAGTCTCCGTCGGGGTTGCGGTGAGTTATGATAACGGCGTCCGTGCAGCTCCTGAGGAACTGTTCGGCTTCATTGAATCCGATCAGCATAGCAGCCCCTCCTTTCATTGATACTTTCTCAGCCAAGAAGATCGTTGAGCTTCTTGCTGATCTCTGCGCTGCGCTCTGTGGAAGCGTCAGCGATGAATGTGAGCTCAGGAGACTTCCGCATATCAAGTCTGCGGAAGAGCTCTCTCCTGATGAAGCCGGAAGCGCTCTTCAGTCCGATGACGGACTCCTTCGTGCGCTCCATACCCTCCAGGCTCGATACGTATACCTTGCAGCTTGACATATCGCCCGAGAGATCGGCTCTGATGATGGTGAGCATCTTGTCTATCCTGGGATCCTTCAGCTCCCTGAATATAGCTGTCAGCTCACGTCTTATATCCTCTGCCATACGGCTGTTCTTGAAATTCGGCATATTATCCTTTCCGGACGGATCCCGTCCAAACGGTCACCGGATCAGTCCTCACGGTACTCCTCGACTGTATAAGCCTCGAATACGTCGCCCTCCTTGACGTCGGAGAACTTTTCAAGGCTGATACCGCACTCAAAGCTCTCTGCAACTTCCTTTGCATCGTCCTTGAAACGCTTGAGTCCGGATATCTTGTCGTCGGCGATGATGATACCGTCACGTACAACACGGATCTGGCATCCTCTTACGATCTTTCCGCTGCGGACGTAGCAGCCTGCTACCATGCCGACATTGGAGATCTTGTATACCTGACGGACCTCTGCACGGCCCAGCTCCACATCGCGGAACTTGGGAGCGAGCATACCCTTCATAGCGGTGGATATCTCCTCGATAGCATCGTAGATGATGCGGTAGAGACGGATATCGACACCGTCACGGGCAGCATTCTCTGCTGCAACGGGATCCGGTCTTACATTGAAGCCTACGATGATGGCGTTGGATGCGCTTGCGAGCATTACGTCGCTCTCCTTTACCGCACCAACAGCGCCGTGGATGACTCTTACTCTTACCTCGTTGTTGGAGAGCTTCTCGAGGGACTGCTTTACAGCCTCAACGGAGCCCTGTACGTCAGCCTTGACGATAATGGGCAGCTCCTTGATCTCGCCCTCTGCGATCTGGCTGAAGAGGTTGTCAAGAGTGACCTTGCGGTACTGGTTGAACTGCTCCTGCTTCTGCTCATGCTTTCTCTGCTCAACGAGCTCACGGGCAAGTCTCTCGTCCTCAACTGCGTTGAAGATATCACCTGCGCTCGGCACCTCTGCGAGACCTGTGATCTCAACAGGAACTGACGGGCCGGCAGCCTTTACTGTGCGTCCCTTGTCGTTGGTCATAACACGTACACGGCCGACTGCTGTGCCTGCGATGAGGACATCGCCCTGCTTCAGTGTACCGTTCTGTACGAGGAGTGTTGCGATAGGACCTCTGCCCTTGTCGAGACGTGCCTCGATGACAGTACCCTTTGCAAGTCTGTCGGGGTTGGCCTTGAGCTCCTGTACCTCGGCAACGAGGAGGATGTTCTCGAGAAGGTCATCGATTCCCATGCCTGTCTTTGCGGATACGGGAACGCAGATAACGTCGCCGCCCCAGTCCTCGCATACGAGATCGTACTTGGTGAGCTCCTCCTTGATCCTGTCAGGGTTAGCGCCCTCCTTATCCATCTTGTTGATGGCAACGATGATCTGTACGCCTGCGGACTTCGCATGGTTGATGGACTCTACTGTCTGCGGCATTATACCGTCATCAGCGGCAACAACGAGGATAGCGATATCAGTGATATTTGCTCCTCTTGCACGCATGGAGGTGAAGGCCTCATGTCCGGGAGTATCAAGGAAGGTGATGTCCTGTCCGTTGATATTTACCTGATAAGCACCGATGTGCTGTGTGATACCGCCGGCCTCGCCTGCTGCAACGTGTGCGTTTCTGATGCGGTCGAGTATGGAAGTCTTACCGTGGTCAACGTGTCCCATAACTACGACTACAGGGCAGCGGGGCTGGAGGTTCGTATCATCATCGTCACTGTCGTCGATAAGACGCTCCTCGATAGTAACGATGACCTCCTTCTCTACCTTTGCACCCAGCTCCTCAGCTACGAGTGAAGCGGTATCGAAGTCTATCTCCTGATTTATGGAAGCCATTACGCCGAGGCCCATGAGCTTCTTGATGACCTCAGTGGCTGTAACCTTCAGACGTGTGGCAAGCTCTCCTACCGTGATATTGTCAGGGATCATTACCTTGAGCTGCTGCTTTCTTGCACGCTCGAGCTCAAGTCTCTTGAGCTTCTCAGCCTCGCTCTCCTTGCGTGAGAACTGCTGACGTGTCCTCTGCTGGGACTTCTGGTTGATCTTCTGCTTCTTGGAGGAGTAGTTGTCGTTCTTGTGCTTGTTTGCAGGAGCGATCTGCTCATAGCGCTCGTTGTACTTGTCGAGGTCCACATAGCTTCCTCTTGTATCAACTGTGCGGCGCTGACCTGAGGTCTGGGCTGTCTCGGAGCTTACTGCTGCGGTGAACTTTGTGCGCTCGCCTCTGTCCTGAGCCTTTGCCTGCTCCTTCTTCTTATCCTTCTTCTTGTCCTGCTGCCTGTCGGACTTCGGAGCCTCCTTTGCAGGCTCTGCCTTCTTTACAGGCTCTGCCTTGGGCGCCTCCTTTACGGGTGCGGGCTCAGCCTTGGGAGCTTCCTTAACCGGCTCTGCCTTGGGTGCTTCCTTTACAGGTGCAGGCTCAGCCTTGGGAGCCTCCTTCACCGGTGCGGGCTCGGCCTTGGGAGCCTCCTTTACGGGTGCAGGCTCGGCCTTGGGCGCAGTCTTTGCCGGCTCGGGCTTCTTCTCCTCTGCACGGCGCACGGGCTGCTGCTCCTTCTTCTTATTTGCGTCCTGAGCGGCAGGTCTGTTCTCCTGCTTCTTGGGCTGTGCGGGACGCTCCTCCTTCTTCGGAGCCTCTGGCTTCTTCTCGGCAGGCTTCTTCTCGGCAGGTTTCTTCTCTGCCGGCTTTTTCTCAGCGGCCTTCTTCGGCTCTGCCTGCTTCTTTCTCTCGGGTGCGGGATCGTCCTTGGATGCGAAATACTCATCGAAGGATGATACCTCATGGAGCTTTGAGAAGTGCTCCAGCACGAGATTCATCTCGTCCTCGGAAAGTCCTGAGGACGCTTTCTTCTTGTTATCGCCCTTTTCGGCGAAATAATCAATGATATCCTGTGAAGGGATGTTGAGATCCTTCGCAGCATCACTTAACTTTATCTTTCTTGTCATAGGCGTATGATACCTCCGTTTCAGAATGTACTGACTCTCCGGAGCCTTCCGGAGCGCCTGCATATTTTTGCTGTTGCTGTATGTGAACACGGCGTACCGTGGTACTTCAGGTGATTATCTTTGCGAACCCTCCTGCAAAGCCCTTGTCGCAGACGGCTATGACGGCCGTCTCCTTGCCGCAGAGAGCTCCTGTCTCGGCCTTGGTGAGCTCCGTTCTCAGAACGGGTATCCCTGCCTTTCCGCATAGGAACCCCGCCTCCTTGACGGTCTTATCCGATGCGTCCGCTGCAACGAGCAGACAGCAGGCTCTGCCTGCCCTGACCTCCTCGGCTGCGCTGTCAAAGCCCTTGACAGCCTTGCGCGCCTTGAGGCACATTGTCAGCAGGTCGGCAGTCTTACGCTTCTTCTGCGTTTCTGAGCTCATCTGCCATCACCTCATAAACACTTTCGTCTATCCTGCATGAGAAGGCTCTCTCAAGCCGCCTTGACTTCCGCGCCTTGTCGTAGCACTCGGTACTGCGGCATATATATGCGCCTCTGCCGTTTTTCTTTCCTGTGAGGTCGAGGCTTATCTCTCCCTCCGGCGACCGGACTACACGGATGAGCTCCTTCTTGGGCTTCATCTCATTGCATCCGAGGCACTGTCTCATGGGGATCTTTCTGGGCTTCATGATCACTCTTCCCCGTCCTGAGCCTCAGTCTCCTCTGCGGGAGCCTCAGTCTCTGCGGTTGCCTCCTCTGCCGGAGCTTCCTCAGCGGGAGTCTCAGCTGCTTCTGCTGCAGCCTCCTCTGTCTCCTCCTCAGCCGGTGCAGTCTCGAATACGGGAGCTACGAAATCCGGACTGAGCTCAGGAGTCTCATCGCCTGTGATGCTGTCGAACTGCGGCTTGATATCGATCTTGAAGCCTGTCAGCTTGGCTGCGAGCTTGGCGTTCTGGCCCTTGTTGCCGATAGCGAGCGAGAGCTGGTTGTTGGGTACTACTACTGTGCAGCTCTTCTCCTCCATGGAGGTGATGACTGTCTTGAGCACCTCAGCAGGAGCGAGCGCTCTTGCGATGAACTCCTCGGGAACCTCGCTCCACGGGATGATGTCCACCTTCTCGCCGCTCAGCTCGTTCACTACTGCGCTGATACGTGATCTCTTGGGGCCGATGCAGGCGCCTACGGGATCTACCTTCTCGTCCTTTGACCATACTGCCATCTTGGTACGTGAGCCGGCCTCACGGGAGATGGACTTGATCTCCACGATGCCCTCGAATATCTCGGGGACCTCCAGCTCAAACAGTCTCTTTACAAGATCCTTGTGGGTACGTGAGATCTTCACGATAGGCTTCTTGGTCTTGCCGACGATGCCTGTGATGTATACCTTGATCTGCTTGCCTACCTCAAGCTCCTCACCTGCGATCTGCTCGTTGCGGAAGAGGTAGAGCTCAGTGCCGTCGTACTCAACTGTTGCGGCTCTGCCGGGATCGATCTGGGATACTGTAACTGTGATGCAGTCATGCTCCTTTGACTCGAACTTGGTGAGCATCTGCTCGCGGTTGATCTCCCTGAGGTCGCCCTTGATGGACTGCTTTGCGGAGAGGGCAGCCATTCTGCCGAGCTTGGATATATCCAGCTCCTTGAGCATGGTGCCGCCTACGAGAGCGTTGGGATCTATCGTCCTTGCTGTGGCGATATTGATCTCGTTCTCATCGATAGGCTCATCCTCGATGATGTCCTGAACGATGTACATAGCGAACTTCTTGGTCGCCGGATCTATCTCCACGCGGATCCTGTCCTCACTGTGGGGATAAGCCCTTCTTGCCGCCTTGAGCATAGCAGACTTGACCTTCTCGATCAGAAGTGCGGTATCAACGTCGTTCTCGTCTCCGAGTGCCTTGAGGGCTTCGAAGAAATTCATATCCTTTGCCATTTCTGTTAATTCCTCCAGTATATTTTTATTTATTCAAAATCGAACCAAAGCTTTACAAAGGCGATATCCGCAAGAGGCAGCTTCTTCTCCTCTCCGTCCTCACCTCTCACCGTAAGCTCGTTACGGTCAGCCGCAAGGAGAGTAGCTCTTATCTCCTTTTCCCCGTCCACGCTCCTGATGAAGCGTATCCTTACCTCGTCGCCGATGCAGACCTCAAAATGCTCCTCACGCAGCAACTCGCGCTCCAGACCGGCAGAACCGACCTCCAGCATATAGCTCTGCGCGATGGGATCCGCCTCGTCGAGCACCTCGTTGATAGGCGCCGTTGCTCTCTCGCAGTCGTCGATGGTGATGCCCTCGTCCTGATCTATGAAGATCCTCAGGTACCACATCGCTCCCTCCTTGACGTAGCAGACGTCCCAGAGGAAGTAGCCCAGCTCGTCGGTAACAGGCTTCACAAGGTCGTAGACCTTCTGCTCCGTACCGCCGAATTTCTTCAGCTTCATACGCACTCTCCTTCCGATGTTGAATATAGTTTTTGCTGTCAATAGTCCGGGATTTTTCCCGATTCAAAACGAAAGACCGGAAGCTTCCGGTCTTTAGTCTAACTATCATCGTACTTATTATAACACATCGTTTCAGAAAAATCAAGGGGTATACGGCATTTTTTTGCGTTTTTTCCCTTGAAATATGTCTCCTGCCCCCTCTGCAGGCTGCATGGCCGGCGCAGAAAAATGGTAAATATGGAATAATTGTTAATACTTGACGAAAGGGAAATCTCAAAATTGTTTAAATCACCTATATTTCAAAAACGGTATAGACAAGATTGCGGAAATAATGTATAATGATATATGTAATATTATCGCTGTGCGTAATAGAAAATCCGGCTTCCGTATGCCGTAAATGCGGAGTCCGTGGGATGTGTCATTCCCTTATGCGGCATCGGAGCAGACAATGAGAGTTATTACAGGGAGCGCAAGGGGCCGCAGGCTCATCGCGCCGGAGGGCCTTGATGTAAGGCCGACCGCCGACAAGGTCAAGGAGGGCATTTTCTCGGCTATACAATTCGAGCTCGAGGGGGCGTATGTCCTTGATCTGTTCGCAGGAAGCGGCCAGATGGGAATAGAAGCACTCAGCCGCGGCGCCGCAAGAGCTGTGTTCGTTGACAGCTCGGCAAAGTCGGTAAAGTGCGTGAACGAGAACCTCCGGAATACCGAACTGATGCGTCAGGCCGAGGTCGTTACCCGTGACAGCTACGACTACATAAAGCTGACCTCTGCGGTCTTCGATATAATAATACTCGATCCGCCTTACCGGATGGGGCATATCGAAAAGCTGCTGCCGCTGGCTGCTGCAAAGCTCCGCGAGGGCGGCACCATAATATGCGAATACGAGAAAGAGGCAGGAGAACCCGAAGCGCCCGAGGGCACTGTGCTGAGGAAGGTCTACCGCTACGGCAAGATCAATGTGGCACTGTTCGTGAAGCCTGCCGATGACGGAGAGGAAAGCGAGGAGCAGTAATGGCACAGAGAAGGATAGCCGTTTGTCCCGGCAGCTTTGATCCCGTAACGCTCGGTCATCTCGATATCATCACAAGAGCTTCAAAGCTCTTTGACAAGGTGATCGTGCTGATCTCACGCAACGCCGGAAAATCACAGCCCAGCTTCACAGCTACCGAGCGTATGCTGATGATAGAGGCTGTGACACGCGACCTCGACAACGTGGTGATAGATATACTCGACGGTCTCCTTGCAGACTATGTGAGGACGGTCGGCGCTATCGCTATCGTGAAAGGTCTGAGAGCGGTCAGCGATTTTGAATACGAGTTCCAGATGGCTCTTGCGAACAAGAAGCTCTATGCAGGAGCAGAGACAGTATTCCTTACCACAGCCGCTGAGAATATGTATCTCAGCTCGAGCGTAGTTAAACAGATCGCTTATTTCGGAGGTGATATAAGTCACTTCGTTCCGGAAGCGATACTTGGCGATATCAAACAGAGACTTGTAAAGGAGAGATAATTGAAATGGCTATTGATGAGATTCTGGAAGATATAGAGGAGACTCTTGACAAAGCTCCCACTATTCCTTTTGTAAACCACAAGAAGATCGTTGACGGAGAGAGGATGCGCGAGCTTATCAACGACATCCGTATCAATCTCCCTCATGAGCTCAAGGAAGCTAAGAAGATCGAATACGACAGCGAGCGCATCATCGGCGATGCAAAGCTCAATGCTGATGCTATAATCCGCAAGGCCGAGGAGAAGGCTTCACAGCTGGTAGCCAAGGAGCCTATCGTTATCGAGGCAAGAAAGCGTGCAGACGATATCGTCCGCGATGCCAAGGAGAGAGCCCTCGAGATGATCCGCCGCGCCCAGTCCTCCTCTGCAAAGCTCGAGAAGGAGGCCGCTCTGTCCGCTGCAAAGATGCTCAGCGACGCAGAGAACCTCTACAACCGCAACCTTACAGAGGTAAGAGCCGCAAAGGAGAAGCTGCAGCGTGAGCTCCGCACCTCCCCTGCCCTCACACAGAACACTCCCGCTGTTCCCGCAGCAGAGCCCGCCCCCGATGCAGCTCCCTCAGCGAACACCGGCAGATTCAGAGCAAACCTCAACAAGAAGGATATGTAAAGGCATTACAAAAGCCCTCAGACAGAAGTCTGAGGGCTTTTCTTTGTATGTCCGGTCTATCAGTACCTGGAATTGAGTGATATACACATGAACAGATAGATACCCATAACGATGGTAAAGAATATGTAGGAGAGCTTGAAGCCTCCCAGAACAGTACCGATAGCGCTGAGTATCAGCAATACGGTAGCTATCTTCTTGCACGTATCGTAATTGCCGGTAAGTCCGGAATACGCCATGTAAACCACCACAAATACGATCAGGCCGACGAATATAGTCAAGAAATTGATACCGCTTTTGATGAACATACTTATCATAGCTATTGCATAATAGGCTATGATAAGTATGTTTGCGCCTTTGAAAATCGTTCTCATAAGATTGTCGCTCATAGTTTTTTACCTCCTATATCATTATTTATATCAGGCCGCAGGAGCGGCGGGATACCTTACTTCTCCAGTGTGCCGTGAGAGAGCGACTTCAGATAGGCATTGATGAAGCCGTCGAGGTCGCCGTCCATGACCGCCTGGATATTGCCGTTCTCAAAGCCCGTGCGGTGATCCTTTACAAGGGTGTAGGGCATGAATACATAGGATCTGATCTGTGAACCCCACGCGATCTGGTTCTGTACGCCCTTGATATCGGATATCTTCTCCAGGTGCTCGCGCTCCTTGATCTCGATGAGCTTTGAACGGAGCATCTTCATGGCGTAATCCTTGTTCTGGTACTGGCTTCGCTGTGTCTGGCAGGAAACAACGATGCCTGTGGGCTTATGGATAAGTCTTACGGCAGAGCTTGTCTTGTTTACCTTCTGGCCGCCTGCGCCGCTGGAACGGTAAACCTCCATTTCGATATCCTCGGGGCGGATATCTACCTCGATGGAGTCATCGATCTCAGGCATTACCTCAAGTGCGGCAAAGGACGTATGACGTCTGCCGGAAGCATCGAAGGGAGATACACGTACAAGACGGTGTACGCCGGATTCGGACTTCATATAGCCGTAGGCGTTGTCGCCCTCGATGAGGATAGAAGCGGACTTCATGCCTGCATCATCGCCGTCGAGGTAATCGAGCAGCTCCACCTTGAAATCGTGGCGCTCTGCCCAGCGGTTGTACATACGGTAGAGCATCTCTGCCCAGTCCTGAGCCTCTGTTCCGCCGGCGCCGGCATGGAAGGTGAGGATAGCGTTGGAGTTGTCGTACTCTCCGCTGAGAAGTGTGGAGAGCTTCTCGTCCTCGAGCTTTGCCTTGAATACAGCGATCTCGGAGGTTATCTCCTCAACGGAGCTCTCATCCTCTTCCTCAATGGAAAGCTCGATGAGGGTGATGATATCCTCAAGGCTGTCGCTGAGCTTGTTGAACTTGTCTATCTTGCGCTCGAGAGCCTTTGTCTCCTGCAGAACCTTCTGAGAATTCTCAAGATCGTCCCAGAAGCCTTCCTTTGCGGTCTCTGCCTGGAGCTCTGCTATCCTGTCCTTTGCAGACTTAATGCTCAGAACATCGGCAAGCTCCTCTATCTCCTTGCGGTAGCCGGTCATTTCGACTCTGAGTTCGTCAAGTATGATCATATTGAACCTTTCCTTTCAGCTTGGATTTAAGTCATATCCATACTATTATATCACAGACTGCGGCTTTCTGCAATACCTTTGAGAAAAATATATTTCTTCCGCAGGAAAAGCAGTTACCGGAGGGATGAATCTTGACTTTTCCGCTGAAATATGATATAATAATCGTGTATAATCATATTCACAATAAGTTTACAACTATTTTCACTCAGGGGGTTGACAGCTATGCCTATGTGTGCTACAATTCGACAGACAGACAGACAGACAGACAGACAGACAGACAGGCTATAGCTGCGTAAACTCACAGAATAACGGATATGAAAGGCGCATTATGCCCATAAGGGTGTAGTGCGCCTTTTTGTATTATCTTAAAACAAAGGAGTTTTGTGTATGAAAAAGTGGACAAAAACAGCCGCATCGATTCTTGCTGCAGCAGTCTTATGCGGCACAGTACCTGCCACATTCAACTGTAATCAGTTGTATGATTATTCAATCACGGCAAGTGCGGAAGGCGAAACAGTATCTTTTGATGCAGCAACAAAAACACTGATACTGAAAACCGGAAACATCGCAAGAGATGATGTTCTTACATATGCAGCAAATGATGATGTACAATATGTTGTTGCAGAAGAGGGCGCAATCCTTCCCGCTAATTGCGGAAGTTTGTTCAAAAAATTCAAAGCGGCATCTATAGACATTTCAAAAGCAGATGCCTCCAATGTCACAACAATGAATAGTATGTTTGCCAACTCCTCACTTTCTGAAGTCAAAGTTCCGAGCAGTACTTCAAATGTCAAGGATATGGGAAGTATGTTTGCGGCAACACAGTTAGTTACGCTTGATATTAGCGCTCTCGATACATCAAATGTTGTCAATATGGGTGCAATGTTTCAGTCCAATCCGGTTCTGAAAAGAATTATTGTTTCTGACAAGTGGAATACTTCAAAAGTAACAGCAGCAGATAATAAGCTCCGTATGTTTGATGGTTGTATCAGTTTGAAAGGCGGTGCAGGAACGGCATACGATGCTTCAAAAACTGATATGTCCTACGCCCATGTAGACGGCGGTGAAGAGAACCCCGGCTATTTCACAGCAAAGAACCAGACTCTTGCCGACGGAAAGTACAAGCAGACCGCCAAGAAGAACGACACCTACTACACCAGATTCGTCTTCGTCACACCGAAGTCCGAATTTGCTGGAAAGAGCAAGGCAAAGTTTACCGCAACCTATGACGACAAGGATTACACCTATGAGACCGGCAGCTATTACACCGGCGTGACCTCGAACGGCATCACCTATAAGCCGGCTTCCGGAGACAGCGCAATTCTCGTTGTGACCATTTCCAGCGGCTCGGATATCAGCGCAGACCTGACCTGCACCCTTGATTTTGAATAACGGAGGAACTACCCATGAAAGAGATCTATACAGCTCCCGAAATGGAGATCATCGCATTTGATAACGAGGATGTAATCACCACATCGCTCACAAACAGAGGCATCGAAGACGATATGGGCGGCAGCGGCAATATCATTATTCAGTAAAGAAAACGGAAAGGCGGCAGAGGAAGTCACTCTGCCGCTTCTCAATGTCAGAAAGGATAAGCCATGAAACACTCATTTACAGCGGCCGCCGTTCTTGCCTGCCTGCTGCTGACGGGCTGTCATGCCGGCGTTGAAGACAGCTCAGCTGCGGAAAGCGCAGTCAGCGGAACTTCCCCGTCAGCGGCGCAGGAGAGCACTGAGACCGCAGCTGAGGATAAAGCCGCAGGCTCCGCCGCGCCGGAGAGCAGCACTGCCCCTGCCGGAAGCGTGACAACTGCCGCAGAGACCGCCGTACCTACCGGAGCCGCAACTGTTCCGGCCACCGCCCCTGCCGTGACTGCGGCAAGGCAGACGGAGGCCGCAAAGAACACAGCCGCCGCAGAGACCGCTACCACAGAGATCGCCACAGTTACTGCGGCAGAGGAAACCGCCGCCGGAACAGTCACCACCGCCGCAGCGGAGATCGGTGTAGAAAACGGCAATGAATTACCGGATGACGGCCTTGACTGGTCGCCCCTCGTGCCCGTGGACTGAAACAGAGCCGCAGCGCCTTCACAGCCGCTTTTCATATATTGCGCTGTTTAGCGGCAGAGAAAAAACCTTACTCCATGGGCTTGACAGGATAGTTTTTTTGTGCTATACTGATATATAGTGGCTATGCCACATATCAATGACTATTCCCCCACCGGAGGTATATATATGAGATCATCAAGGATCGCCGCTTTTCTTATGGCGTCCGCTATGGCACTCATTGCCGCTGCCGGCTGTTCATCCACAAAGAACGGCAGCAGTCTCGCGCAGCTCCCCGCAACACCCATTCCCACACAGAACGGTCTTGCCGAAAAGGAGATCATCGCCGAGATAACACAGTCCGTCGAGGAGCACGGTACAGCTTTCCAGATCAATGCACTCATCGATGCCAACCACAAGTCAGATGACGGAAGAAAGTTCTACTACCTCGATGTTACCATAAAGAACACATCGGATACAGCCTATGATATCAACCTGCTCAACAACTTCTTCCTGCTCATGCCGGACAAGAGCGAGCTCAGCTTCGATATCAGAACTCAGGTCTATGCTTCCGCAGAATTCAAGGGCTATACAGAGAGCCCCTTCACAGTGACTCCCGGACAGGAATTCAAAGGCTATATCGGCGGATTCCTTCTTGACGAGAGCGTTACGGACTTCACAGTATGCTTCTTCCCGACTGCCGGCGATATGCACGACAAGTCGAGCGTTATCAAGTGTGCTATGAACACCGCCAATGCTATCGCACCTCCGGCAGACATGATCGGTTAATGCTTATACCATCTTCATCTATACCTTTCAACAGGCAGCCCTCCGGCTGCCTGTTGTTTTTTCCGGAAAAAGTGTCCTTCCGGCAGTCAGCCGCAGCGGGAACAGGTAGGACGCCCCTCCGGCAGCAGCTGCTGCAAGTATCTGAACAAGCTCTCCGGCGCCGCCCCGTCCGGCAAGGTCTGCGGCGAGCCATGCCGCTCCGGCGCAGAGCGCTCCCGAGTGCATGACCGCCGGAAAGCCGCATCCGCGCAGGGAAAAGCCGGTAAGGGAGCAGTAGCGGCGCAGCGCAAGGAGAAGTATCGCCCCGTAGCACAGGGATGTCGAAACCGCAGCACCCTCCGCCCCGATATGCGGAACGAGGAGGAGATTGCCGCAGAGCTTGACGGCCGTTCCGGCAAGCATTATCCAGACCTGCTCTGCCGGCCGCCCGACAGCCTGGAGCATACTGAACAGCGGCGATGACAGGCAGAGGAAGACCATCCCCGGCATCAGCAGTCTCAGCGCTCCGGCACAGACTTCCGTCTCCGCCGTCCGCTCCGGAAAGAGCAGGGTGAGCACCTGACCGGAGAGCACCGCCAGTCCTGCCGCACAGGGCACAGATACAGCCGCCGCCGTGAAGAGAGCCTGGGATGACCTGCAGCTGAGCTCACTCCGGCAGCCCGACGACCATGCCCCAGTGACCGCCGGGAGGACGCCCTTCCCAAGCATATTGGTGATGCCCGGCACAAGGTTGAAGACCGTCAGTGCAATTCCGGCAAAGGAGCCGTAGACGAAACGGGGATACTCCCCCGCCGTCACCCCCGCCGGAAGCATATCCGGCACTCTCACGCTGACTATCATGGTACACATATCCACGACAGCCGTCAGGTTGGTCACAAGAGCGCCTATGCCGGCCGGAAGAGCCGTCCTGACGAGCTCCGATGCCGTCTCGCGGCGGCTGACCTGTGCCCTCTCCCTGTTCTCCGGCGAATATGACGGCAGCAGGCGGAGTATCATAAAGTAAAGCAGAGCACCTGCCGAGCCGAGAGTGACGCCGAGTATTCCGGCAGCCGCCGCAAGGGGCTTCTCGTCACTGAGAAAGGGGAAGTAAGGTAGGAGCTCTCCGCCGTGCCTTACCGCATAGCCGCACAGGAGAAGTCCGGCGGCAGTCCTCACGGCACCCTCGAGCGTCTGGGAGACCGCCGTCGGGTACATATTGCTCATGCCTTCATAATAGCCCCGCTCTGCGGCTATGATACAGCCGAGGAGAACCTCCGGCGCTATCATCATCACAGCCGGAACAGCCTCCATGCTGCCGCAGCTCCAGCGGCTGAAGGGGGCGGCAAGGAGGAGTATCAGCAGGCTCCCTGCCAGACCTGCCGCCGAGAATACCGCCAGAGCCATGCGGCGTATCCCGAGGATGTTGCCGCCGAGTCCCAGCGCCCTGCTCCTTGCCGTCATACGGGCGGCTGATGAGGATATCCCCGCCGTTATGAAGGAATAGACCGGCAGGAATATCGTATAGGCGCAGGAGAAGCAGCTCATCCCCACGCCGCCGAGCATATTCGTGAGCGGTATGCGGAACAGCGCCCCAAGCAGCTTTGCCGCCGCTGCCGAGGCCATAAGTATCAGCGAGCCCTTCAGGAAATCCTGACTCTTCATTCATGCACCCCCGTAGTCGTTATGTTTTCCGCCGGAACAGAGCTGTCCGCAGTCTCCGCCGGACGGGCAGCATAAAAGCTGCTGCAATATTTCAGATACATGGCCGTATACTGAAAATTTATGTTGCAAAAAAAGAAAATATGTGTTATAATGATAAATGTGTAACTGCATCTTTGACTATTGTTCAGATACAGGTAACCTCAACCAAGAAAGGCTGGTAAAATACAATGGAATACAAGTTTTCCGACAAGGTCAGCAGTCTGAAGGCTTCTGCTATCCGTGAGATACTCAAGTTCACCGCTGATCCTGAGGTAATATCCTTTGCGGCCGGCAACCCTGCTCCCGAGGCTTTCCCAAAGGAAAGGATCGCCGAGCTTTCCGCTGAGCTGCTCAGGGACGATCCCATCCTCGCTCTTCAGTACAGCGTAACAGAGGGCTACACCCCCCTCCGTGAGTTCCTGAAGGGATGGATGGAGACAAAGGGCTGCTTCCACCCGGAATTCGATGACCTCATCATCACCTCCGGCGGCCAGCAGGCCAACGAGCTGTCCTGCAAGGTGCTTCTCAATGAGGGCGACACCCTCATCTGCGAGTCACCCAGCTTCATCGGCTCACTCAATGCCTTCCGCTCCTACAACGTAAACCTTGTGGGCGTTGAAATGGAGGAGGACGGCATCAACCTCGAGAAGCTCGAGGAGGCGCTGAAAACTCAGCCCAACGTGAAGATACTCTACCTCATACCCAACTTCCAGAACCCCACCGGAAGGACCATGTCACTCGCAAAGCGCAAGGCAGTATATGAGCTTGCCTGCCGCTATGACTTCATCATCCTCGAGGACGATCCCTACGGCGAGCTGAGATTCGCAGGAGAGAACATCCCCACCATCAAGAGCCTTGATACTGAGGGCAGAGTCATCTACTCCAGCACCTTCTCCAAGCTCATATCCTCCGGTTTCAGAACAGGATATGTATCAGCTCCGGCTCCCATCATCCAGAAGATAGTGGTATGCAAGCAGGTATCCGATGTTCATTCCAACATCTGGGCACAGGTGATATGCCACCGCTTCATGACTACTGTTGACAGAGAGGCGCATTTCAACAAGCTCCGCGACATCTACCGCAGGAAGTGCGACCTGATGTGCAGCTATATCGAGAACGGCTTCTCTGACAAGATCACCTACACAAGACCTGAGGGCGGACTCTTTATATGGTGCACTCTCCCGGATAACTGCGATATGAACGACTTCTGCCGCAGGGCGGTACAGGAGTACAAGATCGCCGTTGTTCCCGGCAACTCCTTCAGCATCGACACTGACGAAGTGAGCCATTCGTTCCGTCTCAACTACTCCACACCCACAGACGAGCAGATCAGGAAGGGTATGGAGATACTCGCACGCATGACGCGCGAGATGCTCGACTGATAACAGCACCAAGCGTGCAAACCCAATACGAAAGGAAAACCGATTATGCCTACTATGGACAGATACCCCGTAACACAGAAATACCTGATGACAAGAGGTCAGGCCATCAACTTCCCCGCTGAGTTCTTCAAGGATATGAACCTCAAGAAGAACGATGTATTCGGAGTTGTTATAGATATCCCCATGCCCCAGAACGTACTCACAACAATGGTATGCTTCATCAACGGCGCAGCTAACCTTTACTTCAACAACGGCGGAGAGTACTCCGGCGCTTCACAGAGATACCGCAACCTCGTTGTTGCTGCAAACACAATGGTACACTATGCAAACAACCTCCTGCCCAAGTGCGAGAAGGTAACTTCCTACGACCTCCCCAGAGGCTTCTCACACAATATCTTCCTGCTCACAAAGGGCGGCATCTATAAGACACAGGCACATCCCGGCGTTATCCCCGAGGATCAGCCCGAGCTCCGCACAACATACGTTCTCTACCAGAAGGTACTCAACGAGCTCAGATCATGCCAGCTCAAGGACGAGGCAGAGCAGAGAAAAGCAAAGTAAGGAGCATCCCCCATGGACGATAAGAAACTTATTTTCTCCGCGATACAGCCTACAGGCACCTTCACCCTCGGCAACTATATAGGAGCCGTAAGGAACTGGGCACCGCTCCAGGACAAGTACGACTGCATCTACTGTGTAGCGGATATGCACGCCATAACTGTAAAGCAGGAGCCTGCAAAGCTGCGTCAGAACAGCCTTTCAGCCTATGCTCTTCTCATGGCCTGCGGCATGGATCCCAAGAGATCCATCCTCTTCATCCAGAGCCACGCTCCCACACACGCCCTCCTCAACTGGGTACTGTGCTGCAATACACAGTTCGGCGAGCTCAGCCGCATGACTCAGTTCAAGGACAAGAGCCAGAAGCACCCCGACGATGTAAACGCCGGCCTCTTCACCTATCCGTCTCTCATGGCTGCCGATATCCTTGCCTACAACGCCGATATGGTTCCCGTAGGCGTAGACCAGAAGCAGCATCTTGAGCTCGCAAGAAATATCGCACAGCGCTTCAATCAGCGCTACGGCGATTTCTTCAAGCTGCCCGAGCCCCTCATCCTCGAGGTAGGCGCAAAGGTAATGTCTCTCCAGGATCCGACAAAGAAGATGTCCAAGTCCGATGAGAACCCCAATGCCTGCGTACTCATCCTCGATGACAAGGATACCATAATCCGCAAGTTCAAGCGCGCAGTTACCGACAGTGAGGCTGAGGTAGCATTCCGCGAGGGCAAGGACGGCATAAACAACCTTATGACGATATACTCCAGCGTTACCGGAAAGGACTTCGCCGCTATCGAGGCAGAGTTCGCCGGCAAGGGCTACGGCGATTTCAAGATCGCTGTTGGTGAGGCTGTTGCCGATCATCTCGAGCCTGTCCGCACCGCTTACGAGCGTCTCATCGCCGACAAGGCATACCTCAAGGAATGCTATACCACAGGCGCTGAGCAGGCTCTGAAGATATCCGGCCGCATCGTATCCAAGGTATATCATAAGGTGGGCTTCGTGGATCCCAGATAAAGCATGGCCGATACCGTTAATATCGACAAAACAGCAAGTAAATCCACAGTATATTCCGCAAAAGCTACAAAATTGTAAAAATCAGTTGCTTTTTTGCGGATTTTAAGGTATCATAAAAGGAGTGCTTTTCCCATGGTTGAATACCAGCAGAAAGATAATTATACTATCGGCGATCTGCTCGATATAGTCCGTCTTCTCAGAAGTGAGGGCGGCTGTCCCTGGGACATCGAACAGACGCACGAATCGATAAAGAGTGATCTGATAGAGGAGACCTATGAGGTCATAGAGGCCATTGATCTGAAGGATACTGCTCTGCTCCGTGAGGAGCTGGGCGACGTCCTGCTCCAGGTGGTGTTCCATACACGTATCGAGGAGGAACAGGAGCATTTCTGCTTCGATCAGGTCTGCGATGAGGTATGCAAGAAGCTCATCGTCCGTCACCCTCACGTTTTCGGTGAGGTCAAGGCCGATACCACAGATCAGGTGCTCAAAAACTGGGACGCTATCAAGATGGAGACAAAAGGTCAGGAGACCTATACCGATACGCTCGAAAGCGTTGCAAAGTCGCTTCCTGCGCTCATGAGGGCACAGAAGGTGGGCAAGCGCGCCATGCGTGCAGGCATGGATTTCCGTACCGCACAGGACGCCGTAGCGTGCATCGCTGCCGAAAAGGCTGAGCTGGATGCAGCTATCGCAGGCGGAGACAAGGATAACATTTACGAGGAGCTCGGCGATCTGCTGTTCTCCTGTGTCAATGCTGCCCGTCACCTCGGTATCGACGCTGAACAGGCTCTGACAGACTCCACTGAGAAGTTCATACACCGCTTCGCTGAGACAGAAAAGCTCGTCTCCGCAGAGGGCGTAGATATGAAGACGCTCCCTATCGAAACGCTGGATACCTACTGGGCAAAGGCAAAGAAAAAATAAATCCGGAGGAATAGTAAAATGACTAAGACTGAACTGATCAACTCAATTTCTGAGAAGGCTAACTGCACCAAGAAGGATGCAGGCGCTGCACTTGAGGCAACTCTCGCTGCTATCCAGGAAGCTCTCGTAAACGGTGAGAAGGTAACAATCACTGGCTTCGGTACATTCGAGGTTCGTGAGAGAGGCGAAAAGACTGTCCTCAATCCCCAGACAAAGAAGAAGATGGTTTGCCCTCCCAGCAAGGCTCCTGCTTTCAAGGCTGGCAGAGCTCTGAAGGACGCTGTTAACAAGTAATTTACGGTCATACTGACTGTTATTCCGGGGACGGCTTCATGCCGTCCCCGTTTCTTTAAGAAAGGATACGGGCTATGAGACTTGACAAATACCTCAAGGTAACAAGACTTATAAAGCGCCGCACTGTGGCCAACGAGGCCTGCGACGCTGAGAAGGTCATCGTAAACGGCAAGGCTGCAAGAGCCTCATACGACGTAAAGGTCGGCGATATCATCGAGATCAATCTCGGCGCTCACCCGCTGAAGGTCAAGGTGCTCAGCGTGACCGAACACGCCACCAAGGAGAATGCGGCTGACAATTATACCGTTATCGGATAAAAAAAGGGACTGCAAGCGCAGTCCCTTTTGTATTACTTGGTATTGTGGATATCCCAGCGAGGATTCATCAGCTTTGCCGCCTTGGTGTAGTCGAGCATATTGTTGTTCTCGAGCTTTGAAAGATCGAGATAGCGGTAGTTCGTCTTTGCATCTTTGTTGCCGAAGATGCCCTTCAGCTTGGAGATGGCGCCGCCCGGAGACTTCTGGATGATGGCACCGAGGTGGTGATGCTCCTTCATGAAGGTGATTATCTCAGACGCAGTGATGAGCAGCTTGTCGCTTACGTTGTATACTCCCGCATAGCTCATATCGTCCGCATTCTTTACGTAGCAGAGTATGAAATCAACCAGGTTGTGTACACAGCAGAACTGGAAGCCGTAGTTTCCTCTGCCGTAAACGAACTTCGTGCCGTCCTTGGGATCGGTTATCTTTGCCACAAGGTTATCCGTGAAATTGAGGGTATATACCGGAGAATACCTGATGATACAGCACATGGTATTGGGATGCTGCTTCATCTCCTCGACCAGAGCCTTTTCGGAACTATGCTTCATTACGGCATAATTCGTGGTGGGCTTAAGTTCGTTATCCTCTCTGATAGGTTCTCTTGTCTTCGGGAATTCATAGACCTGATCCGTACTGAGCAGGATCACCTTTCCGACATCCTCCGTCATTGCATACCGATAAAGGAATTTATCGCAGGCCTTGGATTCATTCATCTCCTTGTCGGTGATGATCGGGCCGAAATCGTTATCGACTGTACACGCCGCATGGATCAGAACGTTTATCTTGTTTTTCTCGAAGATCTCCGCAAACTTGTTCTTATCTGTCGGCGCGCACTCTATGAAGCTGTAATGCAGCTTTCCCTCGTTATATCCGCATTCCTTATGATCGACCGCGATGACCTCGCAGCCCTTTTTCAATAATCCTGAGCAGATATGCTGACCGATAAGTCCACAGCCGCCTGTAACAAGGACCTTCTGTCTTTCGTCCATGCTCACGCCTCCTTTTCCGGACAGATACCGGTCCGCTGCCGGTATGTCCTGCGTCAATTATAAGTAGTATATTTCGTTAGTATTATATCACATTACGATAGTAATTTCAATACCTTGCACCGATGTCAGCATAAAAAGCCATACTCAGTTAACAGTCTTTATCACTCACCGTTAGCCTCGTCCACGAATGTCTGGACTGTTGAATTGATGGTGTCAAAAGTCTCGCTCCAGGGAACGCCCTGCTTTGCTGCCGCTCTGAGCTGCTGATCGAGAAGATCCTCGCAGTCCTTGGATACACCTGCAGTGAAATCGAAGAAGGTGTTGGCATCTGCGAGATCCTGCATCTCATGCTGCATATCTACCATTTCGTCTGTCCAGCCGTAGTCCTCACGGAACTGCTTGTCGGCCAGATCGCCGGTAGTCTCATCGAGTATAACAAAGCGCTTGCAGTCAAGATATCTTGCAACGCCCTCAGGATTCTTTCCGCCGCTGACCATAGTATATGCTTCCATTCCGACGGGAATGTAATAATCATCAGCCTTCGGATCCTTCGGCATCGGTACGAAGAATGCGTCCTCGCCGTAGGTGCTCTGCCATTTCGCCTTCTCCTTGTAGAACTCATAGAGGCCTACGGGATAGAAGAGGATCTTGCCCTCGCCGACATACTCGGGATGCGAATCCCAGCCGTAGTCGCCTACGCCGAGAGCCACACAGCCGGAGGTATTCAGGTCGTAGAGCCAGTTCTGAACTCTCTCAATAGCGGGATCGGCAAGGTTGTTCACCAGCTTGCCGTCATTCATGCCTATGGCCGGTACTCCGGTGGTATTCATCAGAGCGGACTCGAACCACCAGCCCTCAAGGCCGTAGTGCTGCTTGGCGGGATCAACATAGCTCTTCAGCATCTTTGTGAAGGCATCCCAGTCCCACTCGCCACGCTTGTAGAGATCGGCAGGATCCTCAAGGCCTGCCTCCTGTATGGTCTTGCGGTTGTATACACAGGCCACCTTGTCGCCAACAGCCTGGGTAACTATCATGTAATGGCTGCCGTTCCATTCAAGGCTGTCGTTTATATCCTGCACTCCCTCCCAGAGAGGTGAGCTGAAATCGATATAGTCATCGACGGGAACGAACATATCCTGTATCGCGCCCTTGGGGAAGGCATCGCCGTCGTTGGCGGCGAAGAAATCAGGACTGTCTCCGCTGGAGATGAGCGTCGAGAGCTTCTCATAGCGGTTTGCCCATGTGCAGCTTATCCATTCTATCTTTCCGCCGTACTTCTCCTCGAATACGACAAGCTCGGTAGGCTTGTTCTTGCCTGTTGCGTCCGGGTTGATATTCCAGGTGGAAAGCCACTTTATCGTCTTGTTCTGAAGCTCGGCATCAGGCAGGAGATCCGACTCGTCAGCAGCCTGATTGACAGCGTCACGAACCTCTGATGTGACGTCCTTGTCGTATACCGGTTCGGAGGACGAACCTCCGCCGCAGGCTGTAAGAAGCGGCATTGAAACTGCCGTGAGCAGCAGAGCCGAAATGAAAGCTCTTGATCTTTTCATATTCTATAACTCCTTTATATCATTCCATGATTTTTCCCTCTCCGGACCTGTGATCCGGATGCACCCGTTTTTGCACATAGTTTCTGTATTGTATCATTATTATAGCATTTTTTCCGGCGAAATGTCAATAATCAAAATCAATATAATTTCAGCAGATTTATGGTTAATGTGCTGTGCAGACCTTGCGATTCTGTCAAATATGTCTATAAATGGAAAGCCGGTTATCAGGCCCCGAAACAGAGCATTCCGGGGCAGGATAATCCTATTGTCAAAATGTCCAAATATCAACCCCGTTATATGTCATAGTGTTAGAATTTTCTGAAAATGCGTGACAATTCTGTGATGTTGTGATATAATTTGAATATAGGTTTTACATAAGGAAGGCGGGATCACAGATGGACAATAACAACAACGAAAACAACAATGCTCCACAGGATGAGAAGTACTCAGCAGAGTATACAGTATACAAGGAAGATCCCGACGGAGGCTATTCAGCCCCTCCTCCGGCTGCGGCACGCCCACAGGCTCCGAGGCCGAGAAAAAGGGTAACACGGGAGATGGCAAGGCGCAGGCAGCTTACGGCGGCAGGCATCGTGCTGTTCATACTCATACTTATAATAAGCGGCTGTGCAAAGGCCTGCCACAAGGACGATGACGGAAACAGCGGAAAGTCCGGGAAGAAAACTCCCACCGAGACCACTACTGCTGTTGCAGAGATACCTTCGGCACAGACTGTGACTGAGGCCGCTACCGAGCCCCCGACGGAAGCTCCCACGGAAACTCCCGACAACTCGAACGTAAAGCTCACCACCCGCGAGATCTTTCTTGACTATGTCGGTGATGTGGGCATCTCCATAATCCAGGTATACCCCAACGGTTCGACAGAGAAGAACGAGGTATGGAAGTCATCTGACGAAAATATCGCAACTGTTGACTCCAAGGGCTATATCACAGCGAAGGCTCCGGGTGAATGCTACGTTATCCTGAGCTTCGACAACAACCCGAACATTGAGATAGAGATCAAGGTCTCTGTCGCTGACGGTGCAGGACAACCCGGAAACGTGACTGCGGCGCCTCTACACGCCGCACCCGCTCCGGCTGAATATGCTAACGAAGGACTCCATTATATTGATGGAGTCCTCGTTGCTAATAAGGAGTATCTTCTTCCGCCGGACTTCGCTCCCGGACTCGATCCCACTGCAGAGGCGCAGTTCAACGCCCTCTGTGCTGCAGCAGCCGAGGAGGGATACTCTATATATATGGGCTCCAACTACCGCAGCTACGAGGAGCAGCAGGAGCTGAGGGACAATTTTCTGAACTGGTACGGTCAGGAGTATGCGGACAACTATGCCGCCCTCCCCGGAGAATCTGAGCACCAGACAGGCCTTGCCATAGACTGTGCGAGCTGGTCGGGCACCTTCAGCGAGACTCAAGAGGCCGTATGGCTCGCAGAGCACGCACATGAGTACGGCTTCATCATCCGCTATCCCGCCGGCAAGGAGGACATCACCGGCTACGAGCACGAAGCATGGCACATACGCTACGTAGGCTCACGCATAGCCGACGAGATGTACAAAAGCGGCCAGTGTCTCGAGGAATACCTGGGCATAGACTGAGAAAGGAGAAGGTATGATATATCTGCTTGAAGATGACAGCGGCATACGCAGCCTTGTGCTCTATGCCCTCAATAACTCCGGGCTGCCGGCTGAGGGCTTCGAAACGCCCTTGGAGTTCTATGCAGCTCTCGCAAACCAGATGCCCGAGCTTCTCCTGCTGGATATAATGCTGCCGGAGGAAGACGGTCTCTCAATACTCCGCAGGCTCCGCAGCTCCCCTGCAACAAAGAAACTGCCCATCATCATGCTCACTGCAAAGGGCACTGAATACGACAAGGTCGCAGGCCTCGACAGCGGTGCAGACGACTACGTCACCAAGCCCTTCGGCGCTATGGAGCTCATATCCCGCGTCAGGGCGCTGCTGAGACGCTCCGCTCCGTCAGAGGATATACTCACAGCCGGCACCATCTCCGTCATGCCGGAAAGACATGAGGTCACCGCAGACGGCGTTCCCGTGACTCTCACCCTCAAGGAATTCGAGCTGCTGCTCCTGCTCCTCAGGAACAGGGGACGGGTATACTCACGGGAGGAGCTGCTCCGTCAGATATGGGGCTATGACTTCACGGGAGAGAGCCGCACAGTCGATGTTCATATCCGTACCCTCCGCGCAAAGCTCGGGAGCTGCGGCGAGCTGATACAGACCGTCCGCGGCGTCGGATACAGGATAGGAGCGGATAATGACTAAGCGGATATTCTCAACCATATTCCTGTTCTCCACTATCTCCGTCATCACGGCGATAGCGCTCATAACCCTGCTGCTCAACCGTTTCTCCACTGAGCGCTCGGCCGCAGAGCTGGAGGATTCCTGTTCGCTCATCGCTGCCGCAGTTGAGCAGACCGGCGGCGATTACCTCAGGACTGCCGACCTCGGCAATATCCGCGTGACATGGATACTCCCGGACGGCAGCGTCATCTTCGACTCGGTGCGGAATCCCGGCAGGCTCGGCAACCACTCCGACCGCAAGGAGTTCAGCGAGGCTCTCCAAACAGGCAGCGGCATATCCTACCGCTACTCCTCGACTATCACTGAGACCACGCTCAACTATGCGCTCCGGCTGAATGACGGCTCGGTGCTGAGAGTATCGGACGTTCATCCGACCTATATGCAGCAGCTCGGAAGGATAGCAGTGCCTATGCTCACCCTGCTCTTTATCACGGGTGTACTCGCCCTGCTGTACTCCTTCTTCTCCACAAGACGGATACTGAAGCCGATAAACGATATCGACCTCGACCACCCCAATATAAAGAGCAGTTACAGTGAGCTCGCTCCCCTGCTGACCAAGCTCCGCTCACAGAACGGCACTGTCAGCAGACAGATGGAGGAGCTGCGCCGCAGCAGAGACCAGTTCTCCCTCATCACGGAGAGCATGGACGAGGGCTTCATCATCGCCGATCCCAAGACCAATATACTCGCCTGCAATTCCGCCGCGTTCAGGCTCCTCGGCTCGGAAAGCCTGCCGGAGGATCACAGGCATACCATATTCTCTCTCAACCGCTCCGACGGCTTCCGCAAATGCATACTCAACGCCATGGGCGGTGTGAGCTCACGCTGCATACTCCCCGGCGGCAGGGGCGAATGTGAGATAATCGCAAATCCGGTAAATACTCCGGACGCTCTCTCCGGCATCGTGGTGCTCGTGTTCGACGTCACTGAGCGCCGCCAGCTTGAGAATATGCGCCGCGAGTTCACCTCCAATGTATCCCATGAGCTGAAAACTCCCCTGACTGTCATCTACGGCAGCGCAGATATGCTCGCAGGCGGTCTCGTCAGACCGGAGGACGTCACGGAGTTCGGCAGCAATATCCGCAGCGAAGCCGACCGCCTCATCAAGCTGATAGAGGATATCGTTTCCCTGTCAAAGCTCGACGAGGACAGGGCGACCGAGCATGAGGATGTTGACCTCTGCGAAATGGCCGGAGAGATACTCCGCCGTCTCAGCCCGCAGGCCGAGAAGCACTCCGTCACCTGTCTGCTGTCCGGCAAGCAGGTGATATACAACGGCAGCCGCACCATACTCGATGAGATAATCACCAATCTGTGCAGCAACGCAATAAAGTACAATAAGGAGGGCGGGATCGTAGAGGTGAAGCTCGGCCAGTCAGGCTCAAAGACTACAATAACTGTCAGCGATACCGGCATTGGCATCGATCCGGCGAACCTCAAGCGTATATTCGAGCGCTTCTACCGTGCCGACAAGAGCCGTTCAAGGAAGATAGAAGGCACTGGTCTCGGTCTCTCCATTGTCAAGCACGGCGCAGAATACCACGGAGGTACAGTTTCCGCCGAAAGTACTCCCGGCAAGGGAAGTATATTCACCGTCACGCTGCCGTGATGCAGAAAAATAACAGCCATAAAGGAGTCATTCTCCCTTATGGCTGTTATTGTTGAAAAAGCATTTCTTCTGTTTTCAGAAAAACGGACGCCCGCTGGGCGTCCCTACGATTTGGATATACTACGTTTTCATGTGTAGGGACGACCAATGGTCGTCCGCTTATTTCACACCTAAATCGGGTTTATAGACAGACTGACAGCCATAAAGGAGGCCTCCTCCCTTATGGCTGTTTTTCATTTTCTTCGTGTCCGCACCATACTGCCGACTGCTGCGGCTGCTCCTGTGACCTTGGGCACACAGAGTTCGAGCACTGCACAGTACTTGTCTATAACGGTGATGACAACGGTCTCGCGGTACTTAGGCAGAGGCCTTGTCATGGGCCACATATGCTTCTCTATCATATCCCGTTCCCTGCTGCTGAGCTCCGTTACCTCTCCGGCGTTGCGGAGTGCCACATCAGCATGGTTGGCGCTGTGCCTGAGCTGTCCCCTGACGCGGCTGGAGTTGTACTCCTTGCGGTCGTAGTAGAACAGGTCATGGAGCAGACCTGCGCGCGCTGCACCTCTGCTGTCGAGACGCAGCTTCCTGCATACCAGATAGCTGTAATACGACACATTGACGCAGTGCTGGAAGCGTGTGGTACAGATATGATGTGTTATGTCCTTCAGCGGATCAAGTCTGCTGTCGGTGATTATATCGCTGACGCAGCTGTAATAGCTGCTGTCTGAAAGCTCCTTGCGGGAGCAGATAGCCTTTAACAATTGAGCCGCCCCTTTTTGTTACTCGGTGATATCCACCTATTCTCATTATACTACATATCGCCGGATTTTTCAATAGGAGCGGCTCATTTGCTTATTTTTCCGCAAAAACAGTATCTGCTTCATATCAGCAGCGATATAATGATATCCATTTTTTCGTAAATATCGCAGTCATCGGCGAAAAATCCCTGATATACTATACCGCCCTCCAATGAGGGGAAATAGCCGATATAGTACTGTCCGTAGCTGTATTCCGGCTGACCGATATAGAATGTACGGCCGTTGTACTCCACTGTTTCGTCCGACATCGGGCTTGCGCTTCCAAACCTTTCATTGTCCATAACGGCGAGATATCCGTCGTTGAAGTTATATATGACCTCCAGACAGAACGCCCTCTCCGAAGTGATATCCCCGTTCTGACTTACCATGGCGGCCTTATAGCCGGTAAAGTCTCCCCTTGTACACTGCACTATCGGGTGGCCGAATCTCTCTCTCGCCTCCTCATAGCTTACGCTTATCTGTGAGTATACCCCGCCGGGGCCGCCGGGATCGGCAGGTACGACCGGTGATACGGGCGGCTCGAACGGCCTTGCGTCAGGCGGCTCGGTCACGGGGGGCTGTAAGGGAGGTTCTGTCACAGTAGGCTGTGTGGTCCGGACGGGCTTTTCAGCCACCGGAGGTGCTGTCGGGACTTCGGTCACAGCCGCCGCAGTTGCTTCCGGCTGTGCTGTAACTGCTGTCTTTACTTCGGCATGGGATTCGGTCTGCGCTGTCTTCGTCTGTACAGCCGCTGTCTCTGCTGCTTCATCTGTAACAGCCGAGGTATGTGTCTCCTCTGCTGCTGTGGTCGGCGCTGTCTTTGCTGCTGTGGCCGAGGGCGCTGTTGAAGCAGCCGCCTGTGTTGCCTGCTCTGCCGTAGCTTCCACCGCAGTCCTGTCCTCCTCTGTCACCACAGGCACAGAGGGGAGCGCCCTGAGACTGTGCCTGTGACCGTATCCCGCAGCTGCGATACAAAGGCAGACTGCCGCCGGAACTGTGCATCTTATCACAAGTCTCTGCTTTCTCTTCTTCGCCTGATACTTCTCAAATCTCGCCAGCAGGCTCTGGTACATCTCATCGTCATTCTTCATACTCAAAACCGCTCCTTTCCATCTCCGCTCTCAGCGCCTTCTTTGCGTTGTGGAGCAGAGCCTTAATCTGACTGTCTGTCTTCTCCATGATAAGTGCTGCTTCGGGATTGCTGAATCCTTCAAAATAGCTGAGATACAGCACCTGCCGGTATTCGCTCTTCAGCCGGCGCATGGCCTGATGCACCATTATCTTTTCCTCGCTCCTGATATAGCTTCTCTCGACGTTCTCCTCATCGGCGAGCCATTCCTGCTCCCCTATGGGTACTGTACTGAGCTTCGAGTGCTTCCTGAGATACTTCCCGGCAGTATTCCGCCCGATGGCATAGAGCCATGTCCTGAAGGAGCTCCTGCCTGAGAACTCCGGCCGCTTCTTCATAAGCTCGAAAAAGGTATCCTCTGTAAGCTCCTCGGCGGTATGGATATTCCGCACAAGGCTGTTCAGATAGAGCATAAGCCCCTGCCGGTAGGTGCATATTATCTCATGCAGTCCTTCGTTGTCGCCTTCAAGAAAACGGCGGTAGCTGCTTTCACCGTTATCCATGGGAGATTCCTCCTCTCCTGGGGGCTTGTCTGCCCCTTCACCTGTTAGTACCGTTTTCCGGGGAAAAGTTAAAGCCGCCGGAGAAATATTTTTGTTTTTACAATAAATGCAATCAGCCTGTCATTGTACCTTGTTCAGCGCCCTCCTTCGTGAAGGCATGAAAAAGCACCTGCCGGAGCAAGTGCTTTGTGTGTATTCAGTTACTGCTTTATATCCTGTAACACTCTCTGCATTACTTAAATAATATTCATCTTATCCTTTGACCTCCTAAGACCGTTCCTTATTTAAATCCAGGTCTGCGGGTGAACAGCCATGCTTCATTCATACCAGAATCATAGCACAGCTGGATGAAAAAGTCGATCAGACGGGACAGGGCTTCTCCGGCACAGCCTGCATATAGTTCTTGAAGAACCAGAGTATCAGGGCGAAGAATGCCGGCTCGGTCATGGCGCGTAATCCCATGGTATATGTCACTTCGCCGTAGATGCCGTGGAATCCGTTATTGAAGAAGCCAAGCTCGCCTATGCCCATGAGATCGAACCACAGTGAGCCTGCCACAAGTATCAGGCAGGCGATATTTATGTACTTCCGGTTCAGGGCTGTGTTTATCTCACCCTTGGATATTCTGAGCAGCACCTTCACGAAGAAGATGACCGCAGCGGCAGATGCGATAAACACGGGGAAGTCCTTGACAAAGCGGAAGAGAATGGTATTCCGGTAGTCCTCCGGCGTATTCGCCATATCAAAGGGCAGCTCTATGAGCCGGCTGTGTGGATCATCCATTACCGTAAAGGGCAGCTTTACACTGTACACGTCTCCTGACATCACCCTTGCAAGCTCGTACACACGCACTCCGAGACGCCAGAATATGAAAGCGAACGAGCCGCAGACTATGACAGCAGATGTGCCTTTCAGCAGCTTTGTGTTCACGGCCGTATCTGCCTTTCTGAGCATAAGCTCATGGCGGCGCAGCATAAGGCCTCCGCATATCAGCACCACCGGGATAATGGTGAACCTGTACAGCTGACAATAATACTCCGGATGCGAGAACACTCCGATCATTCCATCACCATAGGACGGTATTTCTTTATAGATCCCGAACTCACGCACGATATTGCCGACAAGCCAGAGCAGTCCGCTTATCAGGAAGTAGTCAGAGCCCTGCCTGCAGAACAGAGTCTTCTTATCCCCGTTTCTGAGGGCAAGAAAAAGACAGGCTGTCAGTAAAGCTGCTGCAGCAGTCATTATGCTGCCGGTCATTATGAAGAGTGCCACACCTGATATGAGCGCTATGACATAGCGGTTATCCAGCACCTTCGGCAGCTTCTTCTTTTTGTGCAGCACATAGACCGCCGTGAGTATGAGCAGTCCCACACCTGTTGTTATCATCGCATCTGAGAGAGAATGCTGCTGCACATCCTCAGAAGAATTCATCTCTTCCAGATACTCCTCATAATCATCCTCCGAGGCAAAGCTGTTGTCACGGTTTATCTCCACAAAGAAGGTGCCGCAGTATTCATGTCTTAAAAACGGTGAATCATCCGAGCCTGTCTCCGGCACACCGAATAAGAAGGCGCAGAGCTTTCCCCAGAACAGCAGGAATATCAAGGCACACAGAACGCATTTCAGAAAGAAATAGACGATGTGCAGGCGCTTGTGTATCTTCTCCGGTATCTCATCCGTCACAGCCGGTGCTGTCTTCTTTTTCCCGGATAGCTTCATATCATTCACTCCTTTATAAAAAACAGAGTATGGTATCCTGAATATAGTATACCATACCCTGCACAAAAAATCCTTATCAGATCCTTAAACATTCATTATCATTTCCTTATTTCCTGCCGCAACCGCCCAGCTTTGAAAAGGCGCAGCTCTCACGCAGGCTGCAGCCGGCACATCCCTTCCTGCGCTGTCCCTCCGGCGGTGCTTCGGATATGCCGATGACTGCCGTTACCGACTTGGAGGGAACGAGGAGACAGCTCTCCGTCACGGTAAGGCCTATGCGGCGCTGAGCATTGAGCGCCCTGATAACGTCCTTCTGCACATCAATGGGCAGGTCGCCGTAGCCGGGGCTGAAACGCCATGTACGGTAGGGCGCTTCGACTGCGGAGAATATCTCCTCCTCCGCTCTGTTGCAGACCTGCTCTATGGCGGCGCTGCACAGCGCATCCACAGCCATAGCATCCGCCATGCCCTCCACCTGTGACTGCCGTATCAGCTTGTCTGCCTCGGCGGAGAGAGTCGCCGCAAAGAGTACTGCCCTGTCGCAGCCGCTGAGATGCCGTCTGATATCCTCACCCGGCAGCAGCAGTCCGATGTCGGGAAAGCTCACGCCCTCTGCCGTATGCTCTGCTCTCAGCTCGCGGTAAACATAAGCCGGCCGCATACGCTCCCGGACTATGGGCTCATAGCGGTCAAGGAGGGCTCTGATCTGCTCGTCAGGCTCTCCCTTTATGCCCATGTACCGGGAGGTCTCCTCCCGGGAAACATCTCCCAGCTTCATACGCCGAGTATGCCCGAAATGGCCTCGCTTATCTTGCGGGCAACGTAGGGATTGTTCATGGTGTAGAGATGAACGCCGTCAACTCCGCTGGCTGCAAGGTCAACGATCTGGTTGATAGCGTAGGCTATTCCGGCATCGCGGAGAGCCTCGGGATTATGCTCATAGCGCTGCATGATCTTAACGAACTTTCCGGGAAGGCTCGCGCCGCAGGTGGTTACCATACGCTCGATCATGTTCTTGTTTACTACCGGCATGATACCTGCCTCTATGGGCACGTTTATACCCTTCTGTGCAGCCTTGTCGCGGAACTCATAGAAGAAATCGTTGTCGAAGAAAAGCTGTGAGATGAGGTGATCTGCGCCGGCCTCCACCTTTATTTTCAGGTTTTCGATATCCTCGTCAAGGTCCTCCGCATCGGGATGAGCCTCGGGATAGCAGGCGCCTGCGATATCGAAATCGCCATGAGTGCGTATGTAGGAGATAAGGTCGCTGGCGTGGGTGAAGTCCTTTACCGGCTCGATATCGGGGTTGATATCGCCGCGGAGGGCGAGTATGTTCTCAACTCCGCATTCCTTAGCTTTTGCGAGAGTATCGGCTATCTCCTGCCTTGTGAAGTTGATACAGGGCAGGTGCAGCATGGGCGTGATGCCGTCTGAAAGCAGCTTTGATGCGATATCAAGGGCGTAAACGCTGTTGCCGCTGCCGCCTGCGCCGAAGGTAACGCTTATGAAATCGGGGCGGAGGTCGCGGAGCTGTTCAAGTGTGGAATATATAGTCTCGATAGGGCTGGTCTTCTTCGGAGGGAATACCTCGAAGGAAAAGACTGTCTTTCTGTCGAATATTTCTCTTATCTTCATATCATTACTCCTTAGCAGTTTCGTTTTCAGTCGATGCTCCAGTCGATAGGCTCCATGCCTCTTGATGTCAGGAAGGCGTTGGCCTTTGAGAAATGACGGCAGCCGAAGAAGCCGTTGTAGGCGGAGAGAGGGCTGGGATGTGCGGCCTTTAGCACAAGGTGGGCAGGATTCGTTATGAAAGCCTGCTTCTGCTTGGCGTCGCCGCCCCAGAGCATGAATACCATAGGCTTTTCACGCTGGTTCAGCAGCTGTATGACATCCGTCGTGAACTTCTCCCAGCCGAGGCCGCGGTGACTGCGTGCCTGATTGGCTCTCACTGTCAGCACGGAATTGAGCAGGAGCACACCGTTCTGCGCCCACTTGGTAAGCTCGCCGTGCTTTCCGGTATTGTCTATCCCCACATCGTCCCTGATCTCCTTGAATATGTTCACAAGGGAAGGCGGCGGGGCTATACCTTTCCTGACGGAGAAGCTCAGGCCGTGTGCCTGTCCCTCGCCGTGGTAGGGATCCTGTCCGATAATGACGCATTTCACGTCATTGTAGGACGTGAGCTTCATGGCATTGAATATATCATACATTCCCGGGAATATCCTCTGTGTGCGGTATTCCTGTATAAGAGCCTGACGAAGGCGGAGGTAATACTCCTTTGTGAATTCGTCCTTCAAAAGCTCGTCCCAGTCGTTTCCGAAGTTAACCATAGTTCCTCCTAAAAAAAGCGCAGACAGCATCAGCCGTCTGCGTTTACTGCTTTTTCTTCCTCGGTATGATCGTTGTAGATAGTCTCGTCATAGAGCTTGAACTTCACGAGGGTATTGCGCTTGTATGTAAGTGAGCCCTGCTCGTCGAAGGGCATCTTCTCATAAGCCTCGGGTGAGCACTGTATCTTGAGCTTCTGTCCCTTGCGTGTTACGAAGAGGAGCTCGTAATACTCGTCGATCATGCGTACTCTGCCGGAATTCTCGATAACTCTGAGTCTGTCATCGCTCTTCTGGATAAGAGTTGCCATTTCAACTACGGGCTCGGAGGTCTTCTTCTGTGACTCGATAGAATCGATACCGTCGCCGTTCTCTGCACCGCGGACGTGCTGTCCCTGATAGTTGTCAGTATTGCCGCCCCTGCGCTGCTGCTTCCTTGCACGCATATTATTCATCCTTGTTGTCCGTACATTCTCATCCTCCTCGAGGAAGTATGAGATGAATTTCATAAACGGACTGCTGCCGCCGAAGAGAAGTATCACAAGAAGCAGTATAACTGCGATACCGATAAGCAGTATCAGCAGGTTCTTCAATGGTTCGCTCATGTTCTCTTTCCTTTCTGTATTTTTTAAAAACCTTATTTCTATTATAATACATTCCGTCTTTTTTTGCAAGATATAATTGAAAATTTCCTTGGAATATGATAGAATTAAAGTTGTAAATCGACATTTTCGGAGGTAAATATGCAGCGAATACTGGGATATATGCGGAAAACTATTCAGAAATACTCCATGCTGGAGGACGGCGATATCGTCGGTGTCGGTGTTTCCGGCGGCAAGGACAGCATGGTGCTGCTCTACGGGCTGCATCTCCTCAGCCGCTTCATCGGCATTGACTACAAGGTCATGGGGATCACCATAGATCCGGGATTCGGCGGAGTACAGGGGGACTATGCCGCAGCAGAGGAATTCTGCCGCCGCGAGGGTATTCCCTATCACATCATCCGAACACAGATAGGCGAGATAGTCTTCGATGTCCGCAGGGAGAAGAATCCGTGCAGTATGTGTGCACACCTCAGACGCGGAGCCCTGCAGGATGCTGCCCGGGATCTGGGCTGCACGAAGCTCGCCCTCGGCCATAATCACGACGATACGGTGGAGACCTTCATAATGAACCTCTTCAACGAGGGGCGCATCGGCTGCTACTCCCCAGTAACGGAGCTCGAGGACAAGGGCATGATAATGATAAGGCCCCTTGTCATGGCGCCGGAAAAGGAGGTCAGACGTGCCGCAAGACGGGCGGAGCTACCTATCGTCAAGTCGGTATGCCCCGCAGACGGCCATACCAACAGGCAGCGGACAAAGGAATTTCTCGCTGAAATGGAGCGGAAGGATCACGGCTTCAAGGACAGGATGTACACCGCCCTCTGCAATTCCGGCATCGACGGCTGGAAGCGATAACCCTGAGAGCGTTTCCTGTATCGTAGTTTTTGCGTTTTATCGGGGGAGACCTTTCTGAGGAAAGGTCTCCCCCGTACCCCCTTCCAAAGACTTTCAATGAATTTTGCCCCAATAGGTCGTGTCCTATTGGGGCAAAATTGTAGCCGGACGTTTTCGGAAAAGAGTTTAAGGGAAATAATACAAGAAAAAGGCTCTCCGGAATGGAGAGCCTTTTGTTATGCTTTGATTATCGGACTAAATTAGTCTTCCTCTCTCTTTCTGAGAACGAAAGCAGTACCGATTGCAGCAGCAAGACCAGCAATAGCCATGCCTGCGCCAGGAACGCCTGTCTTAGGAGCGTTTGAAGCAGGAGCAGTTGTGCCGGGAGCTACTGTTGTACCGGGCTTAGCTGTTGTAGCGCCTGTGCCAGGAGCAGCTGTTGTGCCTGTGCCTGTAGCAGCCTGTGTAGGAGCTACTGTGCCGCCTGTAGGAGCCTGTGTAGGAGCCTGTGTAGCAGGAGCTACTGTAGGAGCTACTGTGGGAGCCTCAGTAGGAGCCTGTGTAGCAGGAGCTGCTGTAGGAGCCTCTGTGGGAGCCTCTGTAGGAGCATCTGTCTCTTCCTCAGGCTTCTCGATAGCGATATAGCCGTCGTATGCAGAACCGTTCATAACATCCTGAACGTAAGCAGGATCTGTTGTGGAGTTGTACTTATTCTCAGAGTTGTAGATACCCTGTGTGAAGAAGTAAGCCTGCATGATCTTACCAGTCTCATCGTTCTCCTTGTTTGTGAACAGGTCCTTAGCGTTCTTGTTGGATCTGTAGAGAATATCGAGAGGATATACATCGCCGGGCTTAGCATCAGCCGGGATTGTGAAGTTCATCTTGTAGAGGAGACCGTCAAGGCCCTTGTTTGAAGACTCAGCTGTAGCGAAGAATACGCCGTCGAACTTTGTCTTGTCTGTGTTGAAATCATCAGCAGTAGGATCTGCCTGGATCTTGATTGTGCCGAGGTACTCTGTACCGAGCTCACCAGATGCTGCCTTGTTTACCTTGGGCTCACCGAAGGGATCCTTCTCGATCTGGAGTCTCTCATCGTAGTAGAAGTGCATACCTGTTGAGCAGTACTTAGCGTTTGCACCCTTGAGATTGATCTTAACCTCTACCTGCTGACCAGCCTTGTCAGGAGATACAACGATCTTTGTTACGTCAACCTTGGGCTGAACTGTTGATGCAGCGATCTGTGCAGCTGTGTAGCCGCCGTCAGCCTTGTACTCTTCTTCAGCTGCTGAAACTACTGCAGATGATGCAGATACAGCAACTGCTGCCATAGCGATTACTGAGAAAGCCTTCTTTAAAGAATTCTTCATTTTAATTCTTTCCTTTCAGATATAATTTTATAAATGTAATTTTTTATATGCGGTCTGCTGCCGTGAAACAGCAGACCGGACATTCGGATGATTAGTAGGGAGCGTACTCTCCGAGTACCTTGCTCCACTCAGGCTTGCCGCCCTGGCCGCCTGTAGAGTTGTTAGCGTAGTAAGCGAGGATGAATGAAGCATCAGTAGCATTGATTGTTCTTGCGGGCTTCATATCACTCCAGTTTGTCTCGCTCTTCTCGTTATCAACATCGGTGAGGAATGCGCAGAAGTGATCGAGGATATCCTCAGCAGTGTTAACGATAATATTGTTTGTGAACTTTGTAGTCTCAGGGTTGCCGCCTGTGGACATATTAGCAAACCATGCCATTGCAAGTGAAGCATCAACAGCGTCTACCATATTGTCGAGGTTGCCGTCGCCCTTGAGTGCGATGTAAGCTGTTACAGAAACGTCGCTCTTGTTAGCGTTCTGGAGAACAGAACCCTTTGCAGCGATTACGTTGCCGTTAGCATCAACGATGTCCTCAGCTGCGTATACCTTTACCTGATATGCGAAGATAGAAGAACCTGCATCGTATGTGTTGCTGGGAACCTGAGTACCGAAATCAACCTTATCAGCGATAGAGTACTTTGTACCGGGAACAGTGATCTGCTCGCCGACGATCTCGCCTGTCTCGTCGATGTACAGGATTGTACGGTCGTAAGAGTATGTGAGATCCTTGATCTGCTCCTTCTTGAATGCATCATCGATGTTCAGGTAGAAGCCAACTGTGCCAGCACCGTTGTAGTGAACAACTACTTCCTCAACAGCCTTTGTTGTAGGAGTTGTATCAGTGGGAACCTCAACAGGTGTTGTATCAGTACCGGGATTTACAGGTGTTGTATCTGTGCTGATATCCTCTGTATTAACAGGTGTTGTATCAGTTCCGGGATTTACAGGTGTTGTATCTGTGCTGATATCCTCTGTATTAACAGGAGTTGTATCAGTTCCGGGATTTACAGGAGTTGTATCTGTGCTGATATCCTCTGTATTAACAGGTGTTGTATCTGTTCCGGGATTTACAGGAGTTGTATCAGTTCCGGGATTTACAGGAGTTGTATCAGTTCCGGGATTTACAGGAGTTGTATCTGTAGGAGTTGTTGTAGTTGTTGTACCCTCTGTTGTTGTAGTTGTTGTTACAACAGGTGTTACCTCAACGACTCTCTTGAGCTGTACATCAACTGTACCCTTGGAGCTTGAAGGAACTGCGCTGAAGTCAACCTCAACGGAAACTTCCTTCCATGCATCCCAGTTTGAAGTATCGCTGTAGTCGAGGCCTGCATACTTCTCGTCTGTTGCGTTCTTAGCAGCATCAGCGATGTAAGCGATAGCAGCATCCTTCTCCTTGTCAGTGAACTTAGCTGTGAGCTTGGAAACGCCGTCCTTTGTAGAAGCAACTACATCGTAAACGTCGCCGTCAGCAAACTGAGCGATCTCATCGAGTGAGATGTCAACCTTTGCGATGTTCTGAGCGTTGTTAGCTGCATTGAGAGCCTTCTCAAACAGATCCTGAACAACAGCCTTTGAAACTGCCTCAGTAACGCTTGTGGGAGCGTCATAGTCTCTTGCGAGCTTTCCACCGTTTCTCTCGAACCAGTTGCTGCCCTTCTCCATCATAGCGGGGATAGTGCCGTAAGCTGTCTCAGCGATCTCCTTAGCGATAGCATTTGAGAGCTTGGTCTGTCCGAGCTTGATCTTGTCCTCGTAGAACTTAACGGAATCGTCGATCTTCTTGTTAGCATCAGCGATATCGATATCAGCTGAGCTGCCTGCAACGAGCTCCTTAGCGCGAGCCTTGTATGCTGCAAGAGCATCAAGTGCGTACTGAGCCATAGCATCTGTACCTACATACTCCTTGCCGTCGAGGTCTGTGAACTTGAGCTCAGCCTCAACCTCAGTGCCCTCTGCGAGCATTGAGCCCTTGATAGTAGCTGTGAATTCGCCGCCTACCTTGATATCGGAGAAGAGGCCCTTCTCATCGTTGTAGTTGATGAGATCTGTAGCGCCGTACTTGTCGATGATGGACTGGAGAGCGCCGCCGATGGTCTTTCTTGTCTTCTTGGTATCGTTTACGAACTTAGGAGTGATGTTGTCGATAGAGCCCTTGATGATGATATCACCGTTGGTCTGTACCTCGTATGTAACGTTGGTTACACGCTTGTAAAGTCCCTCAGCTACGACCTTATAATTGCCGGGAACGTGCTTGATAGCTGCATCATAGATTCTCTTTGTGCTGATCTTGCCCTGGCGTGTCTTGCCAACAAGGAAGTTGTTGACACGATAATTCCAGTCAGAGAACTTCTCGAATCTTAACTCGCTTACCTTCTCATATCCGTCATCAGTAGCGCCAGCTGCCTTAGCGGGATCAATGTAAACAAGTCCGGTACCCTCATCGCTGAGAGTGATAGTCTTGGCCTCGTCTGCAGTAACAGCAGTGTCAGCAGCAGCAAGTGCAGCGTTGCTGATGTTTGCAGCGTTTGCAGTAGTAAGGCACTGAGTGAGAGCAAGCGGTAAAGCTGAAGCTGCTGCTATAGCTCTCTTGAATAATGAATTCTTCATCGTTCTATACCTCTCTAACATATATTTTCCCGCCAACGGCAATCAAATGCCCTCGATACGGGTACATTTCCGGGAAGTAGGTATAGGTCGCCTATCTACCACCCGAAAATTCATAACTACATTTTATCACACAAATCCGAATAAGTCAAGAATTACTTAGTATTTTTCCAAAAAATTATTGACGATTATCACTTCGCTTTTTTGTAAGTATTTCACAATAATCGACTATTCTTCGGCTTATTGACCAAATCTTGATTTTTCAGGCCATTTATGGGGCATCTCCTTTGTTGGTTTTCACCAATAAGGCGCAGTATATCAGCACTTGCGTTTCTGTTTCGGACATTCACTGAGCGGCTCCCGATAGAACATTTCTCGCAGGCCGGATGAATAGTGATGCGTTTTTGTGCATATTTCCGCACTGCCGGAGCTCAAAACTCCGCTTCGATATCTTACGCTCATTGTGCAATTTGCCACTTCATGCGCTTCATCTTATCTGCTACGCTTATATTATAGCACTGCGCCAGAGCCGTGTCAATGTCCTGAGGAGTGGAAGTTTCTGTAATATCTTCATTTCCGGCATCTTCTGCTCCTCTTATATAATACTCGGAGCAAATTGCGGAAGTGTAACAGATCCTGATATTTTTCATGCTTTATAAAAAGAAAGGAGCCAGACCGAAGTCTGACTCCTTTGTAGGTTTTAGCCGATGATGTCTCTCATCTGCTCTTCTCTGCCGGATACTGCGTGGTTCCAGCCAGCATTTCTATCTGTTACACCAGTCATCATGTCAGCATAGAATGCGAGGATTGCAGAAGCGTCGGTTGCATCGATCGTACGGTCTGCCTTTCTCATCTTCCAGTTGTCCTCAGAGTAAACATCGAGATCAACATCGCCGAGGAATGCAGCAAGATCGTCGAGCTCAAGACCTGTGAATGCGTAGATCATAGTCTCCTTAGCATCCTGTGCAAGTATTGTGTTCTCCGGTTTGCCGCCGGTTGAGAGGTTAGCATAGTATGAAAGAACGTTTGTAGCGTCAGTAGAATCAACCTGATTGTCGAAGTTAGTGTCGCCCTTAACGCCGATGTATGCCTTTACCTCAACAGGTGTGCCGTCCTCGAATGTGAGAGGTGCGCCGTTGTAGTAAACTGTGAGTACGTATGTGAAGTCGTTCTGGTCAACGGTGTAAGCATCGTTAGGTGTCTCAGCATCGCTGCCCTTAGCCTTCAGCTCTACGAGTGACTTGTCAAGATCAGTCTCATCGGACTTAACGCCGTCAGTTACTGTAACGATCTTGAGAGTGTCAAGGTGTCCCTTATTGAACTTTCTTGTATCGTGGTTGAAGTAGAATCCGTCAACTACGCTGCCAACTGCATATACAGATGTCTGCGGTCCATCAGTAGGCTCCTCTGTAGGTGCTGTGGGCTGCTCACCGCCGTTTGTGGGCTCCTCTGTAGGTGCTGTGGGCTGCTCGCCGCCGTTTGTGGGCTCCTCTGTAGGAGCTGTGGGCTGCTCACCGCCGTTTGTAGGCTCCTCTGTGGGCTTCTCAACTACCTTGATAGTACCGTTTGTGGTCCAGATGTAAGGAGTGATATCAACGCCGAGAGGTGCTACTGCCTCGAGGTCTCTGAATTCGATCTTTACTTCATCACCGGGTGTTGCGTTCTCGGGGATCTTGTACTTGATTGTGAACATTGTCTGTCCGTCAACAGAAGCTACGCCCTCTTCGTTACCGAATGCGAACTTGCCTGTTGTAGGATCATAGTTCAGTGCCTTTCCGTAAGGCTTGCCGTCTACGCCAACGATCTCGTAAGGTACGGGCTCACCGTTGAGTGTAGGAACAAGTACGAACTGACCGCCGGCTACGATCTTGCCTGTGTTCTTAGGATCATCGATCTTAAGTGTCAGGGTTACTTCCTCGCCGGGTGCGCCTTCAACTGAATCAAATGTCCAGCCGATTACGCTTGAATCTGCAGTGGGTGCCTGTGTGGGCTCCTCGCCGCCATTTGTAGGCTGCTCGCCTGTAGGTGTTTCAGCTGTGGGCTGCTCCTCTGTAGGTGTTTCAGCTGTGGGCTGCTCGCCTGTAGGTGTCTCAGCTGTGGGCTGCTCCTCTGTAGGTGTCTCAGCTGTAGGCTGCTCACCTGTAGGTGTCTCAGCTGTAGGCTGCTCACCTGTAGGTGTCTCAGCTGTGGGCTGCTCGCCTGTAGGTGTCTCAGCTGTGGGCTGCTCCTCTGTAGGTGTCTCAGCTGTGGGCTGCTCGCCTGTAGGTGTCTCAGCTGTGGGCTGCTCCTCTGTAGGTGTCTCAGCTGTGGGCTGCTCCTCTGTAGGTGTTTCAGCTGTGGGCTGCTCCTCTGTAGGTGTCTCAGCTGTGGGCTGCTCCTCTGTAGGTGTCTCAGCTGTGGGCTGCTCCTCTGTAGGTGTCTCAGCTGTAGGCTGCTCCTCAGTGGGCTGCTCGCCAACTTCTACGATGATCTTACCATCGATGAACATTACCTTGTCAGTGATATCTCCGCCCTTTGCATCGGAAACGAATCTGAATGCCTCGTCAGCAAATGTTACAGGGAACTCTGTTGTCTGAGTAATGTCGGAAGGAACTGTGAATGTTACTGTCATCAGAGTTGTTCCGTCTGCTGCAGCCTTGCCGCCAACAGGAGCACGGAATGCGTACTGATGTGTGTTGTCGTTGTATACGAGCTTGCCCTCGTAAGCATCTGTGCCGGCTGAAGCATTGTATGTGAGCCTCTCATCGCCTGCTACAACGAACTGTGCACCACCTACGTTGAGGTTTGTGCCGTTTGTATCAAGGACCTTGATGGTCATTGTTACGTTCTCGCCGGGCTGTGCATATACGACAGGGATCTGCCATGCGATCATGCCCTCGGGAATTACAACAGGAGTCTCTGTGGGCTGCTGCTCTGTAGGCTGCTCGCCGCCTGTGGGCTGCTCGCCTGTAGGTGTCTCAGCTGTGGGCTGCTCACCTGTAGGTGTCTCAGCTGTAGGCTGCTCACCTGTAGGTGTTTCAGCTGTGGGCTGCTCGCCTGTAGGTGTTTCAACTGTGGGCTGCTCCTCTGTAGGTGTCTCAGCTGTAGGCTGCTCGCCTGTAGGTGTTTCAGCTGTGGGCTGCTCCTCTGTAGGTGTTTCAGCTGTAGGCTGCTCCTCTGTAGGTGTTTCAGCTGTGGGCTGCTCGCCTGTAGGTGTTTCAGCTGTGGGCTGCTCCCCTGTGGGTGTCTCAGCTGTGGTCTGCTCCTCTG
>Ga0247608_10000226_pt1 | contig 102774 bp, 71 predicted proteins | sample 176DNAGHGlowgp2_FD_193490 | JGI IMG/M metagenome (GOLD analysis project Ga0247608, IMG submission 193490) | Sheep rumen microbial communities from Palmerston North, Manawatu-Wanganui, New Zealand - 1766 DNA GHGlow gp2 | ecosystem: Host-associated > Mammals > Digestive system > Stomach > Rumen ... | reverse complement strand
CTGTATGCCACCCTCAACCAGAACAAGGTTATCAAGGAGGCTGCTCTCCGCAGCGGCATCAGCAAGGGTGTAATGCAGGCCGCATGGGATGCTGCAGGCGAGGTAATCAAGGCTTGGGCCACCGAAGGTCACAGCGTGGCAATCCCCGGACTGGGAAGCATGCGCTTCGGTCTTCGCGCCAAGAGTGTTGCCAACGTGAACGAGGTGAAGGCGGGCCTTATCCGCAGCCGCCGCATCATCTTCACTCCCTCGGTAGATTTGAAGGACGAGCTGGCCAATACAGCTATCCAGATTACCTGCATCGACCGCAACGGCAACGAGGTGAAGCGCGTAACCAGCACCAGCGGCGAGGTGGAAGATCCCGAGAACGGGAACCCTAACGAAAACGAAAACGAAAACCCTAACCAGAACGGTGGTAACACCGGCGGCAACGGCGGCAACGGCGGGAACGGCGGTGACGAGTGAAAGAAGCCTCACCCCTAACCCCTCTCCGAGGAGAGGGGAACTTGGGGGGCATTCGCTCCGAGGAGAGGGGAACTTGGGGAGAGTCCCATTCATCAACTCTTTAAAATTTTAACTGTTTAACAAAGTCCTCATAACCTTGGCTCATCGCTCACTCTAAATAGTTCCCCTCTCCTCGGAGAGGGGTTAGGGGTGAGGCTTGAGGGCGGGGGGAGAGGCTGAGATTATGAAAAAAGATACTTGGAAATTTATTATTCAGACGATAATAGCTATTCTGACAGCTATTCTGACCAGCCTGGGCGTCACCAGCTGCATGAACTAAGAGCGGGCCTTCGGGCCCGACTCTTAACGAAAACGAAAACGATAACGAAAACTGATTAACAATTAACAACGAGACCGTAAACGGTAAACCGTAAACAGTAAACTGACTTTTCGGCCTAGACTATTACATTGACAAAGTAACAAAATAAGCATTGCTTATATCTAACAGAAAAAGGCATCCATTTGTATGGGTGCCTTTTTTGTTGACAAGTAACAGATAAAACGATGTAAGAGGGCTGAGGGAAGATGTAAGAAGGCTGATGTATGATGGAAGATGTATGATGGAAGATGGCTGATGTATGATGGCTGAGGACATTTATGGTCAATGGTTAAGGGTTAATGGTTCAGGATTAACGTTTAATGGCCCCAAAATATAGCAAAAAGATATGAATTAGGCAACAAATAAAAATAAAATCAACTGAAAAAATATTTTTTGAAAACTTTTTGAAAATAGCATTTGCGAGACTCACATTTTATGTGTAATTTCGCAGTGAATTAATTCATAATTCAACAATATGACAACCAGACGAACTTTCTTGCGCCAGTCGGCTACAGCGTTGGCAGCCGGCACCCTAATACCTCATATGCTGTATGCAGCAACGGGTTCTCCCCGACCTGTTGCAGCCAGCGACCGTTTGAATGTAGCCCTTGTGGGCTGTCGTTCTATGGGTTGGTACGACCTCTCAGACATCATGAAATACCCAGGTACCAGTTGTGTCGCCCTGTGTGATATAGACAGCGGTATCTTGTCGAACCGAGCTGCCGAGGCAGAGAAGAACTGGGGCAAACGTCCAGCCTGTTATGGCGATTACCGAAGGATTCTGGAACGAGACGATGTAGATATCATCATCATAGGAACACCCGACCATTGGCATTGCAAAATAGCCGTTGATGCCTGTTCGGCCGGGAAAGATGTTTATGTAGAGAAGCCTTTGGCCAACAGCATTGCCGAATGCGATGCTATGGTAGCTGCTGCCCAGCGATATGGTCGTGTGGTACAAGTGGGACAACAACAGCGAAGTGCCGCTCTCTGGCATAGCATGAAGGAGTACATCGATAGCGGAGCCCTGGGGCATATAGGGCGTGTTAATGTATGGGCCAACTTCACTTATGCTGCCATCCTGAACCCTGCAAAGGACGGCCCTGTTCCCGATGGTGTTGACTTTGACATGTGGCTTGGCCCAGCGCCAAAGCGAAGCTTCAACGCATCGCGTTTTCATGGTTCCTGGCGTATGTTCTGGGACTATGGTGGAGGCTTGCTCACCGACTGGGGCGTGCATCTGCTGGATATGGCTTTGTGGGGCATGAATGTCAAGAATATGCCTCAGCGCGTAATGGCTGCCGGAGGAAATCATGTCTATCCTGATAATTATGCCGAGACGTTCGACACCCTCAGCGTTACTTATCAGTTCCCGGAATTCCTCATTCAATGGTCTAATATGACGATAGAATCAGGTCCTTATGGCAGAAATTACGGCCTTGAGTTCAAAGGAACCAACGGCACCCTCATTGCCAATCGCGAAAGTTGGGAGGTGATACCGGAAGCTGGCAAACTGGAAGCTAAACTTGTAAAGCCGTCCAACAACGACCATCTGGATCATACCAATAACTTCATGGAGTGTGTAAAGCATCGCAATATGCAGACTGCCTGCCCCATTACCAACGGCAGCCTATGTGCCAAGTACGCCCATATTGGCAACATTGCAGCCCGTACGTGCGAAACATTGACATACGATGATGCCCGTCGCACCTTCCATAACCGAGAAGCAGACCGCCTTATCACCCCCAACTACCGCAAACCGTGGAAGTTGTAGCATTACGGAAATTATTTCACAAGAAACAATAACATAATGAACAGCATAATTGAGAGTTTAAGGGGAAACCTTGCCATAGTGACAGCCTTGTGCGTTTGCGCCATCTGGGGTGAGACGTTTGTATCAACGAAAATTCTGTTGGGCGAGGGACTTATGCCTTCCGACATTTTCTTCTACCGCTTTTTACTGGGCTACGTGTGCATCTGGGCCTTCTCGTACAAACGCCTTTGGGCCGACAACTGGCAGGACGAGCTGCTGCTGCTGGTGCTGGGCATCATGGGCGGTTCGCTTTACTTCCTGACGGAGAATATGGCGCTGATGTTCTCTACCGCCTCTAACGTGGCTATTCTGGTGGGCTCTACCCCACTGATAACCGCCGTGCTGATGGCGCTGTTCTACAAGGACGAGCGTATGTGCACCAGACAGATGGTGGGCTCGCTGCTGGCCTTTGGAGGTATGGCGCTGGTTATCCTGAACGGTCAGGTTATGCTGCACCTGAATCCCAAGGGAGATATCCTGGCACTGTGCGCTTCGCTGACATGGGCCTTCTATTCACTGATAATAAAGAAGTTATCAAGGCACTACAATGCGCTGTTCATTACACGTAAGATATTTATCTACGGCTTGCTTTCTATCTTGCCTTATCTATGGACACAGAGTCCGCTACAGACAGACCTTACAATACTAAGCAAGCCCACCGTTTGGGTGAACTTGCTCTATTTAGGCGTAGTAGCCTCTATGTTATGTTTCGTGGCTTGGAACTGGACACTGAAACAACTGGGTACGGTGCGCGCCACCAATATTATCTACCTGCAGTCGTTCTTTACCATGTTCTTCTCCTACCTGATACTGGACGAGCGCATTACGCTGATGGCTATCTGCGGTACTGCCACTCTTATATTAGGTATGTATATGGCAGGAAAGGCCGCTACTTAAACAACTTCTGGGAGAAGATGGTAAGATAGATGCGCCAGTTGCGCCAGATGTGTCCGTCTTCGTTCTCGTAATATTCGTAAGGATACTTCATCTTATCCAGATAGGTACGCAGACCCTTGTTCTGCTCGTACAGGAAGTCGGTCTTTCCGATACCAATCCAGTAGAGATGGGGCTTAGCCTTAAAAACAGCTGCTATCTGACCACTCACCTGTGCATCGTCGGCAATCTGCTGGTCAATACTCTTGTTAGAGCCTCTGTCCATACGTACGGCAGCTGAGAAAAGACCTATATAACCGAACATTCCGGGATTCATCAGGCTGATATGGAAGGTATGGAAGCCTCCCATGCTGAGACCGCACATAGCAGTATTGTCTGCACCCTTCTTTACACGGAAGTTTTTCTCGATGTAGCCCTTTATCTCGGGGAAACTTTCCTCGAAGCTGGCTTTCTGACGACCACGCTGTGCCAAAGCGGTAAACTCGGGGCTGGCATCGTTGTCGGCATGTCCGTTTGTCATCACCACAATCATTGGAACAGTCTTGCCGGCTGCAATCAGGTTGTCTAAAATTTGTGAGGCACGACCCAGCGTGAGCCATGCATCCTCGTCGCCACCCATTCCGTGCAGCAGATACAGCACTGGATAACTGCCGCCCTTCTCGTATCCGGCAGGGGTATAGATACTCATACGGCGCGACATGCCCAGTGTAGGACTATCATACCAGACTTGCTGGATGTTGCCATGAGGGACATTGTGGTTACCATACAGATAGCCGCAGTCACCCTCTTCCTTACTTACAATAAAGGTACTCATGAAACTACGTACGTCCCTACTGCGATTCCAGTTGGAAGGATCTTGCAACTCTACCCCGTCGGCATAGAAACGATAGCTGTACAACTCGGGTGCCAAAGGCTGTGTGGTGAATGACCATACACCATTCTCGCCTTTAGTCATATCCTTGCGGTAACCGTCAATACAGTCACCCATCACTTCGACCTTCTTTGCTTCAGGAGCACGCAGGCGAAGGGTTACGGTTCCGTCATCGTTCTTCTGTGGAGAAACGATGTTCTGACGCTCGAAGATGGCCTGCTGGGCAAACATACTGGTAATACCCAGGGCAAATGCCAAAAGGGATAAGGCAGTTCTTTTCATAATGCTGTTTTTTTTAGTTGTTATTAAGTTAATTGCTGCACAAAAATACATATTTTGTTTTATCTGCCATACAGAAAGAGAGGTTTCTTTTGGTTTTACCCCGTTTTTTTGAAGAAAAGTACGTAACTTTGCACGGCAAAAAGGAACAGGCCTGAAGAAAAAAGATGGAAAAACTCTGGAACAACAACTACCGAAAAGCATGGTGTGCCAACTTCATGATGTACTTCTCCTTCATGATACTGACACCCCTGTTGCCGTTGTATCTGAGCGAGGAGTTTGGTGCCAACAAGGACCAGATAGGCTTGGTGCTGAGCGGCTATGCCCTTACGGCTCTACTGATAAGACCCTTCAGCGGTTTCTTTGTAGATAGTTTTCCCCGTAAGGCTGTCCTGCTGATCTGCTATTTCCTGTTCTTTATCCTTTTTGGCGGATACATAGTGGCTGGCTCTTTGCTCTCGTTCTGCATCATCCGGACGCTGCACGGAGCCCCCGTAGGCGCAACTACAGTTGCCAACAGCACCGTTGCCATAGATGTACTGCATCCTACCCGCAGAGCCGAGGGCATAGGCTACTATGGTCTGAGCAACAATATGGCTACAGCTATCTCGCCAACCATAGGACTGCTTATTTATCAGTGGACCAATAACTATACTTTTATCTTCTGTGTATCGTTGCTGACAGCCGGAATTGGCCTGCTCATCAACAGCACACTGAAGCTAAAGCCACGCGAATGTGTGACACAACGGCCTAAGATTCAGCTGGACCGTTTCCTCTTATTAAAGGGGTGGAGCCAGGCTTTATGTATGGCCGGATTCAGTTTCTCGTATGGTGTTATCAGCACCTATCTGGCCATCTACGGCAAGGAGGAGTTAGGCATTACGACGGGCACAGGACTCTTCTTTGCCCTGTTGAGTTTGGGACTGATGTTAAGCCGTTTAGTGGGTGCGCGCTCCCTGCGCAAAGGCTTGGTGGTAAAGAATGCCACACATGGCGTGTTGGTATCGCTCTTCGGTTATCTGCTCTTTGCTGCCGTCCATAATCCTATAGGCTACTACGGAGCAGCGCTGATAATAGGTTTAGGCAACGGGCACATGTTTCCTGCCTTCCAGACGATGTTTCTGAATCTGGCTCCCAATAACCAACGGGGCACAGCCAACAGTACCCTGCTGACGGCTTGGGACTTGGGTGTAGGACTGGGTATCATCCTTGGTGGCTTTATTGTGGAGCATACCTCTTATAATATGGCTTTCTGGGCAGCTTGGATTAGCAACCTTATGGGAACGCTCTTCTTTTTTGCCTATGCCAAAGGACACTTTGAACGGAACAAATTAAGGTAATCGGTTAGAGGTTAGCGGTTAGAGGTTAGCGGTTAGAGGTTAGAGGTTAGCGGTTAGCGGTTAGAGGTTAGAGGTTATTGAAAACGTAAACAGTAAACGGTAAACGGTAAACAGTAAACGGTAAACAGTAAACGGTAAACAGTAAACGGTAAACGGTAAACAGTAAACGGTAAACAGTAAATAATTTATGCAGCAAATCCTTCATCTTCTTTGTACAGCCGGCAGTTGCCAGCTTCATTTCTCGGGCCGCGAGCACATGCTTACGGCAGGCTGTTGCATGATTGCTATGGCCAGTCATGTAGGACATATTCAGCCATCGGAGGATTGCCAACTTTACCAACTGTTGTTACCTGCCGACCTTCAAGCCTCTTGTATGCCCCATAGCAGTTACGGAACCTGTGGATGGCTGCACCTGTTTATGCATCCTATCTTTCAGTTAGAAGATGAGATGCTGGTTATCTTGGAGCACGACTTCAAGGATGTAGCCTTCCGCTCCGAACACACTCCCGAAACCTATCGCCAGGAGGCCATCCTGCAAAGTATGCGCACCCTTTATCTGGATGCCATGAGTGCCCACGAAGCCCTTTTTGAACACGAAGAAACAACACAACGGGCAGCAGATATCATGTCGCGCTTCATTCGTATGTTGGAGAACGGGAGTTATCGTCAACAGAGAACCGTAGCTTTTTATGCTCAGGAACTTTGCGTCACCCCCAAGCACCTGCACAAGATCTCTACTCAGGTAAGCGGACGTACGCCCAGTTACTGGATTCAGCAGTTCACAGTAATGGAAATCAGACATTTGCTGATGCACAGGAAACTCTCGGCAAAGGAAATTTCGGACAAGCTGAATTTCGACAGCATTTCGCATTTCAGCCGTTATGTATCTGAACATCTTGGAGTTACACCAAAAAATATAAAATAAGACATCAGGGGAAATATTGGTAATACGCTGCGAAATATCGGTTTGCTATCATACGTATTTTGTTAATACCTTTGCACCTAAATTAACAGGTATTACAAAATCAAGCAATATTTAAGTCATGCAAATTCGCAAATTGTTACTTTTGGGTGCCGGCGCTGCAAGTCTGTCTTTGCAGGCCGCAACCCTAAGTGAAGAGATTCAGGACACCACTCAGATGGGTGAGGTCGTAGTTACCGGTACACGCAACGCCACAGATGCGCGTTACCTGCCCCTCACCGTTACCAGTATCAGTAACGAAAAACTCAACGAGAACTTCCGTTCTTCTGTCCTTCCTACCGTTATGGAACAGACTCCAGGCTTGTTCACCACCAGCCGAGGCGTGTTGGGTTACGGTGTCAGCACAGGAGCTGCAGGAAGCCTGAAGATTCGAGGCGTAGGAAGCGGTGCCCAGTTGTTAGTACTCATAGACGGCCAGCCCCAGTATGCCGGTCTGATGGGACACCCTATTCCAGATGCTTACCAGACCATGATGGCCGAGAAGGTTGAGGTGCTTCGCGGTCCTGCCAGCCTACTCTATGGCAGCAATGCCATGGGGGGTGTACTGAACATCATTACACGTCAGATGAACGAGGACGGCTGCAAGACAAATATCCGTCTGCAAGGAGGCAGCTACGGAACTGTTCAGGCCGATGGTGTGAACCGCTTCCGTATGGGAAAATTCCACAGCGTTGTAGGTGCACAGTACCAACGCACAAGCGGACATCGCGACAATAGCGAGTTTGAGCAGTTTGGCGGCTATGCCAAGTTGGGTTACGACTTCTCGGAACACTGGAAGGCTTTTGCCGATGCAAATGTTACGCACTTCAATGCCAGCAACCCTGGTCCTTCCTATGCTCCCCTGATTGACAACGATTCCAAAATTACCCGTGGTTTGGCCAGCATCACCCTTAGCAACAGTTTCCAAAATACCAGCGGTACGTTGCGTGCCTTCATCGACTGGGGACACCATAACATCGACGACGGCTACAACATTGGCGGTACACCCAAATCATACCTTTACCTGCACGACGATTACATTGCCGGCATCACTTGGTATCAGAGTGCCAGTTTCTTCAAGGGAAATACCGTTACCGTCGGACTCGACTGGCAGCACTTCGGAGGTAGTGCCTGGAACGAGGATAAAGTTACCGAGGCTAAGACTTATCTGGTAAAAGATGCTGATGGCAACTTGGTAGAGAAGCAGCATTGCGACGAGGTGGGAACATACGTTGATTTCCGTCAGGACATCTGCCCCTGGTTGACAATCGATGCCGGACTGCGCGTAGATTGGCATTCTGTTGTCGGCACAGAACTCGTTCCACAGGGCGGTCTTTCCTTCCATCTTACCCGCAATGCCGACATCAAGGCGCTTGTAAGCAAGGGGTTCCGCAATCCCATTATCCGCGAGATGTATATGTTTCCTCCTGCAACCACAGATCTGTTGCCTGAAAGCATGATGAATTACGAGATTGCCTACACACAGCGTATTGGCAAGAAGGCTCACATCGGGGCCAACATATTCTATATCAAGGGTAAGAATCTCATCAATACCGTCAGAATAGACGGCCGTCCACGCAATGTGAACACAGGCGACTTCGAAAACTGGGGTATTGAACTTTCAGCCGACTATGCCATCAACCGCCATTGGAGCGTAAACGGCAACTACTCGTTCCTGCGTATGGATACACCCATCGTGGGAGCTCCCGAGGGCAAGCTTTACGTTGGCGGCAAGTATAACAACGAGAAGTGGACCATTACTGCAGGTCTGCAGAATATCAGCGGCCTTTATATCACCACCGGTGCCAACACGCAGAAAGAAAACTTTACCCTGCTGAACGCTACCGTCAGCTACAAGGTATTGCCTTGGATGGCTATCTTTGCCAAAGGCGACAACCTGTTGGCCGAACGTTATCAGACGTACGACGGGTTCTACATGCCTAAGGCTACCTTTATGGGTGGTGTAAACATAGATTTCTGATAATTTTTCTGTTTGTCTCTGTTTTTTTGCCCGTTTCGGTTGTTTTTCTTCGGTTTATTTCCGTAATTTGCCATGTAATACGGATTAAACAATGAAGATTAGCATAGCCGGAACGGGCAAAATAGTTGAAGAGGTGCTGAAAATGCTTCAGCACGAATTTGCAGGAAGAATAGAGGTAACAGGCATCTTCTCGCGCGAGAAAAGCGTCGAACACGCCATAGACCTTTGTCAGGCCTATGCACCCACAGGATTTGTGTTTACCGATTATGCACGGATGCTGCAGGAGGCGGAGGCCGATTTTGTTTATATAGCCAACGCCAACCATGTACACTACGAGTATGCCATTCAGGCCATAGAGGCCGGTCACAATGTGATTGTGGAGAAACCCATAGCCGTTGACCGAGCAGAGACGGAGGCACTTTTCGATGCTGCCATTAATCGCTGCGTCTATTGTCTGCCTGCCTTCAGCCTGCTTTATATGCCTCTGTTCCGACAGCTTATTGACTTGCTTCCCCAACTGGGAACCATACGTATGGTAAACGGATGCTACTCGCAGTACAGCAGTCGGTACGACCGTTACCTGCAAGGCGAGATTACTCCTGTCTTCGACCCACAGCAGTCGGGTGGCTGCCTGCGCGACCTGAACATCTACAATCTCTGCTTTACCATCGGCCTGTTCGGTCCTCCACGCATCATCCGCTATGCCCGCAACTTGGGTTGGAACGGCATCGATACCAGCGGTACGTTGCTCATGCAGTACCCTACATCGGTTGTCAGCATGGGAGCAGCAAAGGATTCAGACGGTTTGAGCTTTGCCTGTATCCAAGGCGAGAAAGGATATATCGGGATAAAGGGCTCCGTGAGCATCCTACAGGAGTTCACATTGCATCTGCGCGGCCAGGAGCCTCAGACTTTCAGAGCCGACAGTTCGCGCCATCGTCTGAGTTATGAGTTCGAGGAGTTCCTGAACCTCATTGAGGATCGCAAGAACTGCCACATCGTCCTCCCCTACCTGTACCGGGTAGCGCAAGAGATTGCCATTGCATTGGAGAGGATGATAGAGTGAAGAGTGAAGAATTTGCTAACCGCTAACCACTAACCAAACGAAAACGAAAACCAAAACGAAAACGAAAACGAAAACGTCAACGGGAACGATAACGAAAACGAAAACGAAAACAATTTTCAATTTTCAACTTTCAATTTTCAATTTGATAAAATTCGCTAACCGCTAACCGCTAACCGATTAAGCAACTAAGCTATTAAGCTCTTTTCGCTAACCGCTAACCGCTAATTATGACTTTTGAATCAATTATAGCCCAGCGTTTGGGCCTCAAGGAACAATACGTTGCAAACACCGTTGCACTATTGCAAGAAGGTGCCACCATTCCGTTCATCAGCCGCTACCGCAAGGAAGCCACTGGTGGTATGACCGATATTCAGGTAGCACAGGTGAGCAACGAACTGGATAAACTGACGGAGTTGCAGAAACGCAGAGAATACATCCTTACCACCATCGAGGGACAGGGAAAGCTTACCCCCGAGTTGGCCGAACGCATCCAGAATTGTTGGGACAGCACAGAGTTGGAGGACATCTACCTGCCTTATAAGCAAAAGAGACGTACACGCGCACAAGTAGCACGTGAGGCCGGTCTTGAGCCGTTGGCCAGACAACTGATGCGCCAAGGGCCCGAACCTGTTTCCTCACTGCTCACTTCCTACAAGGATTGTCCCATGGACCCGTTGCAGGGTGCTCAGGATATTATTGCCGAATGGGTCAGCGAGGACGAGCGCGCTCGTAACACCCTGCGCACCACCTTCAGCTTGCATGCCGAGATAAGCAGTAAGGTGATAAAAGGAAAGGATGCCGAGGGGCAGAACTTCCGAGATTACTTTGACTGGCACGAACGTCTGGACCGATGTACCAGTCATCGTCTGCTGGCTATGCGCCGAGGTGAGGCTGAGGGTATTCTGCGCATCAGCATCAGCGTAGATGACGAACGGGCCATAGAACGTATCTCGCGTCAGTTCGTACGTGGCCATAATGAATGTAGCAAAGCCGTACAGGAAGCTGTAGAAGACGGTTACAAACGACTCCTGGAGCCCAGCATCAGCAACGAGTTTGCCGCCTCTTCACGTCAGAAGGCCGACGAGGAAGCCATCCGTATATTCGTTCGGAATTTAGAGCAACTGCTCATGGCCAGCCCCTTGGGACAGAAGCGCGTAATGGGTATCGACCCAGGGTTTCGCACAGGCTGCAAGGTAGTCTGTCTGGACGAGCAGGGCAACCTGCTGCACCACGATGTCATCTTCCCCCACCCGCCTCGTTCCGAACGTGTGCAGTCTATGCTCGCCATAGGAAAGCTTATCGAAAAATACCGCATTCAGGCCATCTCCATTGGCAATGGTACAGCAGGTCGTGAGACAGAAGACTTTATCAATCATCTGGAACTGCCCGAGGGCACAGAAGTATATAGCGTCAGCGAGGACGGTGCCAGCATCTACAGCGCCAGCGAGGTGGCACGCGAGGAGTTCCCCCATGAGGATGTTACTGTACGTGGAGCCGTAAGCATAGGGCGCCGACTGATGGACCCCTTGGCTGAACTGGTGAAGATAGACCCCAGCAGCATCGGTGTGGGACAATACCAGAAGGATGTCAACCAAAGTGCGCTGAAGAAGAGCCTCGACCAGACGGTTGTGAATTGTGTGAACCGTGTAGGTGTGAACCTGAATACCGCCAGCAAGTTCCTGTTGACCTACGTCAGCGGATTAGGTCCTGCCCTGGCACAGAACATTGTAGATTACCGCAAGCAGAACGGAGCCTTCCGTACCCGTCGCGAACTGCTCAAGGTGCCCCGCATGGGTGCCAAGGCCTTCGAGCAATGTGCCGGTTTCCTACGAGTGCAGGGAGGAACAGAGCCGCTGGACAACAGTGCCGTCCATCCCGAGCGCTATGCATTGGTGCAGCAGATGGCCAAGGATTGCGGCTGTAAGGTAGAAGACCTTCTTACAGACAGCGGGAAACGCAAACAGATAGATATAAACAAATATGTATCGGCCTCAGTAGGCCTCCCTACCCTACAGGACATTATGGCTGAGTTGGAGAAGCCCGGCCGCGACCCACGCAAGCCCCTCACGCAGTTTGCTTTCGACCCTTCGATACACGAACTTTCCGACCTTCGACCAGGAATGATTCTGCCCGGCATAGTCAGCAACATTACCAACTTCGGAGCCTTTGTCGATGTAGGCGTACACACCAAGGGTCTGGTACACATCAGCCAGTTGGCCGACAAGTTTGTCAAAGACCCCACTACCGTTATCAGCTTGCACCAGCATGTGATGGTCCGCGTAGTAGAGGTGGATATGCAGCGCGAACGCATTTCACTCTCCATGAAAGGCGTTCCTAATTTATAATTCTTAATTCACAACCGTAAACAGTAAACTGTAACCTGTAAACCAAATTAGCATGAAACGTTTAACAATTCTTTCCGTCCTGTCGTTCTGCGCCCTCTTTGGGCAAGCCCAGAACCCTTACCTCCCCCTTTGGGAGCATGTGCCCGACGGTGAACCCCGTGTGTTTGAAGACCCTGACAACCCAGGTAAGTTACGTGCATACATAATCGGATCGCACGACACCCATTACTCTGAATACTGCGGAAACGACATCCGTATGTGGTCGGCCCCCGTCGAGGACCTTACCGAGTGGAGAGACGAGGGTCCTATCTTCTCTTACTACGTAGATGGACGTTGGGACACCATGTATGCCCCCGATTTGGTAGAGATCAAAGACCCGAAGACAGGCAAGAAGACCTACTGGCTCTATCCCCACTCCCGTGGATGGAGGCGTGTGCCCATGGTTTGTAAGGGAGACCGCCCCAACGGGCCCTTCACCCCTGTAAATCTTACTGCAGACGGACGTGCCTGCGTAGAAGGCTCGCTTATCGACTTCGACCCCTCCGTCTTCGTTGAGAATATCACCGACAAGAAAGACCCTGATTTCTCTACCGGCTTCCGTGCCTACGTCTTCTATGGCTTCCAGCATTCCACAGCCTGCCAGTTGGACCAGAACACCATGTACTCCAAACGTCCAGGCACCGAACTTATCGACCCCTTCATACCCGCCAGCAGCAACGACGGACGTTTGCTCGACAAGGAAGGCAGCGAATATAAAGCCCTCTATGAAGGACAGAATCCCCTCGACTTCAACTTCTTCGAGGCCAGCAGCATCCGTCAGGTAGGCAACAAGTACGTAATGGTATTCAGCGGCTACAGCGGAAAGGAATACGGACTGGGAAACACCAATTCCGCTCTGCGCTATGCCTACGGCGACTCGCCCCTCGGTCCTTGGCGAAGCGGTGGTGTGCTGGTCGATTCACGCGGTGTGGTGCTGAACGAGGATGGCTCAAAGCTCATCACCACCAACTTCGGTCACAATACCCATGGCTCGCTGCAGGAAATCAATGGTCAGTGGTACGTCTTCTATCACCGTCCTCCACGCGGCTTCGGCAATGCACGCCAGGCTATGGTGGCTCCCGTGAAGATTGAGTGGGACAAGAAGGCCGTTGCCAAGGGCGGAAAAGTACGCATAACGGGTTACGATCCCTTTACGCCCAACAACGAATGGACAGCTAAGGCATCCGACGGCAACGAATACACAGGAGCCGAGGTTACCAGCGAAGGTTTCCAGATCTACGGTCTTCCACCCTACCAATATTACTCAGCCGGCATAGCCTGTTATCTTGCCGGTCCCGGAGCCCACGAGAGTATGCAGGACAACCACGATGTATGGAACAATTCTATGGACCTTGCAGGCCTTAAGAACGGCTGTGCCATAGGCTTCAAGTATTTTGGCTTTGGCGGCTTGCAGCAGAGCATCAAGGGACTTCCGGCCTTCGTTGGCACCAGACAGGGCGACGGCACCGAAATCTGTCTGAACCTCACCCCCAACGGCAAGAATGCCTTCCGCATAAAGGTGATGCTGGACGGTCCTGTCAGTAATAATGTATGGAAGGGACAGCAGATAGCCGTTATCGACGTTCCTGCCGATATCCCCAATCGTCCTCAGACCTTCCGTGCCAAAGTTCCCGCAGTAGAAGGTCTCACAGGCAAGCATGCCATCTATCTGTTGGTAGAAGGTCCGGAGATGCCTCCCCGTCCCGAACGCCCCCAGTGGGGCCGTCGTCAGGAGCCCCAGCGTCCCGTTGGCCTTCTCGACCTTCACGGCATAGGCTTTGCCAGCGCCTCCCACTCCTTCAAAGTACCTGTTGTGCCACAGGTTACCATCGAGGCAGACGGACAGCGTCTGCAGCTGCCCGAGAAAGCCCTCTTCAGCAGCAATGCCAACGGCTATACCGATGTAACACATTACCAGGTATATGCACCATTGAAGCCAGAATCCAAGATTACAGCCAGTGCATCAGACCCAAGCGTAAAGATACAGGTCAGTCCTGTTTCTGACAACCGGGCCACCGTCAGGTTCACCTATAAAGGTAAGACCAAGACCTACCTGATAAACTAAACGAGCAAAAGGGCTATCCCAAACGTGATGATGTGCAACTATAGACTGGCGACCAGTCTGGTGCTGGCTGTATTACTGCCACTCTTCGTGACTGCGCAACCAAGACGCAGCGAGAAGCGAGGGGTATGCGAGAACAACCCTCACTACACACGAGCCTGGGCGGAGGCACTTAAGGAGGGTGTGAACTGGACATATAACTGGGCGGTTACACCAAATCCCGACGGACTCTTCACAGGAGCAGAGGACGACATCAACTTTGCTCCGATGTGCTGGAACCAACAGTTTGACGAAAGGAAACTCCGTAACTACCTCAATAGCCATCCTCAAACAAAATACTTACTGGGCTTCAACGAGCCGAACTTTACTTCGAACGATGGTGGTTCGAACATCACTCCGTCTGTTGCCGCAAAATACTGGCCAAAAGTTGAGCGTATAGCTGAGGAGTACGACCTGACACTCGCATCGCCTGCCATGAACTTCGGTTACCAGAAACTGAGCGACGGGAAGGTGTGGGGGTTGGACGAGTGGCTCGGAGCTTTCATCGAAGAATACAGAATGCTTAATGAAGGGCGTGACCCACGCATGGACTGCATTGCCCTACATACCTATATGAACTGGGCAAGTGCAGTAGACTGGTATGTGAATGAATACCTTTATGCAGCAGACCGCGACCCACGGCTACTCGCCTTTTTCGAACGAAACGGACGAAAGAAGATAATGCTTACGGAGTTCTGCGCAGGAGAAGGTGACAAGGACGGTTTCGTAACAACTGAGGAGAGCCAATTAGACCAGATGGTCGAGAAGGTAAGAGTGCTGGAACAGAGCCCTAACGTAATGGGGTATGCCTGGTTTATGGGTATCGGTGGCAGTTTCACTAACGACTACCCATACTACCACATTTTCACTGGAAGCGACAAAGCATTGCAGTTCACAGAATTGGGCCTTGTTTATACCCATATGTCAGCGTTTGATACACTCTGGCACTACAAACCCGGACAACAGATAGCCGCAAAGGACTACATAGACATGCATGAATGCAAACTGAGACGCAGTACCGACGAAGAGAGCCCCTATGCCATCGAATTGAACCGTTTCCAGCAATACAAAAACTGGAAGAACGAGATTATTACTCCCTATGTAGAGTACCTCATCAATGTTGGATCTAACAAACGCTATACGCTCTCGATGCGCCTCTGCAACACCAGCGGAACAACAATCGATATACTTGTGGACGGAAAGAAGAAAGCCACTGCTAAGTTGTCCTCTACAGGGAACAAGTGGACTACTCAAACGGTATCTGTGCCACTCACTCCAGGCAACCACCGGCTACGTCTGAACAATGTAAAACAAGCCGACAACCGCATGAACTGGTTGCGAATCGAAGGAGAGGAAACAGACACGACAGAACCGACCCCTGACGAAATCAGCATCGTTCAAGAGGACGAAAAGGTGTACACGACAAAACACTATGACTTAACAGGGCGGGAAGTGCGTAAAGGACAACGAGGTCTGCAACTTCGTTCCACCATAAAGAATGGTTCCCGGAAAACCGAAAAGATATTGGTAAAATAGAGGTTATTTCACAAATTTCTTCCCGTTCTGAATATAGATACCCTTTTTAAGTGAAGAACGAAGAGTGAAGGGTGAAGAATTTGCTTCCGCTCCGGTAACTTTGCGGCCTGAGAGATCGTAAACCGATTGGTCTGTAGCCAATGGGGATTGTTCAATATCAACTACTCCGTCGGGATCCGTTGGCAGTAACACCTCTATTTCGTTGCTCCATTTACTGAAGGTTTTACCGTTCTGAGCACAAACACTATAGGCGTATTTACACTGGTTGGAAAGGCCGGTAAAGACGTAAGAGTTCTGGGATGTCTCTACCACTTCGGTTTTTGTTTTCATTAAGGGTATAAGACCTGCTGACAATTGTTCCTCTGTAACAGTGCCATCGTAGATGATTATCTCTGAAATATAACAGCGGGCTTTGCTGTAAAGGCCCAACCAGAAGTTATCTGCTTTGACAGGAATATTGGCTACATAGCGGACAGACTCGCTAGTAAGTCTTACACTGTCTATTTCTTCGGTATCTTCCTCGTCGCCATAACCATAAATCAGGGAATGGTTGTCTGCTCCATACTGACGGGCAGTAAAGACAAGGGTTACCATATCTGACTGTGTAGAAATCCAGGGTGAATAAATACTACCGCTGCTTTTAGAAGACCCCATCTTTACCTCTTCTTGTGGCGTGGTATATAGCTTTTCACCCTCCCACCCCGAGGTGGCAGCATAATTGTTTAATTGCGCACTGATATCATAAGTTCCGTCGGTTGTCGTTCCATTGTTGAAGCGGTTGAAGTCCTCTTCCAAGAGAGAGACCTCAGAGAGAGGGTACAATTGGGGTTCCATATCTTCTACCGTTAGCTTCAGTTTGTAGCTTTCTGCCCCTTCAACAGCATCCCAACGGGCTGTGAAGCCTTCGAATCCCACTTCGGTTGCATTTAAAGGATGGGGGGGCTCTATAGCATATCCCCCATTAAAGACAAAACTGATTTTACCCTCAACATCTTCTATATTTTCTATGGGTTTCCCCATATTCTTGGTGCCATCTAAATTTGCCGTATAGAGGGTTGCTGCAGGAGATGAGGTATCGGTAAGTTCGGTCTTTCCCATAGTACCCGGCCATGTGTCGCGATAGTTGGTTGCATGCGTCAATACTCCGTCGGCCGGAATTATTGTCATACGTTGCGTATTGTTGTTTACGGTATTGTAAATCCATGCTTTTGAGTCGAAGAACACATGCAAAATAAGCAGGCCCGAAGCAGGGTCGGAAGCTCCGAATCCCTCACCTTGTCGGTTTTCGAGCAAATAATATTCATTGTGGTTGGCATCGTTATAGATGATATACGCCTCGGGTGCCTGATACAGTGTCTTCATGTCTTTCACCATACAAGGACTATCAAGCACCTTGGGTGTTAGCCATCCGCAGTACATACGTTCGTAACTGGTATAAGGAGCAGGACAATTACCATTATTGTTGCCTGAATATGAGCCGAAGTCCATGAGGTCCCACATATCCATACCGTAATGTGATGCTGAAGAGGATGTGTCATAGAAATCGGGGATACACATGCAATGACTGAACTCGTGACAGGCCGTACCGATTCCAGCAGGTGTGGTGCCTGTCGTCCCGTCCAACTCGGATGCTATGGCATATGTGTCTATAATAACACCGTCGAGGGTTATAGGGCCATCGCCATCTCCATAATTGACTTCATCGGTCAGCGTACCTTCGTGAGGCCAGATGGTATAGGAAGGGGCTCCGGCATGTTCTCCGTAGCCTGCGTAAACCAGGAAAACCTGATCCACCATGCCGTCGTCATCCCAGTCGTACTGAGTAAAATCAGCCCCTAACTCATCCACTAACGTACAGGCTTCTGCCACCAGTTCGGCAGGATAGCTATCGTATCCAGAGGAATTGTTTTTGCCATAGTATTGAATGGAGTTGCTTACGTAAACGGGGCCGTAGATGTCAAAAGTAAGATTAAACTGTCCGTAGCTATTCTCGTAAAAATAGTCATGCACACTGCCTACATTACCTGCTTCGGAGAAGCCCTCCTCGTTGAAAAAACGGTCGTAGAACTCCTCTCTGTGCTTGGAGTTCAGAGTTTTTTCCGGGAAATTCACCAATATCACCAATCCCTTCTTGTCACCGCTGACAGGGTTCTGTTGGGCTCCCCACTGGGCACGACGATGAGAGCCGGTCTCACGCAAAGCCATAGGACTCATGACCATACCACGCTCCTTGGCACGCTGTAAACGGTGCCTGTTGCGTCGTGCCAGACGCTCATTCCATTGGTTTTCCAGATTTTGCCGGTCTCTTCTTACAAATACGCCCTCTTCGTTGCACGTATATGCTATGTTATTGTCATCCAGATAGTAGTGTATATTTTCGTCGCCTACCAGCATCACCTCTTTATGGGTACCGTCTGCCAGTGTGATAGTTTTCTTTATGCGTTTGGCAGGTACAGCCATTATCGAGGCCGATATCATAAGCAGACAAACTGCAAAAAAATATCTCATTTTAGTCAGTTTATTGTATTTTGAGCCCCCAAAGGTACAATTATGTGGGCGATTATCCAAATTAATAAGAAAAATATTGTATCTTCGCAGTATAAATAGCCAATAGCGCATGAAAATACCGACTCTTTTCAAGGAATATATCTGGCTGATCGAGACCATACATCAGGCCGGCAAGATTACCTTTGCAGAGATTAACAGAAAATGGCAACGCAGGGAAGAGAGCGGAGGGGTGGAATTTTCCCGAACAACTTTCAACCGACATCGCGATGCCATACTGGATATGTTTGGTGTAATTATAGAATGCGACAAGAAAGACGGGTACCGCTATTACATTTATAACAAAGAAGTGCTGAGCGAGGACACCGTGGCCAACTGGTTGTTTGCCACCCTGAGTGTGGGCAATATGCTTGACGAGAATGTTGGCGTACAGGACAGAATCCTACTGGAGAGTATTCCATCAGGGGGAACTCACCTGAAATACATCATCAAGGCAATGCGTGAGAGCCGTAAAATAAGGATGACCTATCAGAAATACAGTGCAGCAAACGAGAAATACTACTTGGCTGCCCCCTACAGTGTAAAGTTGTTCAAGCGACGCTGGTATATGCTGGCCAAGATAGAAAGAACAACAGAGGATGGTGCACAGGAAACATCGATGGTTGTCTTTTCGCTGGACCGTATCCGGGATGTAGAATTATTGGAGGAGAAATTTATGGTGGATGCTGACTTCTGTGCAAAGGAGTACTTTGCTGAGAGTTTCGGCATTATGGTAGATACCAGCACAAAGGTGGAACGGATTGTACTGAGAGCATACGGAATGGAGAAGTATTACCTGAGAGACTTGCCCTTACACCCTTCACAACGCGAAATTGCTGCTACCAAGGAATATACCGACTACGAAATAAGGCTTAGACCTACCTCGGATTTTAAAGCGCATATTCTTTCAAGAGGAGAATGGCTACAGGTTATCTCGCCAGAATGGCTGGCCGACGATATCAAGAATTGGCTTCAGGCAGCTATCGGGAAATATAAAAAGAAGAAATAAACTAATTATTATTCATAACAACGTATTATCATGGAAACCGGGAATACCGAAAACAAGGAGAAAAAAGTGGAGCGTACGTATCGTTGCAACGATTGCGGAAATATTATCTATAAGCACGAGGTTTTCTGCTCGAAATGTGGAAAAACGTTAGACAGGTACGACTTCGAAGACTGACCTTCCTATATCATTACATGCCAGAATGACGCAGAAAAGGTCAATTTGTCTGATATTAAACAAGTTGCATAGGTTTTGTACTCCTTTTGGTGAATAGTTAGCGTTATCGTTGACGTTGACTTCACAAAAAGAAAGGAGCACATTATGATGACACAGAATAACCAAAACAGCTTTTTGGGGCAGTTTGCCAGAAACCTTGTTGACGAGGCCCGAGCCGGTAAACTAGACCCTGTAATCGGTAGGGACGAGGAGATTAGGCGTGTACTGCAGATCCTCTCGCGCCGTACAAAGAACAACCCTATCCTGATAGGTGAACCTGGTACAGGTAAGACTGCCATTGTGGAAGGACTGGCCCATCGTATCCTAAGAGGCGATGTACCAGAGAACCTGAAGGAGAAACAGCTCTACAGCTTGGATATGGGCGCCCTGGTAGCAGGAGCCAAATACAAGGGAGAATTCGAGGAACGACTGAAAGGCGTAGTAAACGAGGTAGTCCAGAGCGAGGGTAACATTATTCTATTTATAGACGAGATTCACACCCTGGTAGGTGCAGGAAAGAGCGAGGGTGCCATGGATGCTGCCAACATTCTGAAACCGGCCCTGGCACGTGGTGAGTTACGCAGTATCGGTGCCACAACACTGGATGAGTACCAGAAGTATTTCGAGGTGGACAAAGCGTTAGAGCGTAGGTTCCAGACCGTTATGGTGGATGAGCCCGACCGACTGGCAAGTATCAGTATATTGCGTGGTTTGAAGGAGCGTTACGAAAATCACCACCATGTACGAATTCAGGATGATGCCATTATTGCAGCCGTAGAACTTTCTACACGTTATATTACAGAACGTTTCCTTCCTGACAAGGCTATTGACCTGATGGACGAAGCAGCTGCCAAACTGCGTATGGAACGAGATTCTGTTCCTGAGGAACTGGATGAGATAAGCCGTAGGCTGAAGCAGCTGGAAATCGAGCGAGAGGCTATTAAACGCGAGGGGGATCAACCCAAGCTAGAAGCCCTAAACAAGGAGATTGCTGAGCTGCAGGAGCAGGAGAATCACTTCAAGCAGAAATGGCAGGGCGAGAAGAATCTTTTAAACCACATCCAACAGAACAAGCAGCAGATAGAAACCCTTAAGTTCGAGGCAGAAAGGGCGGAACGAGAGGGAAACTATGCCAAGGTAGCCGAAATCAGATACGGCAAACTGCAACAGTTAGAGAAGGATATTGAGGCTACTCAGCAACAGTTGAAGGAGGCACAAGGCACTGAGGCAATGTTGAAGGAAGAGGTAACGGCCGATGATATTGCCGATGTAGTTAGCCGCTGGACAGGCATCCCCGTAAGGAAAATGATGCAGAGCGAACGCGAGAAGCTGCTGCACTTGGAGGAAGAACTGCACAAACGTGTGATTGGTCAGGACGAAGCCATTCAGGCTGTGAGCGATGCTGTAAGACGTAGCCGTGCGGGCATGCAAGACCCAAAGCGCCCCATAGGTTCCTTTATCTTCTTAGGTACCACAGGTGTGGGTAAGACAGAACTGGCAAAAGCATTGGCAGACTATCTGTTCAACGACGAGAGTATGATGACACGTATAGATATGAGCGAATATCAGGAGAAGTTCAGTGTGACACGTCTGATTGGTGCACCTCCAGGATATATAGGCTACGATGAAGGTGGTCAGCTTACTGAAGCCGTGAGGAGAAAACCTTATCAGGTGGTGCTCTTTGATGAGATAGAGAAGGCTCATCCCGATGTATTCAATACACTCCTGCAAGTGCTGGACGACGGACGTTTGACAGACTCTAAGGGCAGGACGGTAAACTTCAAGAATACCATCATTATCATGACCAGCAACCTGGGCAGTCAGCTCTTTGCCAACGCTCCAACCGAAAAACTGGAGGAAACAAAGCAAGAGGTTCTACAGTTGCTTAGACAAACTATTCGCCCCGAGTTCCTGAACCGAATAGACGAGACGATTGTCTTCCATCCGCTGACACAAGGCGAGATCAAGCAAGTGGTCCGACTGCAGATAAACGGCATTGCCAAGATGCTGGAGCAGAACAATGTGAAACTGAAGGTGACGGAACCTGCCATAGAATTGCTGGCCAGAGAAGGCTACGATCCAGACTTCGGTGCCCGACCCGTTAAACGAGCCATTCAGCGTTTGTTGCTGAACGACCTGAGCAAGGCTATGCTGGGAGGCACATTGCAACAGAACATACCTATAGAGGTGGATGCCGAAGGTGACCATCTGACCTTCCACAATGCTATAAGTTAAAAAAGACTGATGCTGAAAAAATACATCGTACACTACCCCACGCTTCTAAAGCTGGGAATACCCATTATGATAGGCCAAATCGGTACTATCATAATGGGTTTTTTGGATACACTGATGATTGGACGCTACGGCACAGGCGAACTGGCCGCAGCGGGCTTTGTTAATGCCATCATAGGACTGGTGGCGATATCTGCCTTAGGTTTCTCGTATGGTCTTACTCCTGTAGTGGGGGCTCTATTGGGAAAGGGCGAAACAGATAGTATAGCACAGAAACTTAAAAACAGTCTGATAGCCAACAACATATTGGCTATTGCGATGATGGCAGTAATGGTCGTCTTGTATCTAAATCTGCATCGTTTGGGACTGCCAGGGCATCTATTGCCCTTGATGCGTCCCTACCTGCTGCTTCATACGCTAAGTTTTATTCCCATGATGGCCTTCAATGCTTTTAAGCAATTCTCGGACGGCATTAAGGACACTCGTATGCCCATGTGGATTCTGTTGGGTGGCAATGTGCTGAACATACTGGGGAACTGGCTGTTGATATACGGAATAGGTGGCCTTCCCGAGATGGGATTATCGGGAGCCGGATTGGCAACCTTGCTAAGCCGATTTGCTATGTGGGTAACCTTTGCGGGTATCTTCCACCTTACAGACAGATACAAGAATTTTAACGAGAATTTCTGGGAATCACGTGTTTGCAAGGCCGACCTGAGACAGATGTTCATCCTAGGGGTTCCCATTATGCTTCAGATGGGAATGGAGACAGCCAGCTTCAGTTTAAGTGCTTTCTACGTAGGTTGGTTGGGAACAACAGCGATGGCAGCTCATCAGGTGATGCTAACAGTGGCCCAACTTTGCTACATGCTCTATTACGGCATGAGCGCAGCTGTTGCCGTTCAGGTTAGCTATTATCGCGGAGCAAACCGATTAAGGGAAACGCGCTATGTGGCCTTTGCCGGCTTACACCTGAACTGGATACTAGGCATCCTGACAGCTGTACCCATCTTCCTGTTGAGAGACCAGATAGGAACATGGTTTACCGATAGCCCAGAGGTGACAGCCTTAGTAGCTGCCGTTGTAATTCCGCTGTGCATCTATCAGTTTGGTGATGCCCTTCAATGTACTTACTGTAACGCTCTTCGAGGGATGGAAGATGTAAAGCCACTTGTGTGGATTGCTTTCATAGCCTACTTTGTTGTCTCGCTGCCATTAGGATACCTTTTCGGCTTTACCATGCATGGGGGGCTATGGGGAATCTGGATGGCTTTTCCCTTCGGACTGACCACAGCAGGCATTCTGTACCTGATTAGATTTCTGAAAAGATGAAGATAATTGCCAAGATACATACCGATTTTAGGACCAAGTTCGGCATTCCCCGTCAAAGCGGTCTGGTGAAGAACTTAAAGGGACGTATAGTTTTTGAGCCCGAATTCCGTAATGCAGAAGCGCTGAGAGGATTGGAAGGCTTTTCGTACATATGGTTGTTATGGGACTTCTCCGAGGCACACAGAGACGGTGAAAGCTGGAGCCCTACAGTTCGTCCTCCACGCTTGGGAGGTAACCAACGCATGGGAGTTTGGGCAACAAGGAGTCCGTTCCGTCCTAACAACATAGGTCTTTCATCGGTACGCATCAGCAAAATAGACCTACATACACCCGAAGGGCCCGTTATAGAAGTGGAAGGAGTTGACCTGATGGACGGAACGCCTATTCTGGATATTAAACCTTATCTGCCCTTTACGGACTCTCACCCTGATGCCAAAGGAGGATTTGCAGAAGAGCAGAATAAAAAGACGGAACCTCTGGGAGTAGAGATTCCATCCGATATAGTTTGTCTGTTTGATACCGAAAGACTGGAAGCCTTACGAGGTGTACTAGCTGCCGATCCTCGTCCCCACTACCAAGAGGTCCCCGAGAGAACTTATGCCCTGGAGTTTGCCAGTTATGAAGTAAAGTTCCAAGTCCGAGAAGGAAAGGCCATAGTTACAGAGGCCAACCCTCTTTAACGGCTCATAAGGTATGCCTTGAATTCGCCAAAGTCCTTACCCATTGGCACGATTTTCTTCTCACCTTTCATAAAAGCTTGCAAACGTGCTGGAATATCAATATCGGTACCACAAATATCATCAACTACCTGTTTGAACTTGGCAGGATGAGCAGTCTCGAGGAAAAAGCCGACCTCCCCCTCGCACAATCCTTCCTGAAGGGCACGATAACCACATGCTCCATGAGGGTCTAACTGGTAACCCGTCTCTTTCAGACATTCACGCATGGTACTGGCTATCTGCTCGTCTGTATAAGAAGCACCCGAAATATCTGCACAGATGGCTTCATGACTACGATTGTAAAGGTCGTAAATACGAGCAAAATTGCTTGGGTCACCGACATCCATAGCATTGGCAATAGTCTGCACACTTGCACGAGGGTTGTACATTCCTGTCTGTAAATAATGGAAAAACACATCATTGGCATTATTGGCAGCAATAAAGCGCTTGATGGGTAATCCCATACGTTTACCGAAGAGAGCAGAACAGATATTACCAAAGTTGCCGCTGGGCACACAGGCAACCACATTATCCGCAAGCCCCAACTTCTTGAGTTGAGCGTAGGCATAGAAATAATAGAAACTCTGGGGCAGGAAACGGGCCACGTTGATACTATTGGCCGAGGTCAACTGCATGTGTTCATTCAACTCCTTATCCATAAAGGCACTTTTGACAAGTGCCTGACAGTCGTCGAAGACACCATCCACCTCAACGGCTGTAACATTCTGACCCAAGGTGGTAAACTGACACTCCTGAATGGGGCTGACCTTACCCTTAGGATAGAGAACGTAAACATGAATGCCTTCTACGCCCAGAAATCCATTGGCAACAGCAGAACCCGTATCGCCACTCGTTGCTACAAGAACGTTAACTTCCTTAAGGTCCTTAGAGTCCTTAAGGTCCCTAATGAAGTACTGCAATAATCGAGCCATGAAGCGGGCACCAACATCCTTAAAGGCCAAGGTAGGACCATGAAACAGTTCCAAGCTGAAGATGTTGTCCGTCACTCTAACAGCAGGCACATCGAAAGAGAGTGTGTCATATACAATCTTGCGCAATGCATCAGCCTCGACATCCTCACCAAAGAAACTATCAGCAACCTGATAAGCGATTTCTTGGAAAGAGAGATTCTGGATATTGCTGAAGAATGAATATGGAAGGGGTTTGATACGCTGGGGCATATAGAGTCCCTTATCTTCGGCCAGACCTTTTACAACGGCTTTCTGTAACGTTGCAAGTGGAGCTTTTCCATTAGTGCTATAGTAATTCATAATTCATAAATAAACTGTCAACTCGTCAACTTAATACATAATTCTCGCTTCTGCCCACTAACCTTTCATAAATTCAATTATAAACTGATTTCCTTCAAGACAACCATAAGAACCTTGTTTGGCAGCAGACTCTGAGAAAGTCTGCACACTATCAGGTTTAATACCAGGGAAATAAATGCAGAAAGGAACGGGCTCAGCCGTATGAGTACGATGGGCTACGGGTGTAGGATGGTCTGGCAAAACGGCTACGGCTACCTCCTCGCTTATTGTCGGTAAGGCCTCAAGAATAGGCCGTATCAGACGGTTGTCCAAATTCTCGATAGTCCTTAGCTTGAGGTCTAAATCACCGTCGTGCCCAGCCTCATCACTGGCCTCAACGTGAACATAGACAAAATCATCGCCCTCCCTGAGAGCCTGGATGGCAGCCTGAGCTTTACCCTCGTAGTTGGTATCCCAAAGTCCTGTGGCGCCTTCCACATCAATTACGTGTAAACCAGCATAGATGCCTATACCACGAATCAAATCGACCGCTGTAATGACTGAGCCTTTGAGTATTTGAGGAAAGGTAACAGTAAGGGGCACCATCTGAGGCCTGTATCCCCCACCCCAAGGCCAAATACTGTTGGCCGGGTCCATACCATGCTGCTGACGCTCTATGTTTAGAGGATGATTCTTGAGCAACTTCTGACTCTCAAGAATCAAATCAACAAGTAACTGAGCAGTAGTCCCTCCCTTCAATCCCTCTCTTGTAGAGCGGGAAGAAGCAGCCTTGGGCAAATAGTCTTTCCAGGGCTTTAGGGGAATGTCATGAGGAGGGGTACAATTAAGATGCTTGTCACCTCCCTTTATTACCAAAAGATGACGATACTGTACGCCTGTATAGAAATGTACGTTTTCGTTGCCTAACTTTTCTTGTAGAAAACGTATAAGGACATCTCCTTCCTCGGTCTCCAGACGTCCACAGGAGTGATTCTTCAGCAAATCGCCTTCCAGACAGACCAGATTGCAACGCAGGGCCAAATCACCAGGCTCTAACTCTACACCTATGCTAGCAGCCTCCAACGGCCCTCGTCCTTCATAAACAAGGTGCTGATCGTACCCTAAGATACTGCTGTTGGCAACTTCGCTCCCAGGATGGAATCCGTCAGGAATAGTTTTTAGCATCCCGTTACGTCCATGCTGTGCCAACCAATCCATGTGTGGCGTGGCAGCATACTCTAAAAGGGTTTTACCATCCAGTTGGGGTATAGCCCAATCAGCCATACCATCTCCTAAGATAATAAGATGCTTCATTTGAATGGATAATGGATAATTGGCTATCAGGCCAGGCTCATGATATCTGCAAAGACACCTGCTGCTGTAACACTTGCTCCTGCACCGTATCCCTGAATAAGCATGGGATATTCATTATAACGCTCTGTAGTAAGAAGAACAATGTTATTAGAGCCTTCCAGTACATAGAACGAGTGATCGCGATTATATTCCTCAAGAGATACACTACCGTGTCCGTTTTCGAATTTGGCCACAAAGCGCCACACTTTATTTTCTTTCTCCAAAACTGCACGACGAGCCTCGAAATCTGCATCAAGGGAAGGAAGGTTCTTCCAGAACTCTTCGATGGATCCTTCGAAGAAACGCTGGGGAATAAAGAGATGAGCTTCTACATCTTCCTGATTAATCTCGTAGCCGGCTTCACGAGCTAAGATTACCAACTTGCGTACAACATCCTTACCACTGAGATCGACACGAGGGTCTGGTTCGCTATACCCTTGATTCTTAGCCATTTCAACCGTTTTACTAAAAGGAATCTCCTTGCTGATGGTATTGAAAATAAAGTTCAACGTACCACTCAGCACAGCTTCTATACGCAGAATCTTATCACCAGAGTTGCACAGATCGTTGATGGTTCTTATTATAGGAAGTCCGGCTCCCACATTAGCCTCAAACAAGAACTTAACACCACGCTTCTGGGCGATATGTTTGAGCTCACTATAATTGGCATAATCACTACTGGCAGCAATCTTGTTGGCAGCTACAACATTGATGTTATGTGTAAGGAAGTCCTTGTATAGTCCTGCCACTTCTTCACTTGCTGTACAGTCAACAAAGACACTATTAAAGATATTCATGCCAATCACTTCATCGTGCAAACGCTGAATATTACTAGGTTCTGACTGAAGAAGACGCTCACGGAAATTATCCAGTTCTAAGCCTTCCCTGCGGAACATTGCATAGTGTCCGCTAGCAATACCTACTACATTGAGATTCAGACGGAGCTCACGCTTCAGCTTCTCTTGCTGCTGATGAATCTGCTCTATCAGGCTGCCGCCTACGGTTCCAACACCGCAGATAAAAATATTCAGCACCTGATATTCACTCAGAAAAAAGGAGTCGTGGATAACATTCAGAGCCTTACGCAGATAGTTCTGATTGATAACAAACGAAATATTGGTCTCGCTGGCTCCCTGAGCGCAGGCAATAACGCTGATACCGCTGCGACCCAATGTACCGAACAACTTACCGGCTATACCCGGCGTATGTTTCATATTCTCGCCTACGACAGCTACGGTAGCTAACCCTTTCTCGGCTATCATGGGGAACATAGCGCCGTCTTCTATCTCTTTCTGGAACTCCAGATTAAGTACACGACAAGCCTCATCAGCATCTACATCCTGGACACCGATACTGGTATTATTCTCGGAACTTGCCTGACTGACCATAAATACGCTGATACCATTGTCTGCCAAACATGTAAAGATACGGCGGTTCACACCTATCACACCCACCATGGAAAGACCAGAGACCGTAATAAGTGACGTTCCCTTAATACTGCTGATACCCTTGATGCTGCGCTTATCATCCTTCACAACATCTTTGATGATAGACCCTGGAGCATCCGGGTTAAAGGTATTCTTGATAAGTATGGGGATGTTCTTTATACATACAGGGTAGATTGTGGGAGGATAGACGACCTTGGCGCCAAAGTTGCAGAGCTCCATTGCCTCAACATAACTCAACTCGGGAATAACGTAAGCAGCGGAAATAACACGCGGGTCGGCAGTCATAAATCCATCTACATCGGTCCAAATCTCCAGCACACTGGCATCTAATGCAGCTGCAATAATACTGGCTGTGTAGTCACTACCGCCACGACCCAGATTAGTTATCTCTCCACTTTCGGCATCTGTACTGATGAAGCCACCTACAACACTGATATTGGGAATCGTCTTCCAATTCTGCTTAACCAGTTTATTGGTAATCTCCGTAGCCAGACGCTTACGGCCCTGTTTTACCTCGGTCTTTATGAATTCCCTGCTGTCAAACCACTCTGATCCATCTATCAGGGTTGACACAATGCGAGTGCTAATCCGTTCACCGTAGCTGACAATTGCGGCAGAAGTCTTTGGACTCAAGTCCTTTATTAGGTAGACGCCTTGGTAGATACTCTTCAGTTCCTCCAGACTTTCCCTTACAACAGCCATGAGGTCTTCACGCTTCTTACCAGCAGGAATAACCGTGTTCACCATATCCTCATGGCGCTCAACAATCTCCTTGAAACTCTCTTGATAAGAGGCGTCACCATCTACAGCCAACTGGCTGGTCTTTATAAGTTTGTCGGTAATTCCACCTAAAGCGCTTACTACCACAATGACTGGCTCGCTCTGACTTTCAACAATCTTTTTTACATTAAGAATACTTTCTGCAGAACCTACGGATGTTCCGCCAAATTTAAGTACTTTCATCCCTTTGCTTAACTTATCTTATACAAAACCTGTGCAAAAGTAACAATATTTTTCCAATTCACAGACATAAAAATGGAATTTATTTGTACTTTTGCTTTACATTAATAATGTATGATACGCGAAACCAACCTCAGAATACTGCCTCAAGAGGCATACAACGAACAAAGTATTAAGGCCTATCTTCAACAAAACGAAGGAATAAAAGCACAGGCCATAAGGGTATTAAAACGTAGTATTGATGCCCGCCAACGTACTATTTATGTAAATCTGACTGTTAGAATTTACATAGACGAAGAGCCCGATGAACTTCTCTACACGCCAATAGTATATCATGATGTGAGTGATGCTCCTCAGGTTATTGTGGTTGGAGCCGGACCTGGCGGTCTTTTTGCTGCTTTGAGGTTGATAGAGCTTGGGCTACGCCCCATTGTCATCGAACGCGGCAAGGATGTTCACGAACGTAAAAAGGATTTGGCTCGGATCCGCCCCGAGCAACGGGTTGACCCCGAGAGCAACTATTCATTTGGTGAAGGTGGGGCAGGCGCTTATAGTGACGGAAAACTATATACCCGTAGCAAGAAGCGCGGCAACAGCGAACGCATCCTGAATATATTTGTGCAACATGGTGCCAGTCCTAACATATTGGTGGATGCACATCCTCATATTGGAACAGACCGTCTGCCACGTGTTATAGAGAACATGCGCAATACTATCCTGAAATGTGGTGGTGAAGTACACTTCCAAACAAAAATGACAGGCCTCGTCATCAAGAACAACAAGGTAGTTGGCGTAGAGACTCTCAACGCTCAACTCTCAACTCTCAACTCTCAACTCTTCCACGGCCCCGTCATCCTTGCCACAGGTCACTCGGCACGCGATGTTTATCGTTGGTTCTCCGATAATAATATTGAGATTGAAGCCAAAGGTATAGCCGTAGGTGTGCGTTTAGAACACCCTGCCATGCTGATTGACCAGATACAATATCACAACAAGCAGGGACGTGGTAAATGGCTCCCCGCTGCAGAATATAGTTTGGTTCAACAGGTGGAAGGCCGGGGGGTGTACAGTTTCTGTATGTGCCCTGGTGGTTTTGTCGTCCCTGCTGCAAGCGGACCCGAACAGATTGTGGTAAATGGTATGAGTCCCAGCAACCGAGGAGGCAAATGGAGCAACAGCGGTATGGTAGTGGAGATAAGGCCTGAGGATATCGGGACCCTCTCTAACTCCCCCTCTATGGGGAGAACCCAAGATAGTTCCGAGGCGTTGTCCGTACTATTCTTTCAGGAAAAGTTAGAGAAGCAATGTTGGCTACAGGGAAATCAGAAGCAGACGGCACCTGCACAACGGATGGCTGACTTTGTAAACGGGCGTCTCTCTGCCAACCTGAACCCGTCTTCCTACGCACCTGGTTTATTGGCCAGTCCGCTGCATTTCTGGATGCCTGACTTTGTGAGTAGCAGACTAAGAGAAGCTTTTAAGATATGGGGAAAGCAGAAACACGGATTTCTTACCAACGAAGCTACCGTGATAGGTGTAGAAACACGCACCAGCAGTCCTGTCCGTATCATCCGTAATACAGAAACATTGCAGCACATAAGAATAGCCGGCCTCTTCCCTTGTGGAGAAGGAGCCGGCTATGCCGGTGGCATTGTCAGTGCCGGAATAGATGGCGAACGCTGTGCAGAAGCTTGCGCCGCCTATTTAAGGGGTTAAGGGTTAGCGGTTAGCGTTATTTGTTGACGTTAACGCTCCCGTTATTTCACCAACACTTTCTTGCCGTCTATTACAAATACGGCACCGTTCTTACGGTGTGTTACCTTACGACCAGAAAGGTCATAGGCACCATTTATTTTCTTATTCGTTGCAGCAACACCTGTTATAGCCGTCGGATCCTCTACCGTTATGGCTGTCACATCTTCTGCAGGATGAGCAGTGGCATCAGGCTCAACAAACATAATCTTATCTATACTAACTGTACTTGGATTTCCTTTTACCGTAAAGGAAAGGAGGTTCCCATTCTGACTCTTAAAAGGAGTAGTTGCAGTACTATAGGCAATAATACGGTACCTGTCTTGAGGAGTTCCCAGCATCAGGTTGTGATTAGTCAACAAGGTGTCGCACACCAAGCCCTCTTCTGGGACAAGGGCCTCACCCTCGAGCGCCACATCCATTTGGAAAGCGGTAAAATCCATATCATTCTCTCCTAAACAAACATTAAAAGTCCATGTACTGTCATTCATCTGGAGCATTGATACAGAAACCTCGTATGCGCAAGCAACCTGAACCAACAGGAGCAGCAAGCAAGAACACAATATTTTCTTCATTTCAAGTATAGATTTATTTCTTTCGGCTGCAAATATACGCACTTCCGACGAATCTGCCAAGAAGCTAATTGGTATTTTTCACAATTTTAAACTATCCAAACAGTTCTCTTACGGCTTCAGCGACTCTACGCACAGGTACAATTTCTATTTTGTACTGCTTGGGGTTAATGCCCTTTAGATTAAAGGAGGGGATGAGTATTCGTTGGAAACCCAACTTCTGTGCTTCAGCAATACGCTGTTCAATACGAGAAACGGGACGAATCTCTCCACTCAGTCCCACCTCGCCTGTTACACACACATCCGTATCTATGGGCATATCTCCGTTGCTACTGAGAACAGCTGCAATGACAGCTAAATCCAAAGCAGGGTCAGTTACACGTAATCCGCCTGCAATATTCAGAAAGACATCCTTAGAGGCCAACTTAAATCCCACACGTTTCTCCAATACAGCCAAAAGCATATTCAGCCTTCGACTCTCGTAACCAGTTGTGCTACGCTGAGCCGTACCATAAGCTGCAGTGCTCACTAAGGCCTGGGTTTCGATCATAAACGGCCGGGCACCTTCTATAGCGCAGGCAATGGCAATACCAGAAAGACCTTCCCTGTCGTCAGTCAGCAATAGTTCGCTTGGATTGGAAACCTGCCGCAGTCCGTCATGTTTCATCTCATAGATACCCAGTTCGCTGGTACTTCCAAAACGGTTCTTGATACTTCTAAGGATACGATACATATAATGTTGGTCACCCTCGAATTGCAAGACGGCATCTACAATATGCTCCAACACCTTGGGACCAGCCAAGGTTCCTTCTTTGGTAATATGACCAATAAGAATTATACTTACTCCTCCACCCTTTGCATACTTCAGCAAACTGGCAGCACATTCTCTGATCTGACTCAAACTGCCAGGGCTGCTTTCTACAGACTCGCTCTGAATGGTTTGAATAGAATCGACAACTACCAAATCCGGCTTTGTCTGTTCAATCTGAGTATAGATTTGTTCCAATTGGGTTTCTGTAAGAATAAGAAGATTATCTGTTTCCTTCTTTCCTGCTGGATCTTGCAGACGGTCTGCCCTCAGTTTTATCTGTCTGGCACTCTCCTCGCCACTCACATACAGCACCTTCTTGTCAGCTAAACGTAAGACTGTTTGTAAGATAAGTGTACTCTTTCCTATTCCTGGCTCTCCGCCTAACAAGACCAAACTGCCAGGAACCAGTCCACCACCCAAGACCCTATTAAGTTCAGCATCCCCCATATCGATACGGGGTTCCGAATCTGCCACAATATTTCGTACGGGAATCGGTTCCTGTTTGTTTGCTGCAGATGGTAACGGTGCCCCAGGTCCTTTAGAAGAGTTGGATGATGCAGCCACCCGAATCTCCTTCATGGTGTTCCAACGGCCACAAGCAGGACATTTGCCTACCCATTTAACACTCTCCTGCCCGCAATAGTCGCAAACGTACAAAGTCTTATCCTTGGCCATAACCGTTTACTTCAGCTTTTTCCAGTAAACACGGCCAAAGAATGGACCCAGATAGCCTTTAACGGTCAGCGTCTTTTCGTCTTTGAAGCTCAAAGCTACAGTAAAATACTTTCCTCTGGTAGGGTCATATATCTTACCATCTTTCCACGTATCCTTACCATCATATTTTACCTTATCTATCAAGACAACCTTATCAGTAGTGACTTTTCTTTTGGCTGGGTCTGGATTCTTTTCATCCCTTCTGAGTGTACCATCCTCTTTTTTCAGGTTCGAAACCCATGCACACTGAGCCCTGTAACCGTCGCCATGCTTAAAAATCCTGATTCTGGAATCTACTCCGTCATGTACACACTGGTATTCGCCCACAATCTTATCGGCTTGGGCAAAAGCGGCACACATACATGCAACAAAAAGTACAAAGCTCATTAAATATCTTTTCATCATAATCTTTTATTCTTTGTTAAACATCTTTTAAAAAAAAGAGATTCAATATCATCCCTGACCTTGAATCTCACCTTAAAAATCTAATACCATGAAAAACACTTTTTGCTATGTGGCGGTGCGTACGAGGCTCGAACTCGTGACCCCATGCGTGACAGGCATGTATTCTAACCAGACTGAACTAACGCACCAGCTTTTATTAGATTTCGAATACAAAATTACATGTTTTTTGGAATGTAGCAAACTTTATAAGCATTTTTTTGACCATTGTTAAAGAAAAATAACAATCAAGGATAGAAAATACGCTTATTCTTGCGAGAAAAGGAACTGTTGATTGGCATATTCCCACCGAATTGTACCAAAACGGATAAGACGAGCCAGAAGAAATATTACCTTGAAACGAGGCAGCCTGATGCATCATAAAAATCTCCTCTTCCGAACGTACTCCCGACAGAATGCCGTCATCACGAACCCCAATCAGCAGTCTGCCATCATCAGTATTGGCAAAAGCCGAAACAGATTTGGCAAGTTTACAGGCATCAGAGACCCTGTATTTGAAATCCTGCTGTTGGTGCTCGCCCTCGCGGATTAGACTGAGAAGATAACGTTTATCATCCACTAACTGATGACCAGATGGTTCAAAAAAAAAATCCTTAGAAATGGAAACTCAGATCAAATCCGAACTGGAAGGGATTTCCCCTTTGTGCCATAAAGACCTCGCGTCCTGTAGCCTTACTCGAGAAGGCAAAAGTATTGTATTTGCTATCTGTAAGGTTACGTGCCCAAAGATTAAGCTTGCACAGGCCAAAGTCTGCAGCAACTCTTGCCCCCAGAACAGCATAGAACTTCTGAGCATAGGTATTGGACTCGTCCCACCATATTTTGCCCTGACCGTTCATATTCAGGCCAACAATAATACTCTTCAGGAATGCAAGATTGGTATCGAAGGTATAGTCGAGTGTAGCTGCTAACGTGTGGGCCGGAATATAGGGGACTTTTTTGCCACTATAGTCTATATCGGTTGCTGTTGCGGCACTGCTGGATTTTGTGGTATAATCCTTAAAGGCTGCATGAGTATAGCCGTAAGTCGCACTCCACAGAAGATGATTGCCGACGGCACTACCTCGGAGTGTGGCTTCCACTCCGCAGCTATAGCTCTTGCCGGCATTCACCATACGTCGGCCAAAGCCGTAATCGGGGGTAAAAACAGACAACTGCTGGTTACGAATCTGCATATAATAAGCAGAAAGGTCGGCATGTATCAGGTTATCGAACAGATTCAGATGGGCACCTATCTCATAGTTCCACGACTCTTCTGGCTTAAAGCGTATGCCATCGAGCACAGCCTCGTATTTGGCATCGTCTTGTTCAATTACCTTCTCTACATTTTGATGTGTAGTCTGCGCTTCCTGAGCAGCAGCCATAATAGTCTGAGCATTAGCCTGAATGTCATTCTGGATGATATCGCCGAACATCTGAATATTGAATCCTCCAGCACGGTAACCCTTTGTGACTGTTGCATAGATATTACTACCGTTATCGAACTTGTAGGTCAACCCGAACTTTGGCAGAAGCTGACTGAAACCAGCTGATTCGTCATGCTGATAAAGCGAAAGCACACGCGCCATAGCATCTTGTCCCATGATGCTAAAGTTCAAACGGAAATCTCCCCTGGTATCATATTCTATCTTGGAATGTGTATAGTCGTAACGCAAGCCGGCTGTTACAGTCAGGCGGTCTGTAAGATCGAAGTTTGATTCGTGGAAGACACCGATGTTAGCCTGCGGAGTATGGAACAAGCAGGGAACCAGCATCTGCACGCCAACATGCACACCACCAGCGCGTTCGATGGCAGCCTTGGCTGCTTCTTCGGGCATACGGGCGCTCATAGAGTTCAGTATGGCATTATAGATACCTGCTTCAGCCTGATCAAGGTGCATAGTCCGCTTCATCATATCACTAAAAGCAGATCCGAAAGTATTAGGAGCATCTGTCTTAAGCCACTGATAAGAGCCAAAGACGCCAGCAGTCCAATGCCAACGATTCTTTACATCTCCCTTAAAGGTAAACTCCTGTGTAATTGCATTGCTCAACTGGGACTGGTCAACCACAATAAAGTCGATGGAAGAATAATCATTATCCATCAGCAGGTTGTCTTTCAGATACTGATAACTGGTATTGGAACTGAAGTCAAAACCCTTTCCTTTATATTTGATGGCAAGTCCTGTGTTTACCATATTGCGATTGTACTTACCCTGATGGTTCTGATCGGGTTCCGCCAGGACCGTTCCGCTCTCAGGCTCCAATACGCCATAGGGATAAGCATGCTGATTCACATACTGATAATCTGCCATCCAGTCGAACGAGAGTCTGTCCGTAGGCTGATATACCAGACGCAGTCTGCTGCCGGCCTCGTTCATATCGTCTGTTCGTTCGCCAGTCAGCGAGTTTTTCCAGAATCCGTTAGTTCCGTCATAGAATGCTCCGACAGAGAAGGCCAGCTTATCACTTACCTTATTATAATGACTTACCTCTGCGTTACGATACATATGTGTTCCGAAGCCCAGATTGATATCCGTTCCCTGATAGCGCAAAGGATTCTTGGTGTACTGACGTACAAGTCCCCCTTCGGAATTGATACCATAGAGCGTACCCTGCGGTCCGCGCAACACATCCACACGGTCTAACTGCCATACGTGACTATTGAAAGCCGACTTGTTCATCAGAGGAATATCATCTACATAGATGCCCATCGACGGACTGTTTACACGAGTACCGATACCACGTACATAGATAGACGATGTAAAACGGGCTCCATAATCAGGCATCACAAAGGCCGGTACGTAGTTGGAGATATCACGCAGGTCGCGAACACCCAGACTGCTCATCTCCTTACTCGTCAGAATGTTGGAACTGACTGGCTGCATCCGAAGGCTTCTGAAATCCTTGATACGGGGAGCAACAACGACCTCGTCGAGGTTATAGACACGCGATGTATCAGCCAGAGCTTCTTCTGCCTCGGCATTAACTGTTGAAAAAGATACGGCCAGAAGGAATGCCGTCATGATGATTTCTCTCATTATTTCTCTTGTATACATTGTTTTCGGCTGCAAAGGTACAGCATTCCTTTTTAGCACGCAATCCTCATTTTTATGGATTTTCGTTTTTCTGCAACAAGATAACAGGAAAATAATGAAAAAAAAAGCACAAAAAAAAAGATTCAATATCATCACTGACCTTGAATCTTACCTTAAAAATCTAATACCATGAAAAACACTTTTTGCTATGTGGCGGTGCGTACGAGGCTCGAACTCGTGACCCCATGCGTGACAGGCATGTATTCTAACCAAACTGAACTAACGCACCAAAAAGAAAAAAGCGAGTGGAAAACGAGACTTGACGCTAAGAAAACCTTGAGTTCGTTTTACTCCGGCGAGCGGAAAACGAGACTCGAACTCGCGACCCCAACCTTGGCAAGGTTGTGCTCTACCAACTGAGCTATTTCCGCAAACCTTACATTGTGTGGGCAGGGACAGATTCGAACTGCCGAAGCCGTGAGGCAACAGATTTACAGTCTGCCCGTTTTAACCACTTACCTACCTACCCGTCCACTGGCCTCTGCCAGGAGGTGACTCCTGCAGGATTCAAACCTGCAACCTTTTGATCCGTAGTCAAATGCTCTATTCAGTTGAGCTAAGGAGCCATGTAAAGTATTGTGGGCGTTGACGGATTCGAACCGCCGACCCTCTGCTTGTAAGGCAGATGCTCTGAACCAGCTGAGCTAAACGCCCTTGCCACATCGGAGGCCTTTTTAACCGCGCCCGGCAAAGCCATTTCCGATTTGCGAGTGCAAAGGTACACTATTTTTCAATATCCACCAAGCTTTTCCGTCTTTTTTTGAAAAAAAAGTTTTCTTCCAGGCTACTATACATTATATTATATATAGAGAACAAATGCAATTTACATGCATTATGCTTATTTTTGCTAACCAAGGAGAAAACTTTCGGAACACACTAAGAAAAAGATTCTCTCCCTAAGAGATTTTTCCATTCCAAACTTTGAAACGTAGATTCCAAACTTTGGAATATAAAAAACCTGGTATAGTAATATCTTTTTTTCCTTTAGAAAAAAGATTGCTCGACAAGAAAAAAAGAAAAAGAATATAAAAAAGTCACTAAAACGCCTTGTCGTGACAAAAAATTATTGTACCTTTGTGCCCGCGTTTATTAACATTAATATTAACATTTAATTAATCTGTATGGCAGATTTGAAAAACGTTGCACCTCTGGAAGACTTCGATTGGGAAGCATATGCCAATGGTGACAGCAAAGTTGAAACAAGCCGCGAGGCTCAGGAAGAGGCCTATGATGGTTCTCTGAACAAGGTAAATGACCACGACGTAGTTGATGGAACCGTTATCGCTATGAACAAGCGCGAGGTTGTAGTTAACATCGGCTTCAAGAGCGATGGTATCATACCTGCAAGTGAATTCCGTTACAACCCCGACTTGAAGGTTGGTGACACTGTTGAGGTGTACATCGAGAATCAGGAAGACAAGAAGGGTCAGTTGATTCTTTCTCACAAGAAAGCTCGCGCAAGCCGCAGCTGGGATCGTGTAAACGAGGCTCTAGAGAAGGAAGAGATTATCAAGGGTTACGTTAAGTGCCGCACTAAGGGTGGTATGATTGTCGATGTATTTGGCATCGAGGCCTTCCTGCCCGGCTCTCAGATCGACGTTAAGCCCATCCGCGACTACGATATCTTCGTAGGCAAGACTATGGAGTTCAAGGTTGTTAAGATCAACCAGGACTACAAGAACGTTGTTGTAAGCCACAAGGCTCTCATCGAGGCAGAGCTCGAGGCTCAGAAGCAGGAAATCATTGGTCGTCTCGAGAAGGGTCAGGTACTCGAGGGTACTGTTAAGAACATCACCTCTTATGGTGTATTCATCGACCTGGGTGGCGTAGACGGTCTTATTCACATTACAGACCTCAGCTGGGGTCGCGTAAATGATCCTAAGGAAATTGTTGAGTTGGACCAGAAGATCAACGTTGTTATTCTGGACTTCGATAACGAGAAGAAGCGTATCGCTCTCGGTCTGAAGCAGCTGACTCCTCACCCATGGGATGCTTTGGATGCTAACCTGAAGGTTGGTGACCACGTTAAGGGTAAGGTTGTTGTTATGGCCGACTACGGTGCATTCGTTGAGATTGCTCCTGGCGTAGAAGGTCTGATCCACGTTTCAGAGATGAGCTGGAGCCAGCATCTGCGTAGCGCTCAGGACTTCATGAAGGTTGGCGACGAGGTAGAGGCAGTTATCCTGACTCTCGATCGCGAAGAGCGCAAGATGTCTCTGGGTATCAAGCAGCTGAAGGACGATCCTTGGGAAAATATCGAGGAGAAATATCCTATTGGCAGCAAGCACACCGCAAAGGTTCGCAACTTCACCAACTTTGGTGTATTTGTTGAGATTGAGGAAGGTGTTGACGGTCTTATCCACATCAGCGACCTCAGCTGGACAAAGAAGATCAAGCACCCCAGCGAGTTCACTCAGATTGGTGCCGAGATCGAAGTTTGCGTACTGGAGATCGACAAGACCAACCGTCGTCTCTCTCTGGGTCACAAGCAGTTGGAGGAGAATCCTTGGGACGTATTCGAGACAGTATTCACTCAGGACAGCATCCACGAGGGAACTATTGTCGAGATGCTCGACAAGGGCGCTGTTATCCAGCTCGAGTATGGTGTAGAGGGCTTTGCAACTCCCAAGCACCTTGTTAAGGAAGACGGTAGCCAGGCTCAGCTCAACGAGAAGCTGCAGTTCAAGGTTATCGAGTTCAACAAGGAGAGCAAGCGCATCATCCTGAGCCACAGCCGCATCTACGAAGATGTTCAGCGTGCCGAGGCTCGTGAGGCCAAGAAGGCTACCAAGCGTACAGCTCCTCGCAAGGAGGAAGCTCCCGCAATCCAGAACCAGGCAGCCAGCACTACTCTGGGTGATTTGGATGCTTTGGCAGCTCTGAAGGCTAAGATGCAGGCTGGCGAGTAATTGCACAGAAACTGCAAATCATAACAAAAAGGGGCAGCGGAAGGCTGTCCCTTTTTCTGATTTTCTGAAGAAAAAGGAATGGAGATATTCGAAGTAAATATATTAGGATGCGGATCGGCAAAGCCAACGCTCAGGCATCTTCCCACTTCCCAGATTGTAAATATACGAGGGAAATACTACATGATAGACTGTGGAGAAGGGGCACAGATTCAGATGCAGAAGATGCGTTTGCCAATGGCCCGCATAGGTCACATATTCATCTCCCACAATCACGGAGATCACGTTTTTGGCCTGCCCGGACTTATCAGCACGATGGCCCTGTTAGGCAGAACAGCCGAACTGCACATTCACGGCCCTCAGCAACTTCAGGAATTCCTGGACAGTATAATAAGGATTTACTGCGAAGGCATTACCTTTCAGATTATCTTCCATCCCATCGATACGCGCGTACATAATATAATATATAAAGACCGTAGCGTAACAGTATGGAGCATACCTCTCCAGCATAGGATTCCCTGCTCAGGATTCCTTTTCAGGGAAACACCTCCCCTGCCCCACATCAGACGCGAGATGATAGAGGCCTTCAACATTCCGTTCTCGCAAATCAACAACATAAAGGCGGGAGCCGACTGGACAACAGAAGACGGCACCCTTATCCCCAACGACAGACTGGTAACACCAGCAGACAAGGCACACTCTTACGCCTATTGCTCGGATACAGTATATTTGCCAAAGCTAACAGAGATACTACAAGACGTAACACTCCTGTATCACGAGGCAACCTACCCCGAAGAACTGCTGAAACGTGCACAGGAAACCCTCCATTCCACAGCATCACAGGCAGCCGCCATTGCCAGGGAATCACATGTCGGGAAACTGTATATCGGACACTTTAGTGCCAGAGTAAGCGACGAGGAGGCTTTATTGGCAGAAGCAACTGCCATTTTTCCGCAAACAAAGCTCGCTTTTGAAGGTTTAAACATCAAATTATAGAAAAAAGTGGCGAAAAAAGTCATTTTTTAGCAAAAAAACTTGTGTCAATAAAATAAAAGCAATAACTTTGCGTTAAGAATGACTAGAATATGAAGAAGATCCTATTCATAATACTACCTTTGATGTTGGCTTTTGCCCCAGCATTCGCAATGGATATGACAGATAACGACGGCATCGAGACCAATGTTTCTGGAATTACTATTGTTGCGAGCGGAAATACCATTAAGGTTTCCGGAGTATATGGAGAGGACATAGAAATCTTCAACCTTACCGGTACCAAAGTTACTACCATAAAAACAGACACAACCGGAAAGACATATTCGGCCAACTTGCCTAAGGGTTGCTACCTGGTAAAAGTAGGAAAGGTAGTGCGTAAGATTTCTATTCGATGAAACATCTTCCCTTTAAGCTACTACTACTCTTCTCCCTTATTGTTATGTTCATATCTTGCCAAAAAGAAAATAATGGCAAGCAAGAACAGTTTGTCTTTATGCAAGACATAAAAGAGTGGATTCTTCCGGAATACAGTCTGAAAAGTCGGCATATACGGAACGAGATAGGACAACTTGTACAAAGCGAGCCCAAAATGTATGCGGACGCCTTCACCAAGAAATATTACACCCAGAAGGGGCATTTTGTCTGGATAAACAGACATGGCGTAGGCAATAACGCAGACACACTGCTTTCCTATCTGAGAAATGTTGAGGAAGACGGACTGAAGACATCCGGTTTCTTGGTATCCAAATTAGAAAAAGGCTTACAGGAACTGAGAAACAGAAAAGAAAGCAAGGAAGACATAAACAAACTGATGGGCCAGTTGGAATACCAACTGACAAAAGCCTACCTGAGATATGCTGCAGGCCAACGGTACGGATATACTTTGCCCTCGGTTATTCTTAACAACATAGAATCCGAGAAGTCATACCCTGAGCCTTCACAACGGCACCATTTCAGCATTCGCATAGAATCCGCAAAAGACAGTTTCTATATGCATGCCCTCCAGGAAGCGCAGTCAGGAAACATCGGGCGTTTCTTTCGTGAAATAAAGCCGCGCCTCCCCCTATATAAGAAGCTGAAGCAAGATTATCTTACTGCCAAGAAGGAAGGTAATGAAGAACGCGCACGTTTGGCACGCATTAATATGGAGAGAGCCAGATGGCGTTATCCTCGTCCACAGGGAAAATACATCTGGGTTAATCTGGCAGGCTTTGAACTCACAGCCGTCAACGAGGAGAAAGACAGCATCCTTAGCATGCGCGTATGCGGAGGAGCCATTGCACATAAATCTCCAATGCTGGTGAGCAAGATATCTAAACTGGAACTGAATCCGTATTGGGTTATACCACCCAGCATTATACGCCACGAGATAGCACCTTTACATACAGGAGACACCACATATTTCAATCGCCACCGATACACTATTATCGACAAGAGAACGCACGAGACGGTAAATCCCACATCACTGAGTGCTTCTCAACTAAACAGTGGTCACTATACCATCAGACAGGAAAACGGAAGAGGAAATTCCTTAGGACGCATCATTTTCCGTTTTCCCAACGACCATGCTGTCTATCTTCATGACACGAACACGCCATCTGCCTTCAGGCTTAAGACCAGAGCCGTCAGTCATGGCTGCATCCGATTAGAGAAGCCATTGGATCTGGCCTTCTTTGTGATGGAAGAGCTTGACAGCATCCAACAAGACAAGATTCGTATGGAGATAGGCAAAGCACCTATAACACAATGGGGTAAGAGATATAAGGCAGAGAACCAGCAAGCAGAACAGCCCAAACACAGGACTTATCCGGTACAATCGGACTTCTCTGTTTACCTCGACTACTACACCCTATACCCCAACCAAGAAGGGACATTAGAGGAGCACCCTGACAATTACCATTACGACACGATAATCGAAAATACTTTGGATAGTTTTTAAACCAAAGTTCCTTTTCTGCATCTAAGAGACTGAGAGATGATTGATGAAGTACGCATCATAGCCCAGTTAAAAGACAGTTCGCAAAGAGAGAAAGCCTTTAATACCTTGGTACACGAGTATCAAGAGATTCTTTATTGGCAGATCCGAAGGCTTGTTATTACCCACGAGGATGCAGATGATGTACTACAGAACACCTTCCTAAAAGCTTGGATGGCATTGGATGATTTCCGTGCAGAATCCAAAATCAGCACCTGGCTCTTCCGTATTGCCATTAATGAGTCCCTGAGTTTTCTTGAGAAGAAAAAAAGAAGTACCGACATCACAACAGGAACCGACGATTTTCTTACCAGCCAGCTTCTCGCTGACCCCTATTTTGACGGAGACGAGACACAGGCACTCTTTCAGGAGGCTATCTCACGTCTGCCCGACAAGCAGAAAGCTGTCTTCAATCTGAAATACTTCCAAGAGATGAGATACGAAGACATGAGCCAGATGCTCGGCACCAGTATAGGAGCCTTGAAAGCATCGTATCATCATGCCGTAAAAAAAATAACTGATTTTTTTCAGCAAAACGATTAAACCATTTCTCTTATAACACATCATATTAACAGAAAACGAAAATGAGTGAAACAATGAATGAGGAAAAACTTATAATGGATAGATTCGGAAACGAGAATCCCTTTCGTGTTCCAGAGAACTATTTCAACGAATTTCCTCAGCGTATAATGAAGCGCATAGAGCGTCAGAGAAAACGCAGGAGGATGATACGTTGGAGTATTGCTGCCATGCTGACCGGATGTGTTCTTGGCACGACATTACTTATGAACGTTTTCAGGCAACAGAACATGACGCTCGAGGCTGACAACAGTCAGTATATAGAAGACGCATTGGATTACAGTATGATTAACAATATGGAAATTGCAACCTATCTGACGGAAGCAGAATAAAGAAAAAAATGAAAAGAATATTTATACTTATCATCATTCAGTTGTGTACAAGTCTCTGTACAATGGCACAGCAGCAGGAAAGGTGGAAGTTTAATCCCGAGGAGTTCCGTGCTAAGCTGGAGGAATTCATTACCAAGAAAGCCGAGTTCACCAGTGCAGAAGCACAAACATTCTTCCCCATCTTCCACCAGATGAAGGAAGAACAGCGCAACTTGCAGAAAGAAATCTTTACGCTGAAGAGAATCCCCAAAGACGCAAATCCTTCCGAAAAGGATTACACAAACAAGATTCAGCGAATCTGCGAACTAAACACAAAAATGGCTGAGGTTCAGGAAAGCTACTACAAGAAATTGTATAAAGCCGTACCTGCCCAGAAAGTTTACAAAGCTATGCTGGCCGAAGACATCTACCATCGCATGATGCTAAGACAGTTCGACCAAAGAAGAAGAAGTAACAATCATCACAGAAGATAACAGGCTTGGCCTCATCGCTTTTTTACCAACCAATCATTCAAGTTAAATTATGATGAGAAGAGGATGCGTCTATTAACACATCCTCTTATTCGTTTTATTCGTGACTCTCGAAGGTCTTAGCTTCATTCCATAACTCATCCATCTGAGCCAATGTCATCTGCTGCAACTGCAGACCCATCTCTTTTGCCTTCTGCTCTACATAATTGAACCGACGGATGAATTTCTGATTCGTATGTTCCAAGGCATTATCGGGATTCAGGTGATACAGACGGGCTGCATTTATTACGCTGAACAGGAAATCACCTAACTCGGCAGTTTGCTTTTCCTTGTTATCTTCTTCTCTGAGTTCAGCCTCCAACTCACCCAACTCCTCGTGTACCTTCTGCCAAACATCTTCTTTCTTATCCCAATCAAAGCCAACGTTCCTTGCCTTGTCCTGAATACGATAAGCTTTTATCAGCGATGGCAATGCATCAGGTACCCCCGAAAGAACGGTTTTGTTTCCGTCTTTCTCTCTTTGCTTTATCTTCTCCCAGTTTTCAACCACATCACCAGCAGTCTTAGCAACGGCATCACCATAAACATGAGGATGACGGAATATCAGTTTATCACACAACTTATTGCATACATCTGCGATATCGAAGGCTTTGTTCTCGCTGCCTATCTTGGCATAAAAAACAACATGAAGCAGGACATCCCCTAATTCCTTACAGATATTCTTCTCGTCATTTTTCAACAAGGCATCACAAAGCTCGAAGGTCTCCTCTACCGTATTGGGACGTAAGCTCTCATACGTCTGCTTCCTGTCCCAAGGGCATTTCTCCCTCAAGTCATCCATTACATCCAGCAATCTGCCGAATGCCGCCAGTTTTTCTTCTTTTGAATGCATTTTATATTTTTATAATTGTTTGCAAAGTTACAATTATTTATCCAAGTAAACCCCAACTTATAAAAAAAAATTGTACCTTTGCATCCAATTAGCGCCTATTTAAAAACTGACGCCGTTTATCATGAATTATGAATCGAAAATTATGAATTAAATAAAACATGGAATTAGCCTCAAAATACAGTCCCACAGAAGTGGAAAGCAAGTGGTATCAGTATTGGTTGGACCACAAACTATTCAGCAGTAAGCCTGATAGTCGCGAACCCTATACAATCGTTATACCCCCACCAAACGTTACCGGAGTGCTCCACATGGGTCACATGCTCAACAATACCATCCAGGATATTCTGGTCCGCAAGGCTCGCCTTGACGGTAAGAACGCCTGCTGGGTTCCCGGTACCGACCATGCCTCTATTGCTACAGAGGCTAAGGTGGTTAACAAACTGGCTGCTCAGGGTATCAGGAAACGTGACCTTACACGCGAGCAGTTCCTGGAACATGCATGGGACTGGACACACGAGCACGGAGGCATTATCCTTAAGCAGTTACGTCGCTTGGGTGCTTCTTGCGACTGGGACCGTACAGCCTTCACCATGGACGTAACCCGCAGCGAATCAGTGCTGAAGGTTTTCTGTGACCTCTACGATAAGGGACTCATCTATCGCGGACTTCGCATGGTGAACTGGGATCCCAAGGCGCAGACCGTACTCTCAACCGAGGAAGTTATCTATCGTGATGAGAAGAGCCATCTCTTCCATTTGAAGTACTACGTGGCAGATTCGGAAAATCTGGAAATTCCGGAAAATCCGGAGGCTTCCGGCAATATCATCCACAAGGACGAGAAAGGTTACTACGCCGTTGTTGCTACCACACGTCCCGAGACAATCATGGGCGATACCGCTATGTGTATCAACCCCAAGGACCCCAAAAACCAATGGCTTCGCGGACACAAGGTGATTGTGCCATTGGTAAACCGCGTTATTCCTGTAATAGAGGACCGATATGTAGATGTAGAATTCGGAACAGGCTGTCTGAAGGTTACTCCTGCACACGACGTTAACGACTACCAGTTGGGAAAGACCCATAATCTGGAGACCATTGATATCTTTAATCCAGACGGAACCATCTCCGACCAGAGTCCGCTCTATGTTGGTATGGACCGTATGGATGTTCGCAAGAAGATTACCCAAGACTTGCAGGAAGCAGGTCTGATGGAGAAAATCGAAGACTACGAGAACAAGGTAGGCTATAGCGAGCGTAACCAGGATACAGCCGTAGAACCTCGCCTCTGCAAGCAGTGGTTCCTCTCTATGAAGCACATGGCAGACATCGCACTGCCTCCCGTACTCGAGGGTAAGATCAAGTTCTATCCCACCAAGTATGTTACTACATACCGTAACTGGTTGGAGAATATACAAGACTGGTGTATCTCTCGTCAGTTGTGGTGGGGACATCGCATTCCTGCATGGTTCATCAGCAGTTCCCTCCCAACCTCCCCCGAGGAGGAGAACGAACGCTTCGTTGTCGCCCTTACCAAGGAAGAGGCCCTGCAGAAAGCACAGGAGAAGTATGGCAAGGATATCACCATCGATATGCTACAGCAAGACGAGGATGCCCTGGATACCTGGTTCTCCAGTTGGCTCTGGCCCATATCCCTGTTTGACGGCATCAACAATCCCGGAAACGAAGAGATTAACTATTACTACCCAACTAGCGTACTTGTAACAGGTCCGGATATCATCTTCTTCTGGGTTGCCCGCATGATTATGGCCGGAGAGGAATACCTGAAGGATGTTCCCTTCCGCAACGTTTACTTCACAGGTATCGTACGCGACGAGATTGGTCGGAAGATGTCCAAGAGTCTTGGCAATAGTCCCGACCCCATTGGCCTTATCGAGAAATACGGAGCAGATGGTGTACGTATGGGAATGTTGCTTGCCGCTCCTGCTGGAAACGATATTCTTTTCAAAGAAGACCTCTGTCAACAGGGTGCTGCATTCTGCAACAAGATCTGGAATGCCTTCCGTCTGGTAAAGGGATGGGAGAAAGCTGATATTGCGCAGCCCGAAGCCAACCAGAAGGCTATCGCATGGATGCAGGCTACCATTCGCACCGCAGTCGCAGAAATCAATGACTTATACAGCAAATATCGCCTCAATGAGGCACTGATGGCTGCATTCAAGTTGTTCACCGATGAGTTCTCTGGTTGGTATCTCGAGATGATCAAGCCCGCTTATCAGGCTCCTATCGATGCTGCCACCCTACAGGCCACGCTGGATATCTTCGAGCAACTAATGAAGATTGTACATCCCTTCATGCCTTTCATTACAGAAGAGTTGTACCAGCACATTGCTGAGCGCAAAGAGGGAGAAAGCATTATGGTCAGCACCTTGAAACTGGAGACTCCCAGTAAGGCAGATGCCGAGCTCATTGCACAGTTCGAGCATGCCAAACAGGTCATCTCCGGTGTACGCGCTATCCGTCAGAGCAAGAACATATCGCCACGTGAGCCGCTTACTTTGGAAGTAATCGGCAATTCTCAATCCTCAATTTTCAATTCTCAATTCATAATTTGCAAGTTGGCTGGCCTCTCTGAAATTATCATTGTGGAGAAGAAGAGCGAGGGCACACAGTCCTTCCTCATCGGAACAGAAGAGTACGCCGTTCCTTTGGGTAACCTGATAGATGCTGCAGCAGAGATTGAGAAGGCAGAAACCGAGATTAAGCGTCTGCAAGGCTTTATGACGGGCATTCAAAAGAAACTTCAGAACGAGCGCTTTGTTCAGAATGCACCTGCCCAGGTGGTAGAACTGGAGCGTAAGAAGCTTTCCGATGCAGAGAGCAAGATTGCTGCTCTGCAGGAAACCATCAATTCTCTGAAATAATTGAGAATTAAGAATTTTGAATAAACAAAAAAGCGGATGATTTCTCATCCGCTTTTTTGTTTATCTATTTTCTTTTATCAGAAAAGCCTGGCAGGAATCTTTGCCTTAGCGTTTTCAAAATCCTCTATGGTATCCAACTCACAGGAGAAGAGTTCCGTAACATCCAGCACCTGATAAGTATATCCCTGAGGGATAAGACGTTCAAAAGCACGCTCGTAGAAGACATTCTCTAAATGCTCCTCGTTCATCATGGGTTCCAGCTCACGGTACAATGCCTTGGTGTATTCCTTACCCATCTTCTCGATACCCAGACTCTCGCCCGCAGCATCAGCAGGATTACAGGTCTTGCTTATCTCCTTTATGCTACCCTGCGCATCAGTAACAACCTTCATCTCTTCCTCGCCCAACTCATGTCTGATAAGCGTGAGCACGTTGGGAGCATCCGCAGCTAACACCCGGGTCACAATCTGAGGATCGTATAACAAATCGCTATCCAACAACAACACTTCCTCTCCTTCAGCAAAGGAACGAGCTAACCACAGAGAGTAAATATTATTGGTGGTCTCATATACCTTATTATATATATAGGTAACCTTTATACTATCAGCATAGTGTTTCTTTACGAAATCTTCTATCATTTCATGCAGATAGCCGGTAACAATACAAAACTGATTTATGCCATTGGCTATAAGGGCATCCATACTACGCTGCAGGAGAGAACGTTCACCTACCTTCAGCAGGCTCTTGGGAGTGGTAAGAGTAAGCGGGCGTAGCCTTGAAGCCATGCCCGCTGCCAGTATAATTGCTTTCATTAATATATTTTCTTTATGCTTACTTGCTCAGGTAAACCTTCTTGATGGTATCCACAACCACCTGAATCTGCTCCTTACGACCTAAGGTAATACGCAGACAGTCCTCCAGTCCTTTGTCAGTCATAAACTTAATCTTGTAGTTCTGGTCAGCCAAGGTTTTCTGCAGAGCCTCCTTGATTTCTACAGGATACTTGATAAGGATAAAGTTGGCCACACTCTTGTACACCTTGAAGCCAGGAAGATTACCCAGTTCTTTTTTAAAGAGCTGACGGTCCCATTCCATATCGTCTGCTACACGGCGGTAATGCTCGTCACTCTCCAATGCAGCAAGGGCTACAGCCTCCGAGAAACGGTTATAGCCCAGGTACTTGTTAGAGTACGACAAGAACTGGTCGTGTCCGGCACCTATGAAGGCAAAGCCTACACGCAGACCAGGCAAACCATAGAACTTAGAGAGTGTACGCGAGATAATAAGATTGTTGTATTTATTCACCAATGGAGCTATGTAGTCGGTGTCTGTTGTTATAAAGCTTGCGTAAGCCTCATCCACCAATACCATAGTATCGGCAGGAATATTTTCCATAATCTTGCCAATTTCCTCGCTACTTAGGCTGTTTCCCGTTGGGTTGTTGGGCGAAGCCAATAACAGCATACGGGGATGAATGCGATTTGTGAATTCTATCACCTCATCCACATCATATGCAAAGGTATCGCCAGTCTCATGAAGGGGATACATTTCGAAGTTTCCGCCACACTCACCTGCTACACGATTGTAATACCACCATGAGAATTCGGGAATCAGAATGGTCTTATTGTCACCTTCCATCAGGAAATAGTGAATAGCATTCTTCAGCATTTCTTCACCGCCATAACCCAGCAGCACCTGCTCCTCGGGTACATGATAGATTTCAGAAAGTCGTACGGAAATCACACTCTTTTTACCCTGATCATAGATTCGGGTATAAAAACAGAGCGTCTCAGGTTTAAAGTTTTTTATCGCTTCTACCACCTTCTCAGACGGTTGGAAGTTAAATTCATTTCTATCAAGATAATTCATATTCTATTTAGAACTTTTCTTTCTTTTGGGTTTATTGGTGCAAAGGTACGCAGAAATAGCGGGATAACAAAATACTTTCCCCGATTATTTTGCTATCTGGTTTTTTTGGCGTAATTTTGCAGGCTGAAAAACGACATTGGTCAGGAAATATGAAAGAAAAAGTATTATCAACATTAAAATCTTCTGAAACAGACGATTGGTTGGACATCCGCGTTGTCCGTCCCTTGGCATACTATTGCGCACTTGGGTTCGCAAAATTTGACATTCACCCCAACACAGTCACCATACTTTCCATGATTATCGGTGCAGCCAGTTGTATCTTCTTTGCCCACGGATGTTACTATTACGAGGGAATGATTGGTCTCTGGTACAACCTATTGGCCATCTTTCTGCTTATATGGGCTGACGTGTACGATTGTACCGACGGACAGTTGGCTCGAATGACAGGCAAGTCTTCACGTATGGGAAGAATCCTCGACGGATTGGCTGGTCCCACTTGGTTTGTCCCCATTTACATCGCTCTTACCTATCGTTTTTATTGTCATCACAGCCTGGAGTTCAATTTTTTCGGCATAACGGACACACCCGCCAATGCGCTCATAGCCACAGGCATCCTTTTCATCTTTGTGCTTATCTCCGGTTTCTACAGCATGAGCGGACAGCAGCGCATAGCCGACTATTACATTCAGGCTCACCTTTTCTTTCTAAAGGGCGAGAAAGGTAGTGAACTGAACAACTCCGAGCAGCTGCAAAAGGAATATGATGCGACCCCAACTGAGGGAAACTGTGTGTGGAAGTTATTCCAGAAATCATACATCTCTTATACCCGTCAGCAGGAGAAGGCAACCCCTCAGTTCCAGCGTCTGCTGCGTGTTATGAAGGAAAAGTTCGGTGCTGCTAATAATATGCCCGCAGAGGTACGCGAGGAACTTCATTCCGAATCTCTGAAGCTGATGAAGTACAACGGTATGCTTACCTTCAACTTCCGCACCGCATTCTTCATTCTCTTCTGTCTTATTGACCTCCCATCCGTTTACTTTATTGTTTTCGAAGTTACCTGCATGGAAATCTTCTGCCGTTGGATAAGACATCGTCACGAAGGTTTCTGCAAACGAGTTGCTGACAATCTTGCAGCCTAACAGCCCCCTCCATCTCCCCCCTTGGGGGAGTGGCTTATTCTAATTCACAGCGGTAGCAAATTCTTCACTCTTCATTCTTCACTCTTCATTCTTCATTTAATTATGCAGTGGACTAAGAAACGTATCAACAACATCCTCTTCTTCGTAGGAGTTATTGCTGTGGTACTGATGTTATTCACCTTTGATGTCAGTTTCCCAGAGCTGTGGCAACACATATGTGATGCCGGCAAATGGATGATACCCATCGTTGGCGTATGGTTTTTTGTTTACGGCATCAACGCCCTTTCGTGGCGTCAGGTGATACGCGGCAACTGCAAGGATGCCGACAAAATCAGCTTCTGGCGCATCTTCAAGCTAACCATAACAGGTTATGCCCTCAACTACGCCACCCCTGTAGGCGGTTTAGGAGGCGAACCTTACCGCATCATGGAATTATCTCGTGACGTCAGCAAGCAAGAAGCCACCTCCAGTGTCATCCTCTATGCCATGATGCACATCTTTGCCCACTTCTGGCTTTGGTTCACTAGCATCTTCCTTTGGCTGGGCCTCGTTGCGTATGGCGACCCCGATGTAAAGCTAAACACCCTATACGGAACGCTTCTCGGCATTGCATTCGTCTTCTGTCTTATCGCCTTTTATCTTTTCTCACGTGGCTACAAGAACGGATTGGTTATTAAAACCCTCCGTCTGATTGGCAAGATTCCTGGTCTTAAAGGTTGGAGTCAGCGTTTTCTGGAGAAGCACTCTGAGGCCCTCCAGAATGTCGACCGTCAGATAGCAGCCTTGCATCAGCAGGACAAGAAAGCCTTTTACAGCAGTTTCCTGCTGGAGTACCTTTCTCGCATCGTGCAGAGCCTCGAGATTATGTTTATGCTCCTGAGCATCGGCATTAACGGAGGTGGAGGCATGGAAGGTTATATACTTACTTTCCTCCATAGTGTACTCATTCTGGCCTTTACCTCCCTCTTTGCCAACCTCATTGGTTTCTTGCCCCTGCAGTTGGGTGTTCAGGAAGGTGGTTTCATGCTCTCCATCACAGCATTAGGCCTTTCAGCAGCCACAGGAATGTTTGTCAGCATCATCTGTCGCGTGCGTGAAATTATCTGGATTGCCATAGGTGTACTACTGATGAAGGTAGAATAAAAGGCCCAGCCAGCCATGGCTGGAACGTCAACGATAACGTCAACTGATTTATGATGGCTGAAGTCTGAAGGCTGATGGCTGAGTTACGATAACTGCAAAGCGAGTTCACGTTGACGTTATCGTTGACGTTATCATTGACGTTCCCCGTCAAGGAATAATCTTTTTTATTATCTTTTTGTTTTATTTCTTTTGGTTATTTAAACAATAAGATGTACCTTTGCACGATTTTTAAACCAAAGTGACAAATTAACTGAAGAAAAGAACAAACAATCCATTATTGTTATGTGCGGAATAGTTGGCTACATTGGCACCAAGCGTGCCTACCCCATTTTGATTAAAGGACTTCAACGTTTGGAATACCGTGGCTATGATAGCGCCGGAGTAGCAATGATTAGCGAAACGGGCAATCTGAATGTCTATAAGGCCAAGGGCAAGGTAAGTGACCTGGAAGCATTCTGTCAGGAAAAAGATATCACAGGCTGCGCAGGTATAGCCCATACACGTTGGGCTACTCATGGCGAGCCTAACAGCACTAATGCTCACCCCCACTACTCGGCTTCCGGCCGTCTGGCCCTTATTCACAACGGAATCATTGAGAACTACCTGACACTGAAAGAGAAACTGGTCGGCCGCGGCATTCAGTTCAAGAGTGTCACAGATTCTGAGGTACTGGTGCAGTTGGTGGAATACATCATGCAGAGCAATGGCATAGAGTTATTGGAAGCTGTTCAGGTCGCCTTGCATCAGGTTATCGGTGCCTACGCTATTGCTATTCTCGACAAAGAGCACCCCGACACCATTATCTGTGCCCGTCAGAGTTCTCCGCTGGTGGTAGGCCTGGGCGAAGACGGAGCATTCTATCTGGCTTCCGATGCCAGCCCTATTGCAGAATATACCGACAAGGTCGTCTATCTGAACGATGGCGACATAGCCGTACTGCATTTAGGCAATGAACTGAAGGTGGTAAATATGGACAACGAGACACAGCACCCCAAAGTTAAGCAGATTGATGTCACGCTGGGTCAGTTAGAAAAAGGAGGCTATCCTTACTTCATGCTGAAGGAAATCTTCGAACAGCCCGGCTGCCTGCGCGATTGTATGCGAGGACGTATCAATGTAGATGCCGACCGCATTACGCTATCAGCTGTTATCGACTATCGCGAGAAGCTGGTCAGTGCACGCCGCATCATCATCGTTGCCTGCGGAACCAGTTGGCATGCAGGCCTCATCGGCAAGCAACTTTTCGAAAGCCTTTGTCGCATCCCCGTAGAAGTTGAGTACGCTTCAGAGTTCCGTTATCGCGACCCAGTCATCTACCCAGATGACGTAGTTGTTGCCATCTCACAGAGCGGTGAGACGGCCGACACCTTGGCAGCCATCGAACTGGCACGCAAGGCAGGAGCCTTTGTCTTTGGTGTCTGCAACGCCATAGGTGCCAGCATTCCCCGCCAGACTTCCACAGGCGTTTACATTCACGTAGGGCCTGAAATTGGAGTCGCTTCCACCAAGGCCTTCACAGGTCAGGTAACAGTACTTTCCATGCTGGCCCTGTGTATTGCCAACGAGCGCAGAACCATCCCAGGTGACCAGTATAAGGAGATGGTGAAGGAATTAACGTTGATTCCCGAGAAGATGGAACAGGCCCTGAAGACCAACGAGCAGATAGAACGTCTGGCCCCCATCTTCACCTACGCCAAGAACTGCCTGTACTTAGGTCGAGGCTACAACTATCCCGTAGCATTGGAAGGTGCACTTAAACTGAAGGAAATCAGCTACATCCATGCCGAGGGCTATCCAGCTGCCGAGATGAAGCACGGCCCCATCGCCCTTATCGATTCCGAAATGCCCGTCTTTGTCATAGCCACTCGCGACCGCCTCTACGAGAAGGTCATCAGTAATATCCAAGAGGTACGCGCACGAGGCGGAAGAGTAACGGCTCTTGTTACCGAGGGTGACACACAGATACAGAAGTTTGCCGACCATATCATCACCCTACCGGACACACTCGAATGTTTCCAGCCCCTAATAGCCAGTATCCCCCTCCAGCTTCTGGCTTACCACATTGCCGTCTGCAAGGGCAAAGATGTGGACCGTCCCAGAAACCTGGCTAAAAGTGTAACGGTAGAATGAGATTTTTTTAAAAAGAAAGTAGCTCACATGTTCCTTTTCGTGTGAGCTACTTTTGTTATTTACAGAACTGATTAGTGTCCCTTATTTACTCTGCCTGTTTTAGCCCATTAGGTATCAACCACATGTTCTTGGGTAGTTGAAGGGATTTTTGTTTTTTTGGCGCCCGCGTTGATTTTGTTTGGGTAACAGTGAAAACTTCATCGTACGTACCAAACGAACCCGCATCCACATAATAACGGATGTAGAAATGGAAGGTTGGCAGTCCATTAACATATTCCACATAGCTTCCTGGATAATTTTGAGCTATAATCATTCCATAAGTGGGATGGTTGTAGCCCGTAGACTGGTCTTCGAAAGATATAGAATTGTCTTGCGAACTCCAGGTAAACTCCAGTCCCTCATCACTCCATATGAAAGGAACCAATTTGTATTGCTCTGGATTAGTGGATAATCGGTAGATAGCACCTTCGATTTCCGAGTCGAACAAATTGCTATAAAAGATTCCCTCATAAACCATATTCCATTCAGGTTTTTCTCCATAAATCTCATGACGGACGATGCTTTGTGTATAGTCAGCATTGCAGAAAGTTACTTGCATGTCAAATGTCCACCCATCGAAAGTGCCTTTTCCGCTTGCATAAACAGGTTGTCCCCATGTATCATTGTAGGCATATTGGCGCGACATAGTAACACTATTGTCACCGTTAACAGAAAGCATTATGTTGTGTCCTGTGCCATAAGGAGCTCTAAGGCGATATACATCAGAATCCGCAGCTTTTTCCAACTCCACATGAGTGTTGTTCGGCATCATTTCCGACCTCATCACTGTGATATATCTATCCCTCCATGAATAATCATACTCTTCCCAGGCTTGACGGTTGATAATGACACTGACATCTAGTGGATTGCTCCTCAGCGAGAAAATCAGGTCGTCTCTGTCTGCTTTACAGGTCACGTCTGCCTGATAGTGCTGCAATCCAGGATATTCGGCAGGATGGCCGGTAAAATATTCGCCCCAATTGTGCTTATACAACGAAACAAATGGGTCTTCATATAAATTATCTGTTTTTACTATTCCATCTTTATTTATGTCAAATCCCAACCCCCATAAATTCAGGTTTATACGATACGGGAATTCGGAACTGTAGGTGTTATAGACACTACCTTCTCCATTCATATCCAGACTGCAGACCTTTACATTCTCTTGACCGGCCAATCGTTCCATATCAAGAACATCCGCGCTACTTGCCGTTAGTTTCGGAGCATAGCTGTACCCTTGCAGATAACTGGGATTCTCGCTTACTGATACTCTGAAACTGACAATGTTAGAGGTGTATTGTATAGCAGGAAGTCCTGCCACATAGCTTTTAACACGCAGATAAATGTATGGTTCTCCGCTGGTCGCCTTGCCTTGTTGCTTCAGCAACCATGCTAATGTCCTTGATAAAGTTGTACACCACACATTTATATCTCCTGTTTCAGAATCCCCCGTTGTTGAGTAAAGGAATTTCGTATACTCGCTTGGAAAACGGGGAGAAAGGGATACCTGCAGTTGCGTCTCGAAACTAACACCACTCTCGCTCTTAGGCAAAGTGTACCTAAACCGTATCTGTTCTACAGAATCAAGTGGCAGGATTTCTATCTTATCAACGAATTTGGGAACATCCAGCAACATATTACCTTGAATGCTATTCCGTACAACATCTTCGTTAAGTGGCTGGTAGTAGAACTGATATACATCCGACGGATCAGGGTTGTTTTCTTCGTTCAAAGCTTCATTATACCTTTCCTCTGTAGAAGGGAACACGAGGTTCATCCATGCTGGGCGTCCTTGTGTATTGAAGCGTCGGTCTTGGGGGACGTTTGTATCTTCGTAATCACGTGTTACAGACATATTAAGACGTTTAACATCAAAGAATGTCTGTCCTTCACCCCATAGCTCTACGCGCTTCTGCAGAATTATCTCATCGATAATATTCTGTTGGCTTGTTGCTGTATAATCATAGCTGGGGTTACGGTACTGTAGCATGAAAAGCTTCAGCAACTGCTGAGCCTGCTGTATCATCCCTTGCTGTGCTGCAGCTTCAGCTTCTATAAAGTACATTTCCTCTACACGCATCAAGGGAAATGCACTGACATTTCCTATTTCATAATTGTCGGCATTGCCCTCAGCAGGGCGGAACTTAACGCTAGTGTAAGGAGTTAGATATTGGTTTAAAGGTCTATAATCTTCAGATACGACAGATGGTATCTGTTCGTTTAACGGACTGCCAGAGGGAGCTATCCACCATAGCTTACGTATATCATAATCAGAGATACATTCATACATCTTTTTGCTAATCTGTACAAACATATTTGTTGAAGGACCTGTGTAACCAAAGGTTGTTTGGTTGCTAATCATGGATGTCCAGTTGACAATGCTGGACATTACTCCATCATCTTCCGGATTGTATTTCACGCCCCACATCCAGCATGTAGGATCATTAAAGCCCTTGGTGGCACTCAGCATCTCATCTCGTGTCATAGGCTTAGTTGTGGATGCATCAATAGCCCTGCGGGCATACTGTTGAGCCTTGGTATAGTCACCTACCCAAAGATAGAGACGGGCCTTCAGACCATAAACTGCATCAAGATGGGGAAGTAAATTACTCTCGATGTCCAAATTCGGCAACAGATTCTCAGCCAGATTCAAGTCGTTCAGGATAAACTCCGACATCTCTTGGCGTGTAGCACGAGGAGCATAGTAATAGTAAGTTAAGTCATCTATTGATGTTTCTTCTGTAATAATAGGAACGGTTAATCCAGTAATGTCTTTTCCCGATACGGAAACAGAACTTGTGCGGTCGTTGGGCAGGAATTCATACATGCGTGCCAAATCCAGGTATAGCAGGGCACGCGAAGCATAGGCAACTCCCAGAAGTCCCTTTTGGGAACTCTTATCTTTACATGCTGCAATCCATTGATTAGATTCCATAATCAAGTCGCGCATGTAACCCCATACATATTGTGTGGTAACATAATTTTTCCCCCGGTATCTGTTTGTAGACCAGCTTGAGAAACTATCATAGGGAGTATTTCCGCTAACAGTCATGTCTTCTGTCAGAAAGTCACGAATATGCATGATAGCACTGTATCCATACATATAATGAGCGTCATGGCCAATACTTTTCCACGAAAGATTCCAGGGAAGATAGTCGCGCCCAAAACTGATGCGCTCCAGCTGGTTCATGGGCAGGGTGGTAACAGAATCTGCATGGATTTTGATGCTTTGGGTGGAGTCGTCAAGTTCTATCCAGTCAAAAGAATTGATAGTGGTGGTGCTTCCGTCATTCTTGGACACCTTTATTTGCATCTGTGCCGATGTTGTCAGAAACGGCAGTGCTGCCAGTAATAGTAAAGAAAGCCTTTTCATATGCCGGTTCCTCCATATTATTTTTTGACAAACTTTATGACATTCTTTCCTGCCTTCACAATATAGATGCCGTTTGGCAGTTTACTGGTGTCTATCGGTGTTTCCTTACTGGAAATACGAGCCGAAAGACACTGGTGTCCGGCGGTATTGAAAACCATTACCGGCGTTCCCTCAGGCAGACCTCCCAAGAGGAGTTTGTCTTTCAACTTGCCTCCTTCCAGAATTTCCAGATTGCCAATACCATCCGTTCCTGCGTCATTAAAAAAAAATTGCAGCAGTAGAGGATGCAAATCCATGTGCGACCAGCTATTATCTTCCTCCTTCCAATAAAGGCGCATCATCGAAGAACCTATAAAAGAATTGTTAATCAGGTAACTAGCTGCCGAAACTTCTTTAATCCGTTGTGTCAGCACCGTTCCGTTAACCGTCACCACATAGTCTGTCGTCTGAGCATGTAGGACCTGAGCATTGCATAGCAAAAGCGCGGAAATGATCGTGGTAAAAAATTGTTCTTTCATGATTAATAAATTACGTTTAATAAACATTCATTATGCAAAAATACAAATAAGAAAACAAAACACAAAAGAAATGTCTATTTTTTGAACATAAACAGGCTCAAAACGTTTCTTTAATGTTTAAGACAACGAATATACACTATAAGGCTTATTGCAGCAACCAAATTATACAAGAAAAAGCTTACTCGAATAAGCGATTTTTAATTAAAAAAACTTATTCGAGTAAGCGGCCGCAGCTATTATGATGCATTTTACAACTCCGTGATGAGCTAACTCCCCATCACATCATTTCAGCACCTTTTTTCCATTAACAATATATACTCCCTTCTTTAATTGGGAGTTAACCTTGCGACCAGAGAGGTCGTAGACTGAAGGTTCCAGGTTCCAGGTTCCAGGTTCCAGGTTCTTAACCCCTGTCTCAGATTCACTAACAGTAAAGGCGTGACTGGTACTACTATTAGGAACCCATGCACCTATGGTATTATCGCGAATCTTACAGAAATAGCTTCCTGGCTCAAGATCCATAATTCCGCTAATCTTAATCTGATTTTTCTTGTTTGCAGTAAGACGACAGGAGACAGGTCCTAAAACTCCGACAGAATACACTTCGCCAGAACCTGAATTGGGGAACAGATATGCAGCAAATACATGTTCGGTATAGCCACCCGTATTCGTAACATCCATCGTAATATCCACCGGGGCCCCTTCCTCAACTCGATTACCGAAGAATACAGCATTGGAATATGCCAGTCTGGCAGATGTTGGAGCTGGATTCACGACGAAGGTTGTGTATTTAGTGCTCAACTTATCATAGTCATTATAGAAGCCATATATTAAGTTAGCCCTATATGATCCGGCAGAAAGAGTGCTAGGTTCTACTTTGATATAGAAGTCGGCACTGCTTCCGCCAGGAATAATCTTACAATCGTAACCTGCGCCAAGAGCCGTTCCTTTTGAGTTTGAAATTTCCACACCAATCAGATTATTGAACTCTCCGGCTCCTTCTTCGTTCTTAACCTGAACTTTAAAGTAGATAGGATAGCCGGGAAAAGCCAAACCGTCCAGAGCCAGGCTTACCTGCGAGAGCTTAGCGACATTATCATTCGGACCATCTACAGCTAAAGCACCGCCCTTGCCAGTAATAGCCATACGATTATTTTTGTAAATAGGAGCTGAGAGTTTTACATAGTTGCCATTTGCATCTTTGTATGCCGGATACACATAGCATTTATTGCCTTCGCCTATTTGACTGGCAATAAGGCCCAGTTCCTCCAATTTATAATAATAACTCATCAGGCCCATAGAGGGAATAGGATAACCGTCTGAGCAGGAATCCATTACCTTTGATATCATAACACCATCCTTTTCTACGATAATGCCAACCTCGCCCTCATAAGGTCTCAGACTGCAATTCTGAATATCCATGGTAAATCCTTTCTTTTCGTCGAAAGCCAAACCACTACTGCAAAACATATTGATGACATACTCCGAGCTACCCTCTTTATCGGGATACAGGTCTGTCAGTATTGCCTGCTCAGCCACATATCCGCCATTACTACCGCCAATGCCCTGGTAGTCAGGACTCATGAAATTCACATCGAAATAGCCATTGCTGGTGCCTCCCCACCCCCAGTTTACGTGGTAGAGACCATTTGTATTATAACCGTCCAACACAAACTCGTGGCCCACAAACTCCATATAGTTAATACCAGTCATCAAAACGGGACGTTTTTCTGCCAGTTCACCTTTGATAAGATTGTTCCACTCTTCTGAATCGTAATAGCATCTCTCCAGGTATTTCAGGCCTTTATTGTAAAAGAAGTTTTCTGCAAGGGCCAATGGAACCCGTTGTGCCGACGTACCACTTGACGGGCCATAGTTCATCTGGACAGAGATACCCACGTCACTCATCAGTTTAGCAACAGCAGCAGCTTCTTCATCAGTATATTGACCGTCGTAACTGTTGAGCATAGATTTCCACTCGTAGGTCGACTGGCTGAAATCAGCACTTAGTTCCAGATTATAGCTGGAACTTGTATAAGATACTTCACCTGTTCCGTGTATAGGCCATTCCCAATATTTCATCACCATAGCCATAGCTGTTGCTACGCAGCCGGTTGCGCATCTGGCCCCCTGAACTAATGGACAGAGTCTGTTATAGGGTGCTCCCTGATTCCATGTAATAGTCCCTAAAAGCGGTGATATTGTTTCCGGCAGATTGGCGCGTCTGGCTTTATTACGGAATGTACCTTGTCTATTATAATCTTCCTTAAAGTAGGCTTCTGGTTGGTTTGCGACAAATGTCAGTGCCTTGGTACAATCACCAACCCATGATTTGAACGATGGGATGGCTAGCGCTTCACGGAACGTACCATTGGCAGTATAGCCTAATACAGCATTGGCATTATCGTTGGCAGAGGCAATCAGGAATCCTCCCTCTGTTGTTTCGAAGACATAAAACAACGTCTTTTCACCCGACTTCTGCGTGTGCATCAGATGCAAGCCGGCGCCATCCTGCAGAATCCTATTTGCTTCGGCATCATCAGAAAGTGCCAGTAGTGCATTCTGTAATGCTTCGGAAGGTGAAATCTCACGAGCTTTAGCACTGAGGATTCCTACAAATGCCAATAATACATAAAGTAGTGTTTTCTTCATACCAATATTATACCTTTTTTATAATAAACGGATGCAAAGTTACAAGTAAGTGAGCGATAAACAAAATAAATACGGAAAATTATTTTATTATCCGAGAGAAAGTAGAATCGGAAAGAAGTCTCAAAGATACAGAATCCCTTATAGCAAAAAAAAAGAGGATGATATGCATCTTTTTGTGCATACCATCCTCTAAAGATAGTATTAATAGATTATAATTCTATTATTCAGCGTTCCGTTCTTCCCAGGGTTTCTTTACCCATTCGGTAACATCATAAAACTGGTAGTTCTCGCCGAAAGAACCGGCAGATACAGAAACCTTCCATACCCAGTAGAACTCATTTACAGGTTCTCCTGTCTCTTCATCGGTATACTCATCGTAACCCATTTCATAATCCTCGTTGACGGTAGCCATCAACTCGCCATATGTAGGATGGATGTAAGCTAAACCGAACTTAACGATGTGCTTTCCGTTAGCGTCTGTGAAGTAGAAGTCATCCTTGTAATAGGTAGTGTCAACATACGCAGTGTCCATACCCTCTTCAGTTTCCGTAATTACCTCTTTTTGCTCATTTACCTCAACCTTACCGCCATAGTGGAAGAAAACATTGCCACCATCAGCAAACAAATCGGGGAATTTATACAGATCCAAGAAGTCTGAGTACTGCAATTCCTGTTCCCATGAACCAGATAAGGCAACAGTAGAAGTAAACACACCGTTAGCAATTGGTGCCCAGTCTTCCTTAAGAATAGTAAAGCTATAAACAGGAGAGCCGGCATCCTCAGCATAAGGCTGGGTGTACTCCTCGGGAATAGCAATTTTAACCAAGTACTTAACGAAAGGCTCCATACCCTCTCCCATTTCCAACTTAACTGTGGTCTGAGCCTCACCAGCTGCAAATGTAGCAGTTTCGGGAACCTTCACAAAGTCAGGTGCAGACATTACAATCAGGGGTACTGTCAGTTCTCCCTCGGTATTGGCGCGGTTCAGGGTAACCTCTACCTCGTTATCAGTAAGTTCCAAAACCAGGTTCTCCTCGTCATCGAAGAACAGGGCCTTATCACTTGCAGTAGCCTTACCAGGTTCATAGTCATAATCGTTCTTGTTACAAGCAGTAAATCCAAGAACCAGTGCCAGAGACACTAATGCGAACTTTATCTTATTCATAGTTGTAATCATTATTAATATGTTTCACATTATTCTGTCCATGGAGTGTATAAATCAGAAGGATCGGGATTGTTCATACCTTCAAGAGCGTGGTTGTTGTTAGACTCTGTACGAACCATTACCAGGTTCATCCATGCAGGACGTCCGTTGGTGTTCAGACAGCTTCTGGCATCGGTACAGTTGGTACCAGGGTAACCACGTGTTACAGACATATCAAGACGCTTGATATCGAAGAAGGTCTGACCCTCGCCCCACAACTCAACACGCTTCTGGAATACAATTTCCTCAACAGCACCGAAGCCCTTATCTGTGAATGTGTAGTTAGGATCGCGATACTGCTTCATGAAAGAAGTCAACAGAGCAGCACCTGAACCGGCAGAAACATGCTCTGCAGCCTCGGCTTCGATGAAGTACATTTCCTCGACACGCATTACGGGTATTGCTGTAGCAGCACCAATGTTGCTGTCGTCTGAGTTACCCTGACCGGGACGGAACTTAACACTTACATAAGGAATCAGATACTGATTGACAGGACCTGCCTCGAGAGAAACTACACTCTGAATCTGATCGTTCAGAGGACTGCCCTCGGGACCGATCCACTGGAGCTTACGCCAGTCGGTATCAGAGATACGATCATACATTCTCTTGTCGATAACAACAAACAAGTTAGTAGCAGGACCTGTGTAAGCAAATGTACACTGGTTGCTAACCCAAGATGTCCAGTTGACAATACCTGTCTGAACAGCCTCAGTCTCAGAGTTCTGCTGAATAGCCCACATAAAGTCGCTGGCAGTATTGTAACCGCTAACGGGGTTCAGGGCAGCTTCCTTGGTAAGAGGAGTAACCTTGGCAGCATCAATAGCCTTACGGGCATATTCCTTAGCCTTTGGATAGTCTTCAACCCACATGTAAAGACGAGCCTTCAAACCATATACACAAGCCAAATCTGGCATCGTACCGCCATTGGTAGTTGTTTGGAAAACAATATACTTCTCAGCAGCATCCAAGTCGCTCTCGATAAAAGCTAACATCTGCTCACGTGTAGCACGGGGATTCTCGGCAGCCTGCTCTGGAGTGGTGGCGTCGGTAACAATGGGCACAGTCAGGTTTAACACGCTGTTGCCGTCGTTGTTCTTGCCGTCGGGGAACTTCTCGTTGGGCAGGAACTCGTACATACGAGCCAAATCCAGATAAGCCAATGCACGGAATGCATATGCAGCACCCAGCAGACCCTTCTGCTGATCGGTAGCAACTTCGGGATCTACGGCACCGACTACCTGGTTAACGCCAAGCAACCACCACAGATAATGGAAGTTCCAGTGGTACTGAGTCTTCAAGTAACCATCGCCCATATACATATTACGAGACCAAGAGATAAAGTGGCTATAACCTGTCTCACCAGTCTGATAATAGTCACCAGTCAGCATATCGCGGTAAATCATCTCGGTACCGTAGCCGAAACAGAAGTGATTTGCATCGTCTACCCAAGATGAAGGAACATACAGCATTGAAGCAGGCATACCATCGGCAAGGGCCTGAGTAGCTGCAGGAGACAGCTGAACCTGCTCCTCTGTTGCGGTACTGCCCATAGGGAAGGTCTCTTTGATACATCCCGTCAAAGAGGCCATGCACATAAGAACGGCAATACCCTTAATAGATTTATTAATATTTTTCATAAATTCTTTCTTAAATTAATCTTTAACAGTATAATGTATCTAAATTAGAAACCAACCTGAATACCACCGCTGATTGTACGGATGGGGCTGTAGTTAAGACCTGTACTGCTTCCTGTTGGGAACATGCTGGGGTTCAGACCCTTGCGAGCAGACCAAGTGTACAGGTTGTCACCTACAACATATACGCGTACCTTATTAATACCTATCTTGGCAAGTGCATTCTTTGGTAATGTGTAACCAAAGGTTACGTTACCCAATGTCAGGCAGCTTGCGCTGGTGAGGAAACGGTCAGAAGCTGTAGCATTGAATGAGTCACCTACATTCAGGCGGGGGATGTTACTGTACATATTCTCGGGAGTCCAAGCATTCAGCTGGTCAACGTGGTATCCATAACCATCGTTGAATGACATCAGGCTGGCATACTCGCTATCGTAAACCTTACCGCCCAACTGATACTGGAAGTCAACGCTCAGGTCGAAGCCCTTATAAGTAAGTGTAGTACCGAAACCACCATATACGCGAGGCAGAACGTTGCCGCTTACATAGTAGTCAGCCTCTGAACCGTTCAAGGTTCCGACAGTACCTGTAACGTTACCGTCAGCATCCGTAACATTCTTTCTGTACATAGCCATACCACCCTTAGAAGGATCGTAAGAAGCATCGCCAACGAGAGCATAGTTATCTTCGTTATAAACACCGATATAGCGCTTTGTATAGTAAGTGTAACGGCTCAAGCCCTCGGTGTAGTAGTAAGAACCACTGCTGTAGCCCTTATACTCTTTAACGAGGTTACCATTATCGTCGATATCCCAAACCTTCTGGGTCTTACGGCCGTCAGCAAGCTCGGTAATCTTATTGTGGTTGCTGGTTACGTTAGCATAAATGGTCCACTCCAGATCCTTGGTGCGAACGGGTACACCGTGCAGGTCAAGTTCAACACCCTGGTTGCTCATGTTACCGATATTGTCGTAGAAGCTAGAGTAACCGAATGAAGGAGCGTAAGGAACAGAACTGATCAGACCAACGGTACGGTTGTTGTAGTACTCGATACCTCCGTACAAGCGATCCTTGAAGAGGCTGAAGTCGAAACCGATATTGAACTTACCGCTCTTCTCCCAAGAGAAGTTCTCGTTCTTACCCAGAGAAGAGGGAGACAGAGATACCTGGTTGTTAGAGTTTACAATTGTATAGCGGTTGGTGTAGTAGTAACCTGCCAAACCGGCATCGTTACCGTTCTCACCGTAGCTTACCTTGAACTTCAAGTCATCAACCCACTTAGCCTTGAACCAGTCTTCCTTAGAAATCATCCAACCGAAGCTGGCGCTCCAGAAGGTACCCCAACGGTGATCGGGATGGAAAGCAGAAGAAGCCTGAGTCATTACAGAAGCCTGTGCATAGTAACGGTCAGCATAGCTGTACATAGCACGGAACAGCCAAGACTCTGTATTGTACTCGCCTACGCTACTACCTGTCTGATCCAGGATAACAGCACCATTCAACTCCTTGTTCTGCTGAGAGAACATGTTGTGCTTCTGACCATCCAGATCGTATGTCTTATAGCGATAGTACTCGTGAGCAGCCATTGCCTCAATATCGTGCTTACCGAACTTCTCGTGCCAGTTCAGACGCTGCTGGAAGTTAGTACTCAGGAAACGATAGTGCTCCTTGTAAACGGTACCGTTGTTAGCCTTGTACTGACCGAAGTAGGGGTTAGTTACGCTGGTGTAACGATACTCATTCAGGAATACGTTGTTAATAGAGGTGAATGTGAAGCCCTTGGGCAGGTAAACATCAAAGTTGAAGCTACCGTTGAAGGTGTTAGCCTCTCTGTGACGGGTATCTACCAACAGGTCGCTGATGGGGTTACTCTGACCCAGATAAGGACGGCTAAGACCCAGGACAGAAGTTGCTTCACCATAGTCGTACATAGCAATGCCGGCTGCCTGGTGCTGCAGGATGTTACCGTCCTTGTCGCGAATGAACATAGGATAGATAGGAGCTATGTTGTGCAAAGCAAAAAGGTTACCAGAACTGCTACTGCCCTCATCGCCCAGATTGTTACGGTCGTTGTGGTTATAGCTCAAGTTTGTGCTGAACTTCAACCACTTCTTCAGCATATAATCAGCCTTCAAACGGGTAGTCAGACGCTTGTAGTCGCTGGCCTGGGTGATACCCTCGTTGCTCAGGTAATCAGCACTTGCATAGTATGTACCCTTATCGCTGGCACCGCTGGCAGAAATGGTGTACTGCTGACGCAGACCCTTGCTATAAATAGCATCGCTCCAGTTGTCGGGAGTAAGCAGGAACTGAGATACGCCATCAGAACCGACTACTACGTTACCCAACTTGGCATTGGGGTTTACCTTGCCGTTAGTACCGATAAATGCTTCTCCTGCGGGTACATTATAAATTTGGTATCCCAATCCGAAGCCAGCGGCACGGTCGATGGTATTCAGGTTAGCCCACTGCCAAGCTGCATTAGAGGGCAGACCCATCTGGTTTGTAGCATAGCTGTAAAGACCCTGATAGTATGTCTCGTAGTAACCACGGGGATCCTTAATCTGGTCGTAGTCGCGGCTACCCTTCATATTGCTACCCCACTTAGCCTCGAAGTTAATCTCGGCATCCTTGTTACGCTTACCTGTCTTGGTTGTGATGATGATAACACCATTACCACCACGGGCACCGTACAAAGCGGTAGAAGCAGCATCCTTAAGAACAGTCATGCTCTCTACGTCGCCAGGGTTGATATCGTTCAGTGAGCCATCGAAGGGGCTACCGTCCAATACGATCAAGGGATCCTGACCGGCAATCAGAGAGTTGAAACCACGGATACGGATTGAAGGGGTAGTACCAGGCTGGCCAGAACCGGAGTAAATCTGCACACCGGCAGCCTTACCCTTGATAGCATCAACGGCATTGGTAGCCTGGATCTTGCCAATCTCGTCTGCACCAACTACTGCAGCGGAACCGGTGAATGCACTCTTCTTCTGCTGACCGTAAGCTACAACGATTACCTCGTCCATAGCCTTGGTATTGGTCTCCAAAGACACCTTCATGCCATCGCGGGCAGTAAGGGTGGCGGGCTTCATACCCATAAAACTAAAACTCAGGCTCTTCTTGCCTGCGGGAAGTGTGATCGAGAATTTTCCTTCAACGTCGGTCAGAACACCTACAGAAGTGTCGGGGACGCGTACGGAAACTCCAATCAGAGGCTCGTTTGACTCAGCATCGACTACAGAACCTGTAATCTGCTTCTGGGCCAGCGCCATGCTTGCTGTCATCAACATACAAGCAAGGATTGAAAGGAATTTTTTACCCATCTTGTTTTGTTTAAGAAATTAGTAATAATAAATTTTAATTTGAATAATGTTAATTCTCTATCTATGCATGGAACACAAGTCCCATTATATTTGTGCTATCTATCTGCTTCGTTATGTTTTATAAATTTTAAACAACATCGGACGCAAAATTACATAATTTTTTTTAAATAACCTTATCATTATGTTAAAAAATGTGGCAAATTCGTCATTTTGATACAAAATCTATGATTTTTATGCCCAAAATGAACCAAAAACACACACTTTTGTGACGAATGAACCACTTTAGGATAGGTACATTTTTTAAGATTCTTTAGCCAAAATTTGTTGTCAATTGGCTTAGAAATTTTCCTTTTTTATACCAGATTTTTTTCATACCAAAGTTTGAAACCTACATTCCAAAGTTTGGAACGTACATACCAAAGTTTGGAATGTACATACCAAAGTTTGAAATGGAAATTTCATGGGCAACGGAAAACTTTTTTCTGGTGATAAAGAAACATTTGATTCCTATAACGATATCGGTTGTCAGTTAGACTGAATAGGTTGTCTACATATTACTCTTACAACTGAAAGGGTTAACTCTTTCGCGCCAGTTTCCTGACTTGGTTACGTCCTTCTCGTTCAGAATCGTGTGCAAAGATACAAACCGGTACCTCCGTTTATCTGAGGCACCACGGCAGGCAATGGATTGATGTAGTAGTCCGTTCTCATCTTCTCTCCTCCTGCGTTATAGGTATAGCAATACCACTAATCACCGTTATTACCATGCAGAACCCATTCGCCGAAAAAAGGGTCTTCCAATTCGTAAGAAGTGGATTTAATTACATATCCTTGCTTAACCAATCGTTTTATAGCACTGAATGCTGTGCTTGTAGGCAAGGAACGGTCTGTAAGCGGATTGATCTTCTTGGCCAATAGGGTAAGTATTTTGCGGTCTGTACGTTTTAAGCTTATCCACAAACGCTCGTAGTCTAAACCATGTTCTTCTACTTGTTGTCTAATGGCTTGGCATACGGCATTTTCGGCTGTATGACCATACATTATTATATTGTAGGTTGCAGCTGCCAGTTGCTGGGAATAATACGGATGAACATTGGTAAATTGAAGTATCTCATTAGCCATCCTCTCCTTTTCTTCACTCTCCATATCGGGCAGACGAGATGTAATATAAGAAAAGAAGTCCGAGTATGGTATCTTCTTAAGGTTCATTCGCTGGCCAAAGTGATAAAAGGGAGATTTCTTCTTCTCGAAAATCTCATTCATCATTGATTCCTGACTGCCCATGAAGATGTAATTCATTCCTTCTTGGTGCTGAATGATTGCCCTAAGTTGCTTGGCAAGGGATGGAGAAATTTCATTAACCTCTTGGAATTCATCAAATACAATGATAAGTCTATTCTTTGGAGTGGTAATTTTTTGCAGTAACCCCATGGAATCTTCCAAAGCGACGGATGCCTTCTCCATCAACGGCATGAAACTGACATCCCAACCTTCAGTTATGGGATTGTAGGAGATATTGGGAGCTATGCGGAAGTGCGCAAGAAGATGTTTTATCTTCTCCATCTTATGCAACCTGAAAACACTGCTCAAAATTTGTGCCGCAAGATCTTCCGTGCTAAGTACCTTCATGAGGTCTATGTTTATGGAGGGACGCCCGGTTTGCTGAAGTACCTTTGTTATTAGGCTACTCTTGCCAAATCGTCGGGGCGAAATCAGCACCAAATGATTCTCACTGTCAAGCATCTGCTTAACGTGTTCCAGTTCTTCAACACGATCTGTAAAGAACTCACCTTGTACAATTGTGCCAAATTTAAATGGATTCATAATCAGCAACTTATATCATGCGATAATTTTCAATGCGAAGATTCTCGCATGCAAATATACGGCAAATACTTGACTCCTCCAAACGATTCCAAAAAAATCCTATTTTATTCTACATTATTAATCAGCCATTCGGAAGATAAGCTCCCGTTATCTGGGGGCATAGCAGACATCACTTTCCTGCAACTCATCTTCTCTCCTCCTGCATTATAGGTGTAGAGTACGTAGCTCCCATCCTGATAATCTATTCTCTGCGGCAAATTTAGGCAATTATACGCTATGCTGCAAATTTCACGGTTCAAATCCATCGTTAAGTTGCCGTTTCCGTCGTAGTCATACTCGATCTCCTCATCTGCACCGTCCTTGAAGTTGAAGCAGCCATTGTAAACAGGATCCACAGCATCGTCATCTATCTTTATCACCTGATTACCGTTATAGGTACAGCTGAGGTCGTCTATCACATCGCTGTAAATGTTAACGACAACGTCAAAGATAACAGTTTGTGACATTAGAGTTTTCTTGGTTTTCTTTTATCAACAAAATAACAGATAGGAACTGGCAGAAACCGTTCTTACGTAGTATCATTCTACAGACAAGACGAGACCGGGAACAGAAACATCACCTGGTGTGGATGCCATTGTGCCGACACGCTCCAAAAGGGAACCGGGAATGGTGATTGTATTGCCGTTTATCTCTACATCCGATGTAATATCAACGGGCTCCTTCCCTATCAGGTCCTGAGCCCAGACACGAGTGCCGGCAGGAATTGTCCGGTCGTAACGAAGCTGTAGCGACTGGTAGTTACCAAAGACGCCTATGGGTCCCTTGGCATCCCCCATCTGCAACGTTACATCAGCAGGGGGAATCCCCCAGGTGTGTTCGTCAGAGAAAAGACGTTCTGCTGTTGCAACACAGACGGCTCCATTGGGATAACGCGAAGCCAATACGTAAGGGACTTCTCCGCCATTTGTCCTTACTTCAGGCAATGGCATACATCTGCTTATAACAGCAGGAGCACTTTCACGCAATGTATCGCCGACATGATGGTCCGACCTCCACGTTTCTCTCTCGCGCAAACACCACACATCGGTTAGTTGAAGGTCGGAAAAAAGCGCATCATCGTTCACAGCAAAAGGAGCAGCCAGACGATGCCACTTAAGTGCACGGTTCACTTCGTCGAGCCTTGCCTTCAGATTACGGCCTGCATAAGGAAAGACATGATCAGAAAGACCATTAGGAAGAGGTTTGTTCAGCGGATGGCGCATTACCCCGATAACACATCCCAGTCCTACAGCTATCAAGGGTTCGTCCTCGCAGTTAATAAGTCCCATATTACCTGGCTGAGTCTTGTAACTCAACAGTTTAGCCACTCGCTGTAAGGTAACGGGGACGGATGTCACGACTTCCACATCATAGGTACGGAACACATCGCTCTTTTCTATCACCGGATAGGTGAAGGCATGTTCTATGGGCATATCAGGAGCATATTTACGTCCCAGTTGGGTAAGTTTCTCTCGCCAAGGCTGGTTGTGCTCTTCACGTCCGAAATCTACCTTCCAATATGCCATTCCTGCCTTATGGTTCTCTTTCAGACGAGCCGTCCAATAGGCTTCTGGATTCTTGGCATCGCTGGCTGCACTGGCCTCCTGACAGCATATCCATCCGCCCAGGCCTTTCCATCCTGCTTTCTTGGTCATACGAACCAACTTCTTAAGGCTTCCTTTGCAACTGGGGAAGCGGTCAGCCGCCATACGGGCACTACCCATCAGCTCGTTCTTGCGATTATCTACAGGCACATCCCAAGAATCGTCCATCAGGAAGATAAGGTCCTCGCGAAACTCAGGAAAGAAGGTTGTCCATCCTTCCAACGGGCCGTTGCCAAACATATACTGTTCGGTCATAACACGTGGTGTGGCAGATCCGTCATAACTGACCACATACCCCTGAATGTTCCAAGTGGAGAAATAATCGGGCACATTACTGGGTTTCTCGGGCACCAAAGACTTATGGGGTTTTGCTTCCAGCGTAAAGGAAGCCATAAACAGGGAAAAGACTAATAATAATTTCATATCTTGTTATTTTTGGTGTATAAAAATTTCTTACCCTTACTTACCAGAACAGGTTTAAAATATTGTAAATTCATTTGTTTTTTATGCCTGGACGTAGTCCTCGGCGATAGTCAATGTTACGAATAAGTGAGGGATAAACAAAATAAATCGGTATTTATTTCTTTATCCGAACGAAAGTAAGTTCGGCGATAGCCAATGTTACGATTTTTGAATTTTTGGGTTAGGGAATAGGATGGTGAAGCGTGTCAGGTGGTCGTCCGGGTCAGTAAGCAGACTGAAGGTGCAGCCATGAGCCGTAAGGATGTCGCGGATAAGCAGCAGTCCGATACCTTGTCCCTGAGGCTTTGTAGAGTAGAAGGGAGTAAAGAGGTTCTGACCCACATCGGACGAGATGCCGTGTCCGTTGTCAGTGATGGTGAGAAGCCCCCCTCCATCTCCCCCCGAGGAGGGAGAGTATTGCGTGGTGATAGTAATAGTTCCATTATTTTGAATCGTATGTTTCCCCCCATTATGGGAAAGGATAGAGGTGGGTCTGATACTCTCCACACTATTTTTCACAATGTTGATAAGTACCTGTTGGAAAAGGACTGTATCGAGACGGACAGGAGCGGCTTCATCAGTAAGATTAAACTCTAATCGGACCTGAGTAGCAGTACAAAGGCTTTCCAAGAAAGGACGGCAAGCATCCACCTCTTCGCTAAGGTCGCAAAGCTGCAACTGGGGTTTGGGAATTTTTACAACCTCGGCAATGCGGGTAACGAAGGCAGAAAGAGACTTCATACGTTCGCTGACTTCTTCATTATGAATTAACCCAAGGATTCCTGCCACGCTATTGTTCACCTCGTGCGCAATCATGCGGATAACACGTTCGTAGGCAGCTTTTTCTGCACGCCGCACTTCATCAGTAAGGGATTCTATGAGATAGAAGGGATGCCGGAAGCCGCGGTCGGGGAAGGAAAGGTAGTTGATGCGGAAAAGTTGCGGCTCACCGGGCAGGCGGATGGTGGTTTCCTGACCGAGGGGCAGTTTGCACATGGCTTCCTCTACGGAGGGCGACATCATCTGCTTGGCGGCAGGGTTCATGGAAGTGATGTTACCGTCTATGTCACATTGTACAATGCCCATGGGCGAGGCGTTGATAAGCAGACTCAGAAAGGTGTATTGCTCCTCCAGCGAAAGGTGTTCGCTGCGCAAGCGAACCAGCAGGTCGTTAAAGGCCTGTACAATGATATCCGTTTCGGGTTGACCGGTCTTTGCCAGTCGGGTTGTCAGGTCCAGATCTTTCATCAGTTCCATGCCGCCGACGAGTGTATCGTAAGGACGGAGTGTCTTTTGATAGAAGAGCCACAGATAAAGGAGTAGCAGTACAACGAAGCCTTCTGTCACGTAGAACAGCCGGGGATGGCTGTGGAACGTGCCGTAAAGAGCAACAGTTGCAAGTGCTACTATACCAAGAGCGAGAAAAAGAAAGTAATACTTAAGTTTCATCTTTTAGTGTTAAAAGGTTAAAGGGTTAAAAGGTTAAAGGGTTAAAAGGTTAAAGGGTTTCTAATGGTTCCAATCTTTTAATCTTTTAATATTCTAATTCTTTAACTATCATAGCCCGTGCTTTTCTATTTTACGATATAGTGCTCCACGACTGATGCCCAGTTCCTTAGCCACGAGGGAGAGGTTGCCATTATGTTTCTGAATACAGGCAGCAATGGCGGTGCGCTCCAAATCGTCGAGGGTAGCAGCGGTACCTTCTGGAGAAGCCGAAGGCACAGGGACGGGATGGGAAGGAGCAGCGAATTCGGCAGCGGTGAGCTGCGGCGAGGCAAGGTCATGCATCAGCAATGCCCTCTCTACAAGATTCTTCAGTTCGCGGATGTTGCCGGGGAATGGAAGTGTTTGGAGGTAAGCGATGGCTTCGTGTGATGCAGTGACAACAGGTACTTTATTTGCCATACAAGCTTCGCGCAGGAAATGCTCTACAAGGAGCGGGATGTCCTCGCGGCGCTCGCGGAGGGGCGGCAGGTGCAGATTAATGAGGTTGATGCGATAGAAGAGGTCCTCGCGGAAGGTCTTTTCCTCTACCATCGCCCGCAGGTCGGCATTTGTAGCGCAGACAACCCTGACATCTGTACGACGGGTATGGCTGTCGCCCAGTACCTCGTATGTCTGATCCTGCAGTACGCGCAACAACTTAACCTGGCTCGCAAGCGACAGTTCGCCTACCTCGTCCAGGAAGATCGTGCCGCCCTTTGCCAGTTCGAAGCGACCGATGCGGTCAGACGTTGCATCGGTAAAGGAACCTTTCTTATGACCGAACATCTCGCTTTCAAACAATGTAGAAGAGATACCTCCGAGGTTTACTTTCACAAAAGGTCCGTTAGCCCGCTTACTTTGCCGGTGTATGGCTTCGGCGATCAGCTCCTTGCCAGTTCCGCTCTCGCCTGTGATAAGCACCGGCGCATTGGTAGGGGCTACGCGAGCTACAGTCGAATATATATTGGATAATGAAGGCAGCCTCACCCCCAACAGCCTCACCCCCGGCCCCTCTCCGAGGAGAGGGGAGGCCTTTGTGGCAGAAAGTCCCTCTCCTCGGAGAGGGGTTGGGGTGAGGCTTCTTGCCGTCTCTATTCTTTCCAACAGTACCCCGTTGTCCCAGGGTTTGGTAATGAAATCGAAGGCACCGGCTCGCATTCCCCGTACAGCCAGGTCGATGCTGCCCCAGGCAGTCATCAGAATGCAAGGTACATCCGGACGGAACACCTTTATCTGTTTCAGCAAAGTGAGACCTTCCTCTCCGTCGTTAGAAGAAGTGCGGTAGATATTATAATTCATATCCATCAGTACCAACTCCACGTTGGGCGTGGTGCGGATAATCTGTATAGCCGCTTTGGGTTCCTCGGCCAAAATAACCTCGTATTCGTTGCGTTCCAGTATGGACTTCAGCGTGAGGCGTATGCTTTTATCGTCATCAACTACGAGAATCATAATGATAATTTACTATTTGACAATTCATCCTACAGACCCGCCAGCCTTTTAAGCCACATACCAAAGAACCTGTCGTAAACCATATAGCCTTGTTTGGCATCGTAGAACAGAAACTCTTTGTCCTGTAGCGACTTCAGCGCCATTTTGATGCTACTGGGAGCAGGGAGTTGGTGACGGATGATGAAATCGAGCGACGTGGGAGCGTTGACCTTGCCCTCACAAGCGATGGCGGTTAGTAACTGTGCCTGGTTGTCGGTCAACAGATTGTAGTTGGACTGGTAGTTTATCTCCTGTTCATGCAGAATCTTGTCTGTTGCCCTGAATATATCTTCCTGGTCAAGCCTACCCTTGGGTGTGCGATAAAGACGGTTGAGGATTTTTTGCACATACCACGTCTGACCGTCAACCATATCGTACAAGTAGATGAATGCCTCCTCAGACATTTCTCGCTTTTGCTGGGCGAAAAAACCGTTGGCAAACGCCCTATAGACATTGGCATCGATGGTACCTATCGTCATGATTTGTGAACTGTTGAAGAACGGGTGTTCTGGCGACATGAACATGTCGGACAATAGGTGTTGCTGACTACCCGAGAAGATGATATGTACGTTGGGAACAAACTGTATGATGGAGCGTATGAACGCATCGGCACCTATCTCGGCATAGCGACTCACCTGTTGGAACTCATCAATAGCCAGATAGCATTGCCTTCCCGATTCTTTCATATATTCGAACACCTGCTGTAGTGTATCGCGAGCTCTTTCGGAAGTTACTGACACACTGAAAGTGGGCATGCCAGTGATTGGATCCTGACTCATCGTTGGCCGTAGGGCAGACACGAAACCGTTAAGTTTCCTCATGACCGACTGCGAGGGGGAGTCAAGTTTCCCGATGACGGCATTGGCTATGAATTGTACCATCTGGTTAAAGGTCTTTGTCGGGAAAATGTCCACGTAAAAACAGCGCACGTTTTTGTCCCTTGCCCTCATCCGTTCGAAGGCATGGTTTATCAGTCCTGTCTTACCGATACGACGGGGAGCCATTAGCGTCACATTGCTGCCGTTGACAAGCGCATCAATAAGTTCTTCCGTCTCCTGCTCCCTGTCGCAGAAATATTCCGGACCAAAGTAGCCATACTCAGGGAAAGGGTTTTCTATTTTCATATTTTACGTTTCATATTTTATGAAATGCAAAATAACAAATATATCTGCATTTATACAAGGAAGATATTCGATAATTAAGTTTAATTAACGCTTTCTTCTTACCCATTCGCTAAGGAGGACCCGAGGGTCGGGGCTATTCTTCTCTTAATGACTCCGTAATTTCGCTGCGGCAGATGCGCCAGGCAGGGATGGCGGTGCCCAGCAGGACGGTACATAATATAATAAGGTACACCACGCCGGAAACGATGAGGAAGTGCGTGCCGAAGTCGTCGAACCAGAGACGGACGGCAGGGTTACGGTTGGTGAAGCCGTCGAAGAGGCCCTTCGCGGCGGCGAACTGGAAGTAGATGATGCAGCCGATGATGACGCTGATGGTGGTAAGCAGCCACGCCTCGCGAATGAAACCCCAGAAGATGTTCCATCGTGTGGCACCGAAGGCACGGCGAACACCGGCTTCCTCACGGCGCTGACGTGTGTACATCAGCAAGGTGCCGAATACGCCAAAGGCTATGTTCACAGAAAAGAACGCTGCGATGAACAAGTTACGACGCATCTGACCGCTGATACCAATGCTGCTAATGTCATCTCGGAAAGCATTGCGGGCTGTCTGGAAATCGCGGATATAACAGTGCTCTGTCGTCATCTCAGTTTGCAGTTGCTGTTTATGGCTCTCCAAGAAACGCTCAGCATTCACGCCCTCACGCAGTCGAACGATAATAGGTACTGATGTACTCGAGCCTGTGGAACATTTGAACACCGTAGCAAGGTCGCGATCCCAAGAATGATGACGCACATCCTCCACCACAGCACGGATGCAGTAGTTCACTTCCTTTCGGCCATATTCACCATTTTCCAGATAGCCAAATTCCCTACCAATTATGCTGCGTCCCGCCACATGGATGGTGCCGAAGAGTCCCATCGCCATAGAACGTGTGAGGATGACCTCGTTCCATTCGCAGTCGTGGCTCAGTTCGTTGGTAGGCACTTCGGGCGTGATCGACTGGATGCCATAGACTTCGAACATCCGGGAATCCTTCTGGAATTCATAAAGATGAGCATAAAGGGAGTCGCTGTCATGGTAGAAGTAGGTTGACCAGCCATAGTCTCCCACACCAAGAGGATTGAAAACGGCGCGATAGGCTAGCTCCACGTCCTCCAGCTCCTGCACCTTCTGCAACAAATGTTCTTCCTCGTCAGGAATAGTGGTAATCTGCTGTTCCTCTATATCCAGACGGGTGACAGTACTGGCCACATTCAGTTTTACCATTCTGTCAACATCAAAGCCTGGGTTCATCCGTATTACTGTGCCAGTGACAAGCACAGGGTCGAAAGCCCACCAGCAGGCGAAGGTAACGAGGATGAGTTCCAAAGCGAGCCAAGAAGCCCCCCTCCCGACCTCCCCCCGAGGAGGGAGGAGATTTATGAATGATAGTTTATTCGTTTTCATTTCTTTTGATATTATATTTCTTGTTAGTCTCTCCTCCCTCCTCGGGGGGAGGTCGGGAGGGGGCTTTTCATTTCTTTACCATCATAGATTCAACAATAGGTTTCCTGAGGCTGAGCCATGCGGGGAGGGTCGCAGCCAAGACATTCAGCAGCGAGCAGATGAGCAGGGTGATGAGGAAGATGGCAGGGCCGAAGAACATTTCGCCCTTGATGATGGGTACGCTCTCGTAGAGGTAATTGTTCATAGAGAATATAGAAAAGACCCAGTCGCGCCAGCTGTAGAGAGCAGTCCATGCCAAACATAGCCCTATGGCACCGCCCACGAGTGTGAGCAGCAAGTTCTCCATAATGACCTGCCAGAGCAGCGTGCGGCGCTTGGCTCCGAAGGCTTTACGGATGGCCATCTCGGGCAGGCGGCGTTCCATGCGGCTTGCCACCATGCCGCTCAGGTTGAGGGCTGGCACAAGAAGCAAGAGCAGGATGGCGGGTGTGACGTACCAGTACAGGTTCTCGTCCCAGACTTGGAACATGTCACCGAGTCCCTGCCATACGGCGGCGTTGTGTGTCTCAAGTCTGGCAATCATATCCACGGGTTCGTCCTTATGCATGGAGTTGTAGCGGGCCTCCACTTCCTTCATCTCCTGCAAGAAGGCATTCCGCTTGTCGGCAGGTACCGCGAAGGCTACATGTAACGGGCTATTCACATTGTATTCTCCTTTGACTACCTCGCCATCTTTACCAATGAAGTGAAAATTGTCCAAAAGCCCTTGGGCGTTATACGGACACCAAATGTCGGCCACACATTTCTCCGTGAGCGAACTCGGCGTCTCTACCACACCACAGATGATGAAGTCGCGGTTGTTGACGTAGATGCGCTGTCCCACTGCCTTTGCACCTTTGCCGAAGATCAGCTCTGCCACATCTGTTGTCACCACCACAGTCCTGCTACGGTTGTCGAAATCGTCCTGCGTGAAGGGTGCACCCTCTGTGAAGTTGAATTGGTATAAGCGGAAGAAGCCCGGCTCGGTCAACTTCACCCGCACGCCATGGTCATGAACATTGTCGGGAAGCTTCATGTAGGCCGATGACCACATCTGCCACTCCGTCGTTGCCATCACACACTCTGGCGTCTGCATCGTTTGGAACAAATCTCGGAATGTATCGCTATAAATTCCGCTGGGAGCATGTTGCTCTCCTCTTTCGAGACTATTCAGATAGTACGTCTTGCTGCGGTTCACTTCCGGCGCTATGTCGGCGGTCTTCACGTAATACACCTCTGCGATGAGCATCGTAAAGGCAATGGCGAGTGCCGTGCCGCAGATGTACATGGCTGAATAGAGTTTCTCTTCTCGCATCATGAAAAAAACGTGGGAGGCAGACCCACCCCATACCCTCCCTTGTAGGGAGGGGGCAGAATGTATAAGCTTTGATAATATCTTTCTCATAATATAATTAATATGTATGTTTGGTTTTCTTCTTGAAACTATCCTCTCCCTCCCTACAAGGGCGACTGGGGTCTTTAGAGTAGCCACTGAATGTGGCTGCGGCCCCATAAAGGGGAGCGAATCTCCATTTGCGACGGTGGAGGGCTGGGGAGGGTCCTATTTCACTTTCAGTTTTTCTTTCCCTTTATATTTACTCATGTCGCTGACCACCACTTGTTCGCCTTCTTCCAGCCCCTCGATGACTTCGATGTAGTCGTAGTTGCACTCACCCAACTTCACCTGCCGCGGCACAAGCACGGCACTTCCCTTCTCATTTTGAATTTTGAATTTTGAATTTTGAGTTACGTATAACGTATAGTCGCCCGGGCCGCTGTAGAACGAGCCGTTCTTGATGCGAAGCACATCGTCCTTGATGCTGGTGATGACGAAGACTTCAGTTCGCAGTCCTGAACGCAGGCGTGGATGGCTCATATCGTCGGGCACGACGGTAAAAGTGATGGCACCGCTCTGGCTGAGAGGCGTCACGGTATTGATGGTTCCTGTCAGCCGTTCCTTGCCAATCTTCAGCAGGACAGGGCCCCCCACATGCACACGGTCACTATGGGTATCGCTTATCTCGCACTCTGCCTTGAAGTGCCGGAGGTCGCTCACGATGGCGAGCTTCTGCCCAGCGCTAACTGTGCTGCCTATCTCATTGTTGATATATGTCAGCGTGGCGCGACGCGGCGAGCATATCTTGGCATCGTCCAGGGTGCGACGCTTTTCGCTCAGTCCTTTCTCGAAGATGCCGTTCTGCAATTGCTGCATGCGCAGGTCGGCTTGCTTCACCTTCTTCTCGTTGGCATACTGCTGGCGCAATTGGCTGAGCTGGAGCTGTGCCGTGCGCAGGGCCGTCTCTGCCTGTCTTACTCTGTCGCGGGTGCCGGAACCGAGGCTGTCGAGGTAAAGCTCATTCCTGAGCTGTGCCTCCAACTGCGAGACCTTCATCTCCTCCACCTCAATCTGCATCTGTCGGTCGGAGAGCTGCGTCTCGGTATTCGCTCGGAGTTGCGCCATTTGCTGTTGGCGTATCTCGCGCTCGTCGAGGGCTTTGGCGTAGTCCGTCTCGGCCGACTGCAGGTCGAGTCGTAGCAGCGGCGTGCCAATGTCCACGCTGTCGCCGCTATGGGCATAGACCTCGAGGATGCGCGAGCTGATGGGCGAGACGATGACCTCCTCGAAGGCCGGCACCACCTTGCCTGTAGCCGAGACGCTGACGTCTATCGTGCCTCTATCCACGTCCGAGATGACGAGGGCCTTCTTGTCCAACGTCGGCATCATCTGCGTACCGAGCCATGCAGCGATGCCCAGCACAGCGAGGAAGCCGCCTGTCCACGCCGCCGCTTTCTTTATCTTGCGCCTCCGCTGTTCACTGACAGGAATAGCGCGATCCATTGCAGAGGACTCACCCCCCGCCCTCCCTGCTAGGGAGGGAGCTGATTGTATTTGACTGGTTGTGTTCTTATTCATTATTATATTTGTTTATTGTTTTTCCTATAGGTAACTGCTCCCTCCCTACAAGGGAGGGTCGGGGTGGGTCCCTTACTTAACCAGCTTCTCTATATCTGCTGTTATGTCACATCCTTTCTCGAAGTCCCAGAGGGCGATGCTGCGCAACTGGTAGTAATAGTACCAATAATAATGCAGCTGCGCGATGCGGTTCTGCCTTGCCTCGTCCTTGGCCTTTGTAGCATCCGAGATATCCAACATGGAGATGCTTCCTATCTTAAAGGTCTCTATATTCGTATTGTAACGCTTCTGGGCAATCGTGTCCGCTTCGCAAGCGATGCGCAATTGCTCAGCCTGATTGTTGAACTGCTCCGTCAGGATGAAGATGTCCTGCCTGAACTCCTGCGCCTGCTGCCTGAGCTGGCCCTGCACAATCTCGCGGTTGCTTTCCGCCATCTTGCGCTGTCCCTTGCGTTTTCCCCAGTCCAGGATGGGAATGGAGAAGCCCACCTGTACCACCTCCTTGCTCAGCAGGTCGCGATAGGCACCGCTCAGATTCTCTGCCATTCCCGTATAGCCCAACTGCGCATACAGGTTGATGCTCCTGCGGTTGGCCTTTGCCGATGCCACATTGTAGTCAGCCTCCAACTGACGGCGCCGCATCGTCGTGGCAAGGGCATTATTCTCCAAGGCATGGGCCAGGACATCATCATAAGAAAGGTGCAAAGCCCCCTCCCCGCTCCCCTTTTGGGGGAGTGCTGGCACTATAGGTTCAATCTCCGCCTCTACATCCAGGAACGATTGCAAGGCAAACTGGCGGGCCTGACGGTTGCTCTCGCTGTTTGTCAGGGCGCTATGGGCGTTCAGCACATCCAGTTTCAGTTGCAGCACATCATTCTCGCTGATGGTTCCCATCTCTCGTTTAGCCTGAGCCACCTTGTAGAGTTCCTCCGCCTTCTGCAGGTTTTGACGTGCAATGCCCACCTGCTCGCCTGCCAATATCAGATTGAAGAAGAGGTTGATGGCCTTCATAGCCACCCCTTCTGTATCGCTCAGGAAGCGTGCCTGTGCTTCGCGGTAACGCAAGGGTTCTATCCTGCGGTTCCACTTCTGGTGGTTCACACCGAAGATGGGTTGCGAAAGGGTCAGCGCTACGGGCATCGACATAAACTGATTACCCCCTCCCTTGCCCGACTGGTGCAGGAAGTCTAATGATGTCTCAACAGACAGCGTACCGCCTGTGGGCCATATCTTCTGGCTTATGTAGAGGGAGCCGTCCATACCTAAGTAGTCATTACGGACGTACGACACACCTCCATCCGCCTGCTGGTAGCTGTTGTAGCGCTTGTTGTAGCTGGGCAGTGTGGCAGAGAAGGACACCTCCGGCAGCAGGTCAGCCTTGTAGCTGCGCCATTGCCAGTAGGCAGATTTCAGCTCACCCAAATCCACTGCAGCATCCACGCTCTGCTTACGTGCCAAAGCGATACAGTCGTCCAAGGTCAGACGCGTCTGACCTTGGGAGTGAAGAGCGAAGAGTGAAGAGTGAAGAATAAGAAATACCACTACGCTCACTATATGACGGCGACATACAAATAATGGGCCATTGTTATGGATGTTTATTAAATACATGTTGTCCTTGTTGATAATTACTAACTTTTATTCTTCACTCTTCGTTTTTCACTCTTCACTCATGCCTAAGGGCATTAACAGGTTTCCTATACATAGCTATCAGGGTAGGGATGATGATGCCCAGGGTGACGATGACCAGCATCACGAGGTATTGGATGACGCAGACGATGAGGAAGTGGGGCCAGAAAGTTTTAACCCAGCCGGCATCCTGTGTGGAATAGGTCATGGTGAGACCCTCACTGAGTCCGATATTGATGGCAAACTGGAGCCAGATAACTTGTCCTATGATGCAGGCCACGAGGGTGAGCAAGGCTACTTCCTTCCAGACCATTCCGAAGATATTGCCGCGTTTGGCACCAAAACTGCGCATGATGCCGATGTCCTCTGTGCGCTTGCGCAGCTGCAACCAGTAGGTGCCCAGGGTGCCGAGCACGACGTTGAGCAGGAACAGGGTCAGCAGGATGCCGAGGAGCGTGTTGATGATGGTATGGTCATTCATGGAGAATTGCTTAAGATAGTCGGGGTAGATGTGAAGTGAACCGAGAGCGAGGCCCCCATTGCGGAGATTCGCAAACTTAGCGTCTTTCAACCTGTTTACGAACGCTTCTGCATCCACCTCGGGCCGCAGACGGATAAGCATCTCCGGCGTAATACTCCATACATTAGGAACCGGGATGAGGATGGAGTAGGCATGGCGCTCGACGGAACCGATGCGGAAGTCCTCCATGACACCGGCAATGGTGTAGCGATTCACAATCTTGTAGCCACCCTCCTCCCGCAGGGCGCGGTCGCTGAAGTCCCACTCCACGATGCGTCGGCCCACCACTTGGTCGGTGCCGAAGAGTTCCTGCGCCAGGCTGCGGGAGATGACGGCACCGTCCTCGGGACATTCCTCGGAGAGGACGGCGGCAGCGGGGCTGCCCTCAATGGGCATCAGGCCCTGCGTCTCGAAGTATTGCTCATGGAGCAGGAATCGTCTCTGACAGGCACCGCACCTGCGTGTGGAATCGGCCTCGGAGGAAAAGGTGGACACATAGTTGTATATATCGCCATGACACCCGATGAAGTCGTTGGCCAGACCGGCATACTGCACTTCGGGCAGGGCAAGTACCTGGTCGCGCAGGGCGTAGAGCGAGGCCATGTTCTGCTGGGCTTCTTGCAATTTCTGCAGGGAGTCGGACTCCTGCGTCGTCACGGACGGGGAATCAGGATAGAGCTGCATGACCTGCCCCACCAGAAGATGCTCCCGTTCGAAGTCACCGGCGGGACGGCAGAAGTAGGTGTCGTAGGTAGTAACGACGAAGTGGTCAGTGAAGTAGAAACTGAGGACCGTGATGAGGATGATTTCGGCGAACACGAAGCCGTTCTGCTTGCGGTGCGCCCAAAGTGTCTTGAATATCATGATAGACTATCTTTTCTGGTTCAATGATTCTACGATAGGTTTCCTGAGCGATGCCCAGGCTGGAATGAGGGCAACCATGAGGTTCAGCACGGCACAGCAGAGGAAGACGATGAGGAAGAGCGTGGGCGTGACGAACATCCGGAAATCCAGTGAGGTATCGAGAGAGGTATGGTCGTTGTGGGTGAACATCTGCAGGAAAAGGGGATGGCGGCGGATGGCAAGGATGAACAGCCAGGACAGCATCCAGCCTACAAGTCCTCCGCAGAGCGTGAGCACCAGATTCTCGTTGATGACTTCGCGGAGCAGCGTCCGCCGCTTGGCACCGAACGCCTTGCGGATACCCATCTCGGCACACCGCGCCTCCATGCGGTTCGAGACCAGTCCGCTCAGATTCAAAGCGGGCAGGAAAAGGAACAGCAACATCAGGAAAGTGGGTAGCATCAGGTTCAAGGCCATCGCACTGGTGCTCTCATCCCCTACTTCTGTGGGGAAGAAGTTTATCGTACCGTAGAAGTGTGAGCGCACTATGAACACCATCTCCACCTTCTCGCCGGCAGCTGCAGAGCATACCGCATTGTAATTCTGGCGCAGCGGTTCCAGTTCATTGAGGAAATCCTGCCTGGAGAAGCCTTTGCGCAGGAGTATGCGGGCTGCCATGTTGCCGGAATAAGGCCCGTCGATGCCCAGGTCTTGATGGTCGGGGCGATAGTGTAGATCCTCTATCGTATAAGGCAGAAAAACGTCTGCTGCGGCAAATCGCATGAGTGCACTGACCGGTTTCACTATGCCAACCACGCGAAAAGGTAGGTTGTCGATGAGGATGGTCTCATCCTCTAGGTCGAGTAGTTCCCTTACCTTGTCACTAATGACTACCACCCTTTCACCGTCGCGGAATTCCTTCTCTGAGAAGGGACGCCCGCTGAGGAAATCGAGGTCGTAGATGCGGAAGAAGTCATAGTCGCATGGCATGGCAGAGACGGACGCATGATGGGAATATTGTTCATCCGAAGCAGGCAACCTGTAATAGGTGTTGCTGACGTCGCCAGTGGCCGCCTCGACGCAATTCATTCGGCGGAAGCATGAGTCCAGGGCTAAGGATGAGAGTCCGATGTGTGAGCTTTCCCCCTTAGCTATGACCGACTCAGTAAAGAAGCTGGCATTCAGATAGAGCGTACGGCTGCGGTTTGATTCAGGCGGGATGTCCGCCAGCAGCATATTCAGCACGATGGCAATAACCATCGCCGAGGCAATGGCCACCGCCGTGCCCGCAATGTAAATGGTGGAGAACAGCTTGTCGGCACGGATCAGAGAAAAAGCTTCCCTCCATCTCCCTCCCAAGGAGGGAGTGAAAAGTCTTGTTATTATATTCATTGTTTTCTTTTGTGAAAATGAGCTCTTTGCCTATAAAGTCCCCCTCTCCCCGGAGAGGGGTTAGGGGTGAGGCTGTAGGGCCGGGGTGGGTCTTACATGATTTGTCTTCCGTCCAGGAACTTGATAATTCTGTCTGTCTGCTTGGCCTGCTGTTCGTTGTGTGTTACCATTACGATGGTGCGGCCGTCCTCTCGGTTCAGCTTGTGCAGCAGTTCCATAATCTCGGCACCCATTTTGGAATCGAGGTTACCTGTCGGCTCGTCGGCAAGGAGTATCTCGGGGTTGCCGATGATGGCGCGGGCAATGGCGACACGTTGACACTGACCGCCGGAGAGCTGAGTGGGACGATGCTTCATGCGATGACTGAGGCCCACACGTGCAATGACCTCCTTGGCGAGGCGCAGACGCTCGCTGCTGCGCACGCCGCGATAGATGAGCGGTATCTGCACGTTGTCCAGTACATTCAGCGTTGAGATGAGGTGGAAGCTCTGGAACACGAAGCCCAGCGTCTTGTTGCGAATCTCTGCCATCTGGTTGTCGGAGAGCTTCGGGTCAATCTTCGTGCCGCAGAGTTCGATGGTGCCGCTCGTGGGCTCGTCCAAGAGGCCCATAATGTTCAGCAGCGTGGATTTGCCACAGCCGGAAGGTCCCATGATGCTCAGGAACTCACCCTTCTGCACTTCCAGGTTCACGTTTTCCAACGCCTGTGTCTCCACTTCGTCGGTACGATAGATTTTGTTAATCTCTGTCAGTTTGATAACAGCCCCCTCCTGACCTCCCCCTTGGGGGAGGAACTCAGATGTTGTTAGACTTGGTTGATTCTGCTTGTTTACATTCTGTTCGGTGTTCATAATCATATTGTTTTATTGGTTTATAATTTCTTTGATTAGAAGTTAAAGAAGTTAGAGAAGTTATCGGCCTTTCGGCCTGAGAAGTTAAAGACGATGGTTTTACACGTGCTTCAGTAACTTTCACTCTTCACTCTTCACTCTTCGCTCCCCCTAAAGGGGGATGGGGGGTCTACTCTTCCCTTATTGCATCTGTTATTCTTGTATTAATAATCTTCATTGCCGGTATGGCTGTTCCTATCAAGACAGTACATAATATAATAAGGTACACCACGCCGGAGACAATCAGGAAGTGCGGCCAGAAGTGGTCGGGCCAAGTCTGGTCGGCAGGATTCTCGTAATGGCTGGTATTGTACATGGTCTCGAAATGCTCCAATCCGAAGTGAGTTATATTAGAACCTTCGTTATACTCCAAGCCGCTGTAGGCGTAGTTCAGGTAGATGATGCAGCCGATAATGACAGCAACGGTTGCCATGAGCGCCCCTTCGGAGAGGAAACCCAGCAACAGACGCGGACGGGTGGCTCCGAAGGCTCGGCGCACACCACATTCCTCGGTGCGGCGCTTGGCTTGCAGCCAGACGGTACCGATGATGGCGAGGCTGAGGTTTACCAGGAAGAAAAGCGCCAGCATCAGGCTGCGGTTTACCTCCTGCGTATTCCCTTCCCTCAGTTCTGATTGTTTGATGTAATCCTTGAAGGTCATCAGTTTGCTGATGCGGCAGAACTCCGTATCACCCTTTGATATGAGCTCTTGTCCGTGCTCCTCGACGAAGCGTCCCGGGTGGATGCCCTTCTTCAGTCGGATGACGACGTGCGCTTCGGGATGGTTGATAGTGTATGGGAAGAAGATGATGGTGCGTATGTCGCGGGCTAAGGACAGGCGAAAGTCTTCCACGACGCCCATGACGGTAGCGTCGATCCACTCCATTGGACGCCCTGTATCTGGTTGACCATAATGTTGGAAGTGGCGGCCTACCACATCGTCCGTACCAAAGAGTGTAAGGGCAGCTTTTCGGGTCAGAACGGCCTTGTCAGGCTTACCTTGTTTCATTATTTTAGAGAGTTCCTCTGCCGACGGACTTCCAGGCAAAGGCCGTAATCCGTAGGTCTCAAAGAATCTGGCATTACTCGCAAAAGGAACCTTTGTAATCCAGATGGTATCCTTCTCGTTGCTGACCTCGTGATAGAATGGACTGTTTTCGCCAATTACCGTGTTAAGACGATTGTAAATATATGCACTCTCTACGCCCTCCATCGATTCCAACTGGCGGAGGAACTGCATTTGGCGTTCCTCAGTCATATTATCGGCAAATCCGTCGGCATCTGTCTTCGGCTTCGTTTTGGCATAGAGCAGTTGGTCTGCATCGTACATCATTGGCAAACTGCGGTAGTAGAGGTTCACCACAGCCGGGTCGATAACTACCCAAGCCACAACGCTGATTACCACCAGTTCCAGGAAGAGCCATACAGAAGCCCCCCTCCCAACCTCCCCCCGGGGAGGGAGGAGATTTATGAATGATAGTTTATTCGTTTTCATCTCTTTTGATGTTATATTTCTTGTTAGTCTCTCCTCCCTCCTCGGGGGGAGGTCGGGAGGGGGGCTCTATCTTCTCTCCATCATAGATTCAACAATAGGTTTTCTTAGGCTCAACCATGCGGGAAGCAAGGCCGACAGCAGGTTCAGCACCACTACGGCGATGAAGCAGCCCACAAAGAGCAGCGGCGAAAAGAGCATTTCACCCGTTACGATGGGGGCTGTGCTCATCATGTAGCTGTCGAAGAACAAACTGAGAAGCTCCAAGCGGAAGCCGTAAATGGCGAGCCAAGAGATTATGAGGCCGATAATGCCGCCGATGCTGGTCAGTACCAGATTCTCCGTCACTACTTGCCAGAGCAAAGTACTCCTGCGGGCACCGAAAGTCTTACGGATACCCATCTCTGCTGTGCGGCGCTCCATCCTGCCCGCCACGATGCCACAGAGGTTCAGGGCAGGGACGAAGAGCAGGACAAACAGCAAGCCGGCAAAGTGATAGATGAGTTGGCTATTGGGGATTTTATTGTACCAGTCACCGCCGTTGGCTCTGCGCAGGGTGTGCATCGGGTGAGTCTCCATGTCCTTTCCCAGCTCCACGTGCTTTTTTCCCATCTCCACACTGCTGGTGCTCCAGCCAAGAATCTCAGAAGAGTTGTTCGTCAGACGTGCCTCTATCTCGGCAAGTTCCTGCTTCAATGCCTTCAGGTGCTCAGTATCCTTCACAGTGGCAACGATAGAGAAATGGCCTGTGTAAGGGGAATTAATTTCGTATTTGTCTTCCCGAAGCGTGTAGGGTAAGAACAGGTCGGCATAGCTGTCGGGCGTTAGCTGGCTGCCGTTTCGCACTACGCCTGTCACACGCACGCTCAATCCGTTCTCCATGGTCACCATTTGCCCCTTTGCCTCCTTGTCCTTACCAAACAGACGCTCGGCAAGGGCTTCGCTGATGACGCAGACTTTCTCGCGAGCTTCTACCTGCTTCTTGGTGAATGGTCGTCCCTCTATGAAGTCGTACTCATAAATCTTGAAGAAGTCGGCGCTTGTCCAGTTTAAGATAACCTCCATGTATTCGCCCTTCTTTGCGAGTACAAAACCTTGGCATTCCGAGGAGTACTTGCCCCTTCCGACGGCCAAGTTGGTAGGAGAGCAGTACTCAATGTTGGGGCTGGACATGAACCATTCCTCAAAAGCCTTCGCACCAAAATAAGTCATACTTGCTCCACCTCCTTCTCCGTCATTCATCGTTATGATGCCATCGAAGTAAACCGTCCGCATCCTGTTCACCTCGGGATAGATGGGAGCCAGCTTGATATAATAGACCACCGCCATCACCATCGTGAAAGCAATGGCCATCGCCGTTCCTGCAATGTGTATGGCAGAGAACAGCTTTTCCTCGCGCATCATCAATAATACTTGTCTAATGTATTTCATTTGCAATTTACTTTTAAGCAATCCATATTATATATAGCAAGAAGCGTGCCAAACTCGTAACTCTCTGAAAATCAGATATAGGATCAAAAAGAAGTGTCCATTTCCGGACACTTTGTTTGTTCGGAAACGGACACTTGATTCACTTCTGATGTATCTGTCATTTCTATGGTTGAACGGTTTGTATATGTGTTTGCCATAACAGAAAAGAATATTCACCTTAACTTTTCTTAACTCGACAATATGAAGATTATAACCGGAAAAGACGTATTTTTGTCATTAAAATAAATCATTTATATTAATAAGGATATGAAAAAAAATGTATTGAAAGTGGCCGTTTTGGCCTTGGGAATGATGTTTTGCACCCATGCAAATGCACAGTTGAGTGATATACTGAAGAATGCTGCCGGTACTGCTATTAACCAGGCAACAGGCAATTCCGCCATCGGTAAAGTTGCAGGCGACCTGCTTGGCAACCTGTTAGGTACCACAGCTGTTTCGGAAAAGAGTCTGGTGGGTACATGGACTTATTCCCAGCCCGGCGTAGCCTTTGAGAGTGAGGATGTATTATCCAATATAGGCACCAGCGTGTTGAGCAGCAAGGTGGAATCGACCATGAATAAGGGCCTTACCAAGGTGGGCTTTACAAGTGGAAAGGTTGTAATGACACTAAACGAGGACAAAACAGGAACAATTACATACAACGGAAAGTCTGCAAAGATTAACTGGGCGGTGGAAGGTACTGACCTGAAACTGACCTTCCCCCTACTAAGCAAAGGCGTTACCATGAATACTAAACTGACGGGTAATGAACTTCAGGTAGCGATGAAATCCGACAAACTGCTGTCACTGGTCAATGCCATCACAGCGAAAGTCGGTACCGTTAACAGTACATTAGGCACCCTGAATACCCTGACCAAGAATGTGAAGGGAATGTATATGGGATTGAAATTTACGAAGAAATAAGACCAGCCCCCTCCCCGTCCCTCCCCCGAGGAGGAGGGAGTAAGAGGCGCTTCTTATACCAGAAAAGGTTAGACAAATTTGTCTAACCTTTTCTGCGTTTATATAGAAAAATGTCAAGGAAATATCCCCCTCCTCCTCGGGGGAGGGACGGGAAGGGGGCTTTTTATTCCTCTTTCATCAGATTCTCGAAGAACTTGTCCAAGTCTTCCTCGAAGCCTTCCAGCAACTGATGGTCTAAGACCACCGTCTCTTCCTTATCTATAATAACAAGGTCCTGCAGCGTTTCGTGATCCTCGTCTATCAACACGAAGGAGAAGGGCTGCAGGATACTCATCTTCTCCACTTCAGGACGCAAGTTCTGAATACACTTACGCAAGATGGAAGCCACCTGATTATAGAAGTCTTCCTCCTTACTCTTTATCCATTCCTCTACTACACAACGATCCAACTCTTCGTCGTCATCGTTGTAGGTGCGTATTTCACCTGTGTAATTACTAACCAACATGTGTATGTCGGTCATCAAAGGATCAGCATCCTGTGGAAACTTGGCAATCACCTTCCTGAGTGCTCGCTCAATCTGCTGAATGGTTTGCTGTGAGGCTTTCATGGAGTTTATTTTCAATTCTCAATTTTCAATTCTCAATTCTCAACTCTCAATTCTCAACTCTCAATTCTCAATTCTCAACTCTCAATTCTCAACTCTCAATTCTCAATTCTCAACTCTCAATTCTCAATTTGCTAAAGGTTCTTTCCGTGACAGTTCTTGAACTTCTTACCACTGCCGCAAGGACAGGGATCGTTACGTCCGGGCAACTTCTCGACACGCATAGGCTGAACAGGCTGACGGTCGCGGGTATCGCGAGCTGCTGCCTGCTGCTGGCCTGCATCGGTAAGTTCACCACGTGACTCCTGAGTACGAACACGCTCCTGACGAGGCATCTCCTGCTGAGGAGCCTCCTGAATCTGCAACTCAGGAACCATGGCACGCATAATGACGGATACCGTGCGGTCGTTGATGCGGTTAACCATATCATCGAAGAGTTTCACACTCTCCAACTTGAAAATCAACAGGGGATCCTTCTGCTCGTAGCTGGCGTTATGAACGCTGTGCTTCAGCTCGTCCAAAAGACGCAGGTTCTCCTTCCAGGCATCATCTATTGTATGCAGGATAAGAGCCTTGTGGAAAGACGTTACCACGCTGCGAGCCTGTGTATCGTATGCCTCCTTCAGGTTAGAAGGAATATTGTACTGACGCTTACCTGCCAGAACGGGGAACATCATATTCTCGTACATCTGGCCCTGAGGACCTTCGTAAACCAGCTTAACCACCTTATAGGCATTAGCAGCCATGATGTCTGTCTTCTGACCGAAGCGCTTCAACACCTCTTGATATACCTCTTCCTCCAACTCGGGCATACGACCAGTCTCGAACTTTTCCTGTGTGAGAGGGAACTCCATAGCCATAATCTCGAGGAAGCACTGCTGGCAACCGGCAAAGTCGTTGTTCTCCATGATGTTGCAAACACGGTCCCAAATCATATCGCTGATATCCATGCCCAAGCGCTCACCCATCAGGGCATGACGACGCTTCTCGTAGATAACGGTACGCTGCTTGTTCATAACATCGTCATACTCCAACAAACGCTTACGAACACCAAAGTGGTTCTCCTCGACCTTCTTTTGGGCATTCTCGATGCTACGGGTAATCATGCTATGCTCTATCATCTCGCCTTCCTTGAAGCCCAAGCGGTCCATCACACGGGCTATACGCTCGCTGGCGAAGAGTCGCATCAGCTTATCCTCGATAGATACGAAGAAGACGCTGCTACCCGGGTCGCCCTGACGACCGGAACGTCCGCGCAACTGACGGTCAACACGACGGCTTTCATGACGCTCTGTACCTATGATGGCCAAACCGCCGGCAGCCTTCACCTCGGGTGTAAGCTTGATATCGGTACCACGACCAGCCATATTGGTAGCAATGGTAACAGTACCTAACATACGTTCTTCTGGCTTTCCATCAACCATAACAGTTGTGAGGGTGCTGGTACCTGCCTTGGCAACAATATCAGCCTCCTTCTGGTGCAACTTGGCATTCAGCACCTGATGTGGTATCTTGCGCATCTGGAGCATCTTGCTTAGCATCTCGGAAATCTCCACGCTGGTAGTACCTACCAAGACAGGACGTCCGCTATTGCGCATCAGCTCTACTTCCTGGATAACAGCCTTGTATTTCTCGCGCTGTGTACGATAGACACGGTCGTTCATATCAACACGTATCACTTCGCGATTGGTGGGAACCTCCACAACATCCAACTTGTAGATATCCCAGAATTCGCCTGCCTCCGTAATAGCAGTACCCGTCATACCAGCCAACTTATGGTACATACGGAAGTAGTTCTGGAGGGTAATGGTGGCATAGGTCTGTGTGGCAGCCTGCACCTTAACATGCTCCTTGGCCTCGACAGCCTGATGCAAGCCGTCACTCCAACGACGGCCTTCCATGATACGGCCCGTCTGCTCATCAACGATCTTTATCTCGCCATCCTGAATCACGTACTCATCATTCAGGTTGAACATCGTATAAGCCTTCAGCAACTGCTGGATGGTATGTACACGCTCACTCTTGGCTGCATAATCATTGAAGACCTTATCCTTGGCTTCTATCTTCTCCTCGGCAGTCAAATTGGTTGAGTCAATCCTATGCATTTCTGAACCGATATCAGGAAGGACGAAGAGGTCGGAGTCATTTACCTGAGAGGCCAGCCACTCGTTACCCTTATCGGTAAGGTCAACACTATTCTGCTTCTCATCTACCACGAAATACAGCGGGTCTGTAGCCTCATGCATACGACGATTATTGTTCTCCATGTAAATCTCCTCGGTAGTAAGCATACCAGCCTTAATACCAGGTTCGGAGAGGAATTTAATAAGAGGCTTGTTCTTGGGCAATGCCTTATGGGAACGGAAAAGAGAAAGGAACCCTTCCGAAGTCTTCTGCTTATCACCCTCATCAGCACCTTCCGAGATAAGTTTCTTGGCATCTGCCAGATACTGGGTTGCCAACTGACGCTGTACATTAACCAGACGTTCTACCAAAGGCTGATATTCCTCGAACTGCTGGTCATCACCCTTGGGCACAGGACCACTAATAATAAGAGGTGTACGGGCATCATCAATAAGGACTGAGTCGACCTCGTCCACAATAGCATAATTATGTGAGCGCTGTACCAGATCCCTTGGATCCTGCGCCATATTGTCACGCAGATAGTCGAAGCCGAACTCGTTGTTGGTACCAAAGGTAATATCTGCCATATAAGCCTTACGACGAGCCTCGCTGTTGGGTTGATGCTTATCGATACAATCCACGCTCAAGCCGTGGAACATATAGATGGGGCCCATCCACTCGGAGTCACGCTTGGCCAGATAATCGTTCACAGTTACCACATGAACACCGTTACCGGTAAGGGCATTCAGGAAGACGGGGAGTGTAGCCGTAAGAGTCTTACCTTCACCCGTGAACATCTCGGCAATCTTACCCTGATGCAGTACGGTACCTCCGAAAAGCTGTACGTCAAAGTGTACCATATCCCATAACGTGTCGTTACCACCGGCTACCCAATGGTTGTGGTAGATGGCTTTGTCACCCTCTATCTCAACGAAGTCATGGGTTGCAGCCAGTTCACGGTCGAAATCGTTAGCTGTCACCTCTATCACGCCATTCTCGGCATGAGCCAGACGCTCTGCTGTGCTTTTTACAATGGCAAAGGCCTCTGCACGGGCCTCATCCAGAGCTTTCTCCAGGACCTCCAACACATCTTTCTCTAACTTGTCAATCTGGTGGAAGATAGGAGCACGGTCTTGAATATCGGTATTGGGAATACGGTCCTTCAGTTCCTGTATCTGAGCACGCAACTCGCTGGCAGAGCCCTGAATACGTTCCCTTAGCTGCTTGGAACGGGCACGCAGCTCATCATTGCTGAGTGCCTGAATCTCAGGATAAATTTTCAATACGTCCTCTACCAGAGGGCGATAAGCCTTTAAGTCGCGCGACTTCTTGTCACCAAAAATCTTAACTAATATCTTTGCTATATCCATAATCTGTATTTTTTCAACGATAACGTTAACGATAACGATAACTTTTTTTTTTACAACGATAACGTTAACGATAACGATAACTGTTTTTATTCTTAATCTTATTCTATTTTTAAACGATAACGTTAACGATAACGATAACTGTTTTTATTTTTATACCTGTCAACCGTCAACTCTCAACTGTCAACTCTCAACTGTCAACTCTCAACTAATAATTCAGCGGAGCCTGGGAGCAACCATTCGGAGCACGGATGCGGAGTGCCTTTGAAATAGTAGGCGCTACCCTATCTATACTAACAGGAATGTTAACTTTCTCTGGGGCCACACCACATCCGAACAGGAAGAGGGGAAAGCCTAAGTAGGACTCACGGGCAAAGGTCTGCTCCAACGTATCCTCGTTTTTCAGATTCCAACCCGGTGAAACCTGTATGGTAATATCCCCGGAACATTTGGGATTATAAGCATTGCGGAGTTTACTGATGCCTGGCGTTCCGGCTCCTAAGGCTAAACGCTGACTGGTATAGACATCCTTTACGCCGCTAAGTTGTATAAGGAAGTCACTGCTACGCTCCAAGACCTCGGTAAGATTCAGGTTCTTGCTTTCTATCAGTTTCAGGTTCAGGTAAAGTTCATTACCCATCACTGTCTCAACATAATCACCTTGCCCATATACGGCAATGAGGTACATATTAAGTAACAGTTTTGCCTTGGTGATGGAGAACGTTCCCGTAGGAATACGGTACAGGCTGAGGTCCTTGGCATCCTCGCTGTCGGAATAACCTGTGCTTGTTACCACGAAGAGAGCCTTATTCTGTCCCACCTTGCTTTCTATGGCATTGATAAGTTCCTCCAACTGACGGTCAAGGCGTGCATAAGTATCCTGCACCTCCATGGCGTACTTAGAATCGGATTCATGATCAAGCCCACCGGCATAATAGGTAAGGTTCAGCATATCAGGAACACCATCTGTACCAATGCTGGTTTTATCGAGAAGTTCCTTGACGAGCAGGTTAACCTCGTCGTTTACACACGAACTGGCCTTGAACTGACGGAATTTCCTGTCACCTGTAAACTTGTGGCTGAAAGGCTTCTTACTGCCCTCGAAAACAAAGTAGCTGAAATTGACCACCTCATCGTTGAGAGGTTTCCAAACAATATTACCAATGCGCGAGGCCAAAGGATTATTCGTGTCGAAATCGGAAGCCCAACTGGGCAAAGCGCCATAATAAGAGGTGCCGGAAACGCGTCCTGTCCAGTCGTCTATCCATATAGCAGCGTCGGCAGCATGTCCGGCAGAAAGGATGGCAGCATCGCGATTGGGGGCAACAGAAAGCACCACACTCTTTCCCTCGCTGGCAACCTTCAACTCATCTCCAATGGTAGAGACAGCAAGGTATTGAGGCGAGGATTTATCTAAAGTGTAAACTCCATTGTATTTGTTATCATCAACGCAGAAAACTGGCTGAAGGGTCTGGCGATCCAGCCAACGTTGACCGATGATTCCGTTTTCGTACGGACTGGTACCTGTAACAAAACATGCTACAGAGGACGCTGCATCAGGGCCGTCGAAAGGATACTCAGCCTGCGTGTACATACGTCCTTTTTCCATTAGACGGGCAAAGCCACCTTGTCCATACAGAGGCGAGAAGGCCTCGAGATAATCAGAGCGAAGCTGGTCGATTATGACATTCACCACCAGACTGGGTACCTCGGACGCTGTCTGCGCCTCGGCTCCCATGATGGCAAGTAGCGCCATGAGCGAAGTTATGAACCTGTTACCTTTTATTGGCATCATCTTTTCTTATCGTTCTTACGGTAGTATAAGTAATAACTTATAGGCCTTGTGAGCAAAGTTAGCGCCAAAGGTACAACTAATTTTCCGAATTCTTGTGGCATCCAGGGAGAAAATACCAAAAAAGTGGATAAAATGACAAAAAACACTGCGTGCCACAGGGTCTTTTTACGTTTGTATGCTGCTTTTATGACCATTGGCAGTGCAACCAACGCTATTGGATTCAGGACCCAGATCTGCCAATTACTATCCACGGCCGGATGCTCAGAGAAGAAAAACATGAATAGGAGTAGAAGACCAGCTACCCCCTGCCCCAACAACAAGACAGCATCCCACAACCAGAACTGCCAATTCAGCCAACGTTCGAACAGAAGAACGAGCAGAGAGAATCCCAACAAAGCAAGCATGGCCTGAATGGGAGTCAAAGGAAATTCCGGCTTTATGCCTTGAGGTTTCTTCTGTAAAAGTATTTCCGTAGAAGAAACCAAGGGACGCTTGTCATTATTTTCTGCATAGACGAACGCATTGTCTGCATACCTGAGCATATACTCCGGTGCGAACATGGCAGCACGGGCACATAAAGAGGTATCAACCGCAGCACCTAAAAGAATGTCGTTTCCTTCTTGTGCCCAAGGATGATTTTTTGTATATTGATGCAACATCTCCCTATAAGTATAAAGAGGAATACTGTCGGGATAAACCACATGGCCATCTACACATTGCTCTATAGCATCCCTGACCTTTGTTGTACAATTATTGTAAAGAAAATTATATCTGTATTGTCTGTTCTCCGGCTTACAATCCTCCATCATTTTACAGTACAATAGGTTGACCTCCTGAGAAGTAAGATTCAACACCTGAGCTGTAATAGACGAACCACGCTCTTCATACTCACGGGTGAAGTACTGCCAAGGGATGGGAACGACCATATAATCACATTGTCCTCGGACAAAGCGCCACACGAAATGAGGTTGTTTGAAAGAAAAAACTCCGTAATTAAAAACCAGATCCTCGCCAGTGGTAAAATTCTGCAGACGAAGAGCCGTATGACCATACAAAGCATAAACCTCCTGGCCAGGAGAGCAAGTAATCAGGCTGGCCCGGATACTGTCAAATGACTGTGCATGACTTATAAAAAGTAAAGGCAATAAAGCCAAAAATAAAACCGTACGTTTCAAAATCATGGTGCAAAAGTAAGTCTTTTTTATAAAAGCAGGCATCTTTTAGCCATATTTTTGCTAATGAATGTAAAACTTTCAGTTTTGTTGTTTATTATCTCAATTAATTATTGTACCTTTGGGCCCGTGAAATTAATAATTGACATAGGCAATACAGTTGCCAAACTAGTAGCCTTTGAGGGAGAAAACCCCATAGAGCAGATAAAAACAAATAACGACACACTGGCTGATTTGCCGGCATTTGCCAGCAAATACAACTTCGAGTGTGGTATTGTCGGATCTGTCATAGGTATTCCTGAAGGAGTAGAAGATATGCTGACCAGCATGCCATTTCCCATTCTTCGGTTCACGCCAGACACCCCCATCCCCATCTGCAACAAATACAAAACGCCACAGACTTTAGGGTCTGACCGTTTGGCGGCAGCCGTTGGTGCCAGCATCCTGAAACCCGGCAAGGATATCCTTATCATAGACGCAGGAACCTGTATAACATACGATGTGATAGATGCCAACAAGAATTATTGGGGTGGTAATATCGCCCCAGGCATGCAGATGCGCCTTCATGCCCTACATGAATATACAGTAAGGCTCCCGCTGGTACAAGCTGAAGGTGAAGTGCCCGGCTTGGGATACAATACCGAGACAGCCATCCGTTCCGGCGTGTTGCGTGGCATGAAATACGAGATAGAAGGATATATCAAATCCATGCGGGCCAAATACCCCGACTTGCTGGTATTCCTGACGGGAGGTGATAAAATTAACTTCGACACGAACATCAAGAACAGCATCTTTGCAGACAAATTCATGGTTCCAAGGGGACTTAACAAGATATTAGACTATAATTATGATAAGATTTAGTAAAATAGGGAGTTTCATTCTGATGTGTGCGATGTGCACAAACATTTGGGCACAAAGTAGCGGAAGCAGTTCTTCTTATTCACGCTTCGGCTTGGGAATGCCTGAAAATCAGGCACAAAGTTTTAACAAGGCGATGGGAGGAGTAGGACTGGGCTTCCGTGCCGGCAATCGTATAAACACCTTAAATCCTGCATCATACTCTGCCATAGATTCCATCACCTTTCTATTGGATGCCGGCATGAGTGTCGCCCTTGGCCACATGAAGCAAAACGGTAGCAAAGTCAATGTTTACCAATGCAAACTGGATTATGTAAATATCGGACTGAGACTCTACCGGAACCTGGGTATGTCGGTAGGTTTTATGCCATATACCATTATTGGGTACGACTTTACCACCTCAAGTAATGTGGCCAAAGACCCCAATACGCTGCAATCTATCACCAGCGCCACTAATTATAGCGGTGAAGGAGGTCTGCATCAGGCCTATCTGGGATTAGGCTATAAGGTATTTAAGGAATTGTCTGTCGGTGCCAACGCAAGCCTTATCTGGGGTGATTATACACACACCATTCTGCAAGCTTACAACACTTCCACAACAACTACCTTTAATGGGTTGAACTCCATTCAGAATGCAGAAATAAGAACATGGAAACTGGACCTTGGTGCCCAATACCCTTTGAGAATCTCGAAAAAAGATGTGCTGATCCTTGGTGCCACAGCAAGTATTGGCCACAAGGTCAAGAGCGATGCATCGAACACACGATTCACATTTGAACAGAACGAGGACATAAAAATAGATACGGTCCGTAATGCTTTTGACCTGCCATATACCTACGGCATCGGTGCTACCTGGAAACATAAGGATAATCTGACTGTCGGTCTGGATTTTAAGCAGGAAATGTGGGGGAGCTGCCGTTCACCTCAAATGGTTTCTGTTGGAGGTGTTCCCAGATTCGAATCCCAGACCGGTGCATACAAGAACCGATTCACGATTGCCGCCGGTGCAGAATACACGCCAAACATGTTTGGCAGACGTTACTGGCAACGTATCCAGTATCGCATAGGTGCCAATTACTCTTCTCCATATCTGAAGATAAATGGAGGGGATGGACCCAAGGAGTATTCTATAACAGCAGGTTTCGGACTTCCCATCACGAGCAACCGCACCTCTTATGTGAACGTAGGATTGGAATGGCTGAGACGCTCGCCCAGTGTGACTAACCAGATTACGGAAAACTACTTCATGATGCACCTGGGTGTCACCTTCAATGAGGATTGGTTCAGAAAATTCAAGATTCGGTAATTTAGTACACTCTGATATTGGAATTACGTAGAATATTTATCCTCAGCAGCCTGACAACTGCCCTCTGCATCACCTTTTCTTGCAGTCCCCGAACGGAACATGTGGCAGAAGCCCTGAACGATTCCGACTCGCTCCTGTTTATGCATGTAAGAGGAGTGAACACCTTTATATCCGACTCGGGTGTCATGCGTTATCACATGGTGGCCGAGGAATGGGACATCTACAATGGAACTGAGGGGAAAGCTCCTACATGGAATTTCTACAAAGGTCTGTTAATGGAACGGTATGACGAGAACTTCCATATAGACCTGTACGTACAATCCGATACAGCCTACCTGCACGAGCAACACTTGTGGGAACTGAGAGGACGTGTGGTCGTAAGAAACATACAAGGGGATGTATTCCGAACAGAAGAACTCTTTTGGGATCTGAATAAACACGAAATGTGGAGCTATAAATACATTCGCATCGTAACACCTGAGCGAGAACTGGAAGGAACAGAATTCCATAGCAACGAACAGATGACGCGATATTATGTAAATAACTCCATAGGCGCCTTCCCCATAGAGGAAAAAGAGAACGTCAACGAGAACGAGAACGTCAACGAGAACGAGAACGTCAACGTCAACGTCAACGTCAACGAGAACGTCAACGGGAACGGGAACGAGAACGGGAACGGGAACGGGAGCAGAAGGGATTCTGTTGTTATAGATGAACCGAAAAAGCCTCATGCTAAACAGATGAGGTTCCTGCCTGCCCCGGGAAAAAGGATACCACTTAAAGAATAAATCCGTATAAACAGATACTTCCAAGAATACAATGTACACAGAAAGTACCCTCATCATAGAAACCCTGATAACACTATTGTTCTCAGCGTTTTTCTCTGGAATGGAGATTGCTTTTGTCTCCAGCAGTAAACTGCGCTTTGAGATGGAACGTGAGCAAAGGGGCTTTACTTCACGACTCATCGACACCTTCTACCAACACCCTAACAGTTTTATTTCCACGCTGTTGGTAGGAAACAATATAGCCCTGGTCATCTATGGTATATTGATGGCAAGGCTCATCAATGCATTCATTCTTATCCCCTTGGGAATCCATCAACCCGAAGAATGTCCCAACGAAGTCATCTGCCTTCTTACCCAAACCATTCTGAGCACACTGGTAGTTTTGGTGACAGGCGAGTTTCTGCCTAAAACGCTTTTCAAGCTGAATCCCAACAGGATGATGAACATCTTCGCTGTTCCAGCGTATATCTTCTATATTCTTCTTTGGCCTATCAGCAAATTCACCTCTACCGTCAGCAAACTGCTGCTTAGGATTGTGGGAGAAAAGGTAAAAAAAGCAGAGAAGGAAAAGACCTTTACCAAAGTAGATCTGGATTATCTTATCCAAAGCAACATCGAAAACATCGAGGACGAAAAAGAAATCGAGGAAGAGATAAAAATCTTCCAGAATGCACTGGGATTCAGTAATGTAAAGGTACGTGACTGTATTGTGCCGCGTACAGAGATAGATGCTGTGGACGAAGATACTGAACTAAGGATTCTGAGAGGACACTTCATAGAGAGCGGGCACTCTAAGATTATTGTCTACAAAGGGGATATCGACAATATCACCGGCTACATACATACAGCCGAGATGTTCCGTCTGAAAGAGAATGACGACTGGCGAAAAAGCATTAAGGATATTCCCATTGTGCCAGAAACCATGAATGCCCAGAAATTGCTGAGTATCTTTACAGCACAGAAGAAATCCATTGCAGTGATTGTTGATGAATTTGGCGGCACCAGCGGCATTGTTACCCTTGAAGACTTGGTAGAGGAAATCTTCGGAGAGATAGAAGACGAACACGACAGCACTAACTATGTGGCGCGTGACCTGGGAAATAACGAGTATCTGCTTTCTGCTCGTATCGAAATAGAAAAAGCAAATGAACTGCTGGGACTCGACCTGCCCGAAAGTGATGAATATTTGACTGTTGGAGGACTGATTTTGCACGAGTATCAAAGTTTCCCCAAACTGAACGAAGTGGTGAAATTTGACCATTATGAATTCAAAATCCTACAAAACACAACCACTAAGATAGAGCTTGTAAGGCTGAAAGTTCTAAATTAAAACACTTTTTCCTTATTAAATAAGAGAGGTATAGATTTTTTTTCATACCTTTGTGCGCTAAATTAGAAAATAACAACAATAAAACAATAAAAACAAATGGCAACATTACAGAAAATCCGTAACAATGGCAAGTGGCTCATCGGTATCGTTGGCCTTGCCTTGTTCGCCTTCATCGCCGAGGAATTTGTTCGTTCTCTCTCATATACTCAGGCAGAGAGACATCAGAGAATCGGTAAGATTTATGGCGAAAACGTCAACGTGCAGGACTTTAACGCACTGGTTGACGAGTACACAGATGTTATTAAGTTTACCAACGGCCTGACAACGCTGAATGACGACCAGCTGGCATCTATCCGCGATCAGGTTTGGCAGAATTATGTTAACGAGAAGATTATGGCACGCGAATGTGCCAAGTTGGGCCTGACCGTTACTGATGCAGAATTACAGTCTATTATCAGCACAGGCAAGAATCCCATGCTTGCACAGACACCCTTCCGTAACCAACAGGGGGCCTTTGATTTCAACCAGCTCAAGCAGTTCCTCAGCCAGAAGGATGAGGTATTGAACAGTACAGCAATGGGACCAGAAGCTAAGGAACAGTACATGCAGATGTACAACTACTGGAAATTCATCGAGAAAAACATCCGTCAGCAGACCTTGGCTCAGAAATATCAGGCTCTTCTTGCCGGTACCATCATCAGCAACCCCATTGCAGCAAAAGCTAACTTCGAGTCTCGTACCAACGAGAGTGAGATTCTCTTGGCTGCTATCCCCTACACCAGTGTAAAGGATGCTGACATAACTGTTGAGGATGCAGACCTGAAGGCTAAGTACAACGAGATGAAGGAAATCTTCCGTACCAGCCAGGAGACTCGCGATTTCAAGTACATTGATATCGCTGTTGAGGCAAGCAAGGCAGACAAGGAGGCTCTGCAGAAGGAAATGGAAGGTTATGCTCAGGCTTTGAGCGAGGGTGCTGACCCCGCAAAGACTGTTCGCGAGGCTGCCAGTCAGGTTGCTTACAGTGCACTGCCTATCAGCAGCAAGACACTGCCCCATGATGTAGCCGAACTGTTGGACTCTCTGACCCCCGGCTCTCAGGCAGGTCCTTTTGTACACGAGCATGACAACACCATTAACATTGTTCGTCTTATCGAAAAGGTGACTCGTCCCGACTCTGTAGAGGTACGTCAGATTGCTGCTCCCGGTAGCGATATGGAGGCTATCGAGAAGACTGCTGATTCTATCATGAATGCTTTGGCAGCCGGTGCCAACTTCGACTCTATCGCCAAGAAGTACAACCAGCCCGCAGAAAAGACATGGATTGTAAGTGCTCAGTACGAGGGTCAGGTTCTGGACGAGAACAACCGCAAGTTCATCAACACAATCTCTACAGCTGCTGTTGGTTCAAACAATAAGATTGTCTTGGACGGACAGGGTGTTATCATTGCACAGATTACAGACAAGCGCAACATGATTAACAAGTACAACGTTGCTGTTATCAAGCGCGCTATGGACTTTAGCAAGGACACTTACAACAAGGCATTCAACGACTTCAGCAGTTTCCTTGCAGCAAACCCCAAGGCCGAGGATATCGAGGCTAATGCATCAAAGGCCGGATACACTGTTCAGACTCGTACAATAGCCAGCACAGAGCATTCTGTAGCAGGTGTTCATAGCACGCGCGAGACACTACGTTGGATCTTCGACGAAAAGACCAAGGTAGGCGATGTTTCTCCCCTCTATGAGTGTGGCGACAATGACCATCTGATGGTTGTTATGCTTACCGGCATCCACGAGAAGGGTTATATGAACTGGGATGACGAGCAGGTTAAGACATTCCTGACCACTGAGGTTCAGAAGGACAAGAAGGCTGCTAAGCTTCAGGAGAAGATGCAGGCTGCCAAGAGCATTGCCGACGTAGCTAAGATGGAAGGCGCTGTAACCGATACCGTTAAGCACATCAGCTTTGCAAGTAACGCCTTATTTCTAAAGTTGGTAACAGCGAGCCCGTTCTGAGCGGTTCTGTTAGCACAGCCAAGAAGGGTGACTTCAAGGCTGGCCTCAAAGGTAACGGTGCTGTTTATGCATACCAGGTTCTCAACCAGACTAAGTCAGACGCCAAGTTCGATGCTAAGCAGGAGAAGCAGCAGGCAGCTCAGATGAGTATGCGTGCCCTCAGTGCTTTCACCAACGAGTTGTATCTGAAGGCTGATGTTCAGGACAAACGTTACCTCTTCTATTAATCAGAGAAATCAGAATCAAAGTCATATAGAAAGAGGGTGCTTCAATAGCGAAGTACCCTCTTTCTGTTATTATGTAATGACAGGAATTTCGGCCTTACCACCACCAATGATGTATGATGAATCATGAACCGCAATCCCCTTAGATATTTTCGACTTTTTGTAAAGATACCGGCTCTAGTGTAATTTGGGGAAAAACAGAAAAACCCGTTTCTGTTGTTGATGGGTTATCTCGTTTTTTTTCTTCAATGTATATAATAAAATTGAAGAAGAACCACTTTACATAGATAACCTTCAAGTTAAATGGCAAAAAAAAACACCAGTACACAAACCACTAACCGATAACCGATAATTTTCAATTCTCAATTCTCAATTCTCAATTTGATAAAGACCCTTAACCAAACAAGGTATGTCACCTTTGATTCATCGAGATAGGCTGAACGAGTTGTTCCCCTTATCACCACGACTCATTCAGATAATCCCTTACCCCCCATAGGGATTATCCGAACAACTCGTTAACCCTATCCGAACAGGTCATTAACCCTATCTCTTTGATTTATTCCCCAGCCATCAGACATATCTAACCATGAACCCTTAACCACGAACCCTTAACCGTAAGTGCCATCAGACATCAGACATTTATCAACCCGAACATCCACAAATCCTCATGCCCTGTATAGGTTCTATAGAACGGGCCGAAAGGCGAGTCGTCACCAGGCTGGTAAAAGACGGTATTACCACCAACCTGAAAGTCCAGACTCCTTAAACTTCTTTGCAAACTCCATAGTACTTATACTCATAGTGAAGCCTCGTATCAGCCATACTCTAGTTGAAAAGTGGTTGATTAACAAAAACCGCAAAAACCCTTCTGCTTAGGTTGAGACTTCGTCTCTGATGTTATGTCTGCGTTCTTTTCCTTGTGTGCAAGCCCCAGATAAAAGCCCCCAGCCACACCATCAATCTCTTGTGAGATTTCAACCCAACCAGAAGAAAAAACACTGCCCTTCGGGCTAAAAAACCTTTCATTTAACTTTTAAGTTCGATG
>Ga0247608_10000225_pt1 | contig 102794 bp, 99 predicted proteins | sample 176DNAGHGlowgp2_FD_193490 | JGI IMG/M metagenome (GOLD analysis project Ga0247608, IMG submission 193490) | Sheep rumen microbial communities from Palmerston North, Manawatu-Wanganui, New Zealand - 1766 DNA GHGlow gp2 | ecosystem: Host-associated > Mammals > Digestive system > Stomach > Rumen ... | reverse complement strand
GAAAATATTAACCCCATACCTGTAAAGACCCTTGAAGGTATCCACATCAAATGCAAGTGATGGCAACCAACGGCACTGAACGTACAACATCAACGATAATAGAGTATTTCTTGACAGCAACTGAATAATCAATGCCCAAATACCAAAACCATGATAAGCATAATAAATACCAACTACGCCACTCAATAATGTTGAGAACATATTAGAGATAGCAAGCGACTTGAAGTCTAGTTTTATCTTCAATATCGCAGTTGGCACATCTACTAAGGAATTGACGAAAAGTACCAAAGCACTAACTCTTAGGTATATCGACAGTTTAGGAAGATTATAAAACGCTTCAACTAAAGGCGAGACAACAAATATAATGGCATATATTAACGATGATATACACAAGTTGAATGCAAAAGTCGTATTTAGATTTTTTGAACACAACTTATTCTGATATATCAATGCACTACTCAACCCACTGTCAATAAAAACATTGGAAATATTGATAAACACCATCAATATTCCCAATACACCATACTCTGCGGGAGTGACGAGTCGAGCTATCACAATGCCCAATACAAACTGTATGAACAAGTTAGAAAACCTATCCACTGCAGTCCATGTAAATGACTTTGTTAAACTTCCTCCTGAATTGCTCATTCTTTAAAGATATATCCTATTGATATATACCAAATTTCCTCAGAGAACGCATAACTCTCTGAGGTATAGGCGGTTAAGGATTTTACCGTTTCCACTTAGGAAAATTTCGCGGTAACGTTTGGCAAATTTACGAAAAAAAAAGGAATTGATGGCAAACAATAGGAAATATTTTTATATAATCGCCCAAAAACAGCCTTATATCACGCAACATCCCCCGATTCAGCTCACATAGAACCGAATCGGGGGATGCCTTATGCGACGTGTATCAATAGTTAGTCCCTATGGAACAGGTCTCGCGTATATACCTTTTCCTTCACATCATCCAGACTGGCATCATACCTGTTGGCGATGATAGCCTTTGATACCGACTTAAACTTCTCTATGTCGTTTATCACCTCACTACCGAAGAATGTTTCGCCATCCTTCAGGGTTGGCTCATAAATAACCACTCTCGCTCCCTTTGCCTTGATGCGTTTCATTATGCCCTGTATGGCGGAATGGCGGAAGTTGTCTGAGTTTGCCTTCATCGTAAGCCTATACACCCCGATGGTGGGCACCGAACCCTTGCCACCTTCATAGCAGTTGTCCTGGCTATAGGCATACCAGCCTGCCTTCTGCAACACGGCATCGGCTATGTAGTCCTTACGTGTACGATTTGACTCTACTATCGCCGTCATCATGTTCTGTGGCACATCCTGATAGTTGGCAAGCAACTGCTTGGTGTCCTTTGGCAGACAATAGCCTCCGTAGCCGAATGAAGGGTTGTTGTAATGCGTTCCTATGCGAGGGTCAAGTCCCACGCCCTGTATTATAGCCTGGGTGTCAAGTCCCTTCACCTCGGCATAGGTGTCAAGTTCGTTGAAGTAACTGACGCGGAGTGCCAGATAGGTGTTGGCAAAGAGTTTCACAGCCTCAGCCTCCTTCAGTCCCATGAAGAGCACATCCACATCTTTCTTCTCGGCACCCTCCACGAGCAGTTTGGCAAATGTCTCGGCATCCTCCTTCATGTGGTTGCCCTGTATCTGTATGATTGCCTCATTCTCCTTGTCTGCCTCTCTTATCATCTTAGGGTAGCCAACTATGATGCGTGAGGGGTAGAGGTTGTCGTATAGCGCCTTGGATTCCCTCAGAAATTCTGGCGAGAACAACAGACGGAATTTGCGCTCCGTTCCCCAACCTTTCTCCTTGAACAGACGTGCATACTTAACGTATAGCGAACGGGTATAGCCCACGGGGATCGTAGATTTTATAACCATCACGGCCTCGGGGTTACTCTCCAACACCAGGTCTATCACCTCCTCCACATGCGACGTGTCAAAATAGTTCTTCACAGGGTCGTAGTTGGTAGGTGCGGCTATCACTACGAAGTCGGCATCCTTATATGCCGAAGCACCGTCCAGCGTGGCATACAGAGAACCCGATGCCTCGGAATCGGGCTCTCCCACACTGGGAATGATGGAAGGGTCTTGCAGATACTTCTCTATATATTCATCCTGAATGGGCGAAATCCTATTGTTTATCTTCTCCACCTTCTCAGGAATCACATCCACTGCCGCCACCTTATGGTTCTTAGCCAACAGTGTAGCTATGCTAAGTCCCACATAGCCCGTACCAGCCACCGCTATCTTTATGTCTTTGAATTCTCGCATTTTCTTTAACCTTTAACCTCTCAACCCTCAACTCTAAACTCTAACCTCTAACCTCTCATCCACCTCATACGTTCCTCGTCGCTCATCTTCTCTATGGCGTAGCGAAGCATCGTTCGAGGCATCTCGTGAGCGTGCTTACTGAGGAACTCTCTCAACATGTCCATAGAGCAACGCTTGCCCATCTCTCTGAGCATCCATCCTACAGCCTTGTGCATCAGGTCGTGAGGATGATGCAGGTGAATCTCTGCATACCTCAAACACCACGACGGGTCGCCCATCTGCGATGTCTTCCATGTGCATACGATACTCATCCTTTGCTTCCACAGACACGAACTCTGCGCCAGTTCATCGAGTATCGCCGTCTTATATTTTTTGTCGCCAAGAAGCGAGGGCAACATAAGCCAATGCCCCAGAATCTTGTGTACCGACAGATCTACCAAGTCCCAGTTGTTAGCCTGTTCTGCATATTGCAGATACATCTTCACTATCTCATCACGTCCTCTCTTGGCATCATCATCATTTTCTAATCGCTTTGTTGCCAGTCTCTCAAACCTCGCCACTAGTATCAGCAAACCGCAAAGCCTCACTTCATGCCAACGGTTCATCAACAACACTGGCACCTCGTCTAAAGGAAAATCCATAGCAACAGTCTTTACCACCTCCCTCGTCTGAGGCACCTTAAGACCAAGGAACTCATCGCCCTCACCATACTCCCCAGGTCCCGTCTTAAAGAATCCCATGAGCACCTTACGCTGCTCATCATTTCGCAGAGCCTCAATGCGCTTTATTAATTGATAATTGATAATTGACAATTGATAATTAATTCTCTTTGAGTTTCTTAATAATAGACGTTAGCAACTTTATTAGTTCTGTACAATCCGTATTTATCGATTTATACGTTGTATCATCCAGATAATTTGTTTCATGAAGTAAATCAATCCAATATTCTGCCTCATCAGCCTCTTTCAATGCTATGTTTAACTTGTTCAGAAAGTCCATACGGGACTGGGCATTCTTGCTCTCCCGAGTGTTTGCTCCTATGCTTGTGCCACATCGAAGTAATTGCTTCGACATAACATATTCACTCTTCTGTTCTGTGAGAAATTTATAACATCCTATAATACGGATGGCAAAATCCCTACTTTTTATTTGAATAGCATTTGCCATAATTATCAATTGTCAATTGTCAATTATCAATTATCAATTGTCAATTATCAATTGTCAATTGTCAAAATTTGCTCAGCATGCTCCTTGGTCTTCACCTGCTTGCCAGCAAAGATTTGCTCGATGATGCCCTCTTCATTGATGATAAAGGTAGTGCGTATGGTGCCCATGACCTTCTTGCCATACATAGACTTCTCGCCCCAGGCACCCATCGCCTCCAGCAATTCGTGGTTGATATCGGCAATCAGGGGGAACGGCAACTGGTGCTTCTCCTTAAACTTTACATGCGAGGTGGCGGAGTCCTTGCTCACGCCAACCACATCATAGCCCCTACCCTGCAGTTCGCCATAGTGGTCACGCAGACTGCAAGCCTCAGCCGTACATCCGCTGGTATTATCCTTCGGATAAAAGTATAACACCAGTTTCCTACCCTTATAGTCACTCAAACGTATCTCGCGCCCCAATTCGTCTTTGCCCAGTATCTCAGGCGCCTTATCACCTATATTCATTTTAATTTCAATTATCAATTATCCTCCGAGCTCTGCTCGCCTGGATTCCGAACTTGTTCGCCTGAGCTTGCGAAGAATCGGACGCGAAGCTACGCTTGCAAGGCAAGAACACCGTTAGGAGCGCAAGAATTATCAATTCTCAATTATCCATTGTCAATTATCAATTATCAATTATCAATAGTTCTCCGCCTTAATCTGGAAGTAGCTCTGTGGATGGTCGCATACTGGGCACACCTCAGGAGCCTTCTTGCCGATAACGATGTGGCCACAGTTAGCACACTGCCATATCACATCACCCTCACGAGAGAACACGATAGCATCCTGTATGTTCTTCAGCAGTTTACGGTAGCGCTCCTCATGGTGCTTCTCTATTGCAGCCACCTGCTCAAACTTCTCGGCTATCTCGTCGAAACCCTCTTCGCGAGCCTCCTTAGCCATACGGTCATACATATCCGTCCATTCAAAGTTCTCGCCGTTGGCAGCATCAGCCAGATTAGTAGCCGTATCGCTCACGCTGCCACCGTTCAGGTACTTATACCACATCTTGGCATGCTCCTTCTCGTTAGCCGCCGTTTCCTCGAATATAGCAGCTATCTGCACATATCCGTCCTTCTTCGCCTTAGACGCAAAGTAGCTGTACTTGTTACGTGCCATGCTCTCACCAGCAAATGCCTCCTTGAGGTTCTGCTCGGTCTTAGTTCCTTTCAGTTCTTTCATCGTTTTAATTATTAGTGATTAATAAGATTTTTCATTCACTCGATGCAAAAATAGCAATAATTCTACTTTTTCCAACATCTTTGTGCATTATTTTTGCAATTCTTAAGTAATATTCCAAAAATCATCGTCATTTAGTTCTGGTTCCCACAGATACTTCACCATATCCACATGACCGTTAGCCTTAAACCTTATGCCCTCATCCTCCAACATATTCCGTTGCATCGCCCATCCCGGAGCCGTGCGTCCTTCTTTGTTTACTACCCGATGGCAAGGCAACTCAGCCGCTTTAGGCGAATATCTCAGAGTTCTCCCCACCATCCTCGAATGACTCGGCCAGCCAGCCCATGCCGCAATATGCCCGTATGTTGTCACCCTGCCACGAGGTATCTGCGCAACGATACTCAGCACATCCTCGCCAAACCTCCTCGCCTGCTCTTGGCTCATCCTATCGGGATAGTCTTTCATCTTATTACCCGTTCACTTCAACAACATCCTGGCCCACTCGGGGATATCATCCACATACTTTTTAAACAGTCTGCCATCTGTCGTACGATACAGCAATCTCGGTAACTGGTTATCTACCGAATTATCATAGACATAAGCTCTATCCACAAACGAGATAGCCTCCTCTGCATTTATAAGGGATTTGTAATAGCGAGAGATAACCTTAGAGATAGGCACTTCATGACCACCATTTATAAATCGTTGCGTAATACGAGCAACATTGATGGTAGGGTCAGATGTACAAACATAAAAGAATCGTATAAAGAAACCTGCATCTTTTGCCTTGTGCAAGAATTCCATTTTCTCCTCAGACGAAAACACTGTCTCAAATACAAAATCACGTCCCTGCTCCAGACACTCATAGCGAAGTCTTGTAGCCTCCTCTGCAGCCTTTATCACAGCTTCAGGAGAATTCCAGTCGCCATAAGTTTCTTGTGCAATATTATCTGGATTAATGTACAAACTATCCGCTGTCCACTCATCATTCAACAACTGGACAGTAGTAGTCGTCTTACCAGAGCCATTAGGTCCCGCTACCACACAAAGCATTGGGCGTTTATCAGTCATCGTTTACTAAAATCCTTTGTGAACGTCTTTTCGCTATGATTTGAGCTGTTTCAGAAAGTCTCCTTTGCAATTCCGTCTTCGCCTTAGCGCTCGACTCCCTTGCAGCCTTCGCCATATCCTCCATCAGTTCCAGCAGCATCTCGTCTGTAGGTTCCTCCATTGAGGTCAGCCTGTATTTCTTGTTCAACTCAGTCATAATTCTATCTGTTAAATACTTTTCTGCTGCAAATATAGTAATATTTTTCCAAAAACCACCTCAAAACAACTTTTTTCTCCCTTTAGCATGTAACATTTCCGTTTTTCTCGCATTATAAGAGTAGAAGTCACAAAAAAGGGAGACTCCAATTGGAAGCTCCCTTTATCCATTAAGCTACGAGGTATTTTTATCTTCTATTCATACTGATTCTTCCGCCTATGCTGTTCCATCATGGCAAGAAGTTCCTTAAACTTCTCCACCCTCTCCGGCTTCATCTTCTCGGCATTCAGCACCTTTCTATTCGCCTTCAGCCAGTTGAGCATATCGTGCTCCTCAATCCGGTGCTTCGACGGATTCCTATGATTGGTTTCAATGAAATCAATCACCTCCTTATATTTCGCTATCCATTTCTCGTCTTGAGTCATGGTGAGAAAACTAAGCTATAGCCTCCTTGATGCAATCCACGATATATTTCACGTCATCATCCGTCACATACGGACCTGCAGGCAGACACATGCCGACCTTGAATATATCTTCCTCCACACCGTTGGTATATACAGGTGCTCCAGCATACACAGGCTGCTTATGCATAGGCTTCCACACAGGGCGGCATTCCACTTTTTTGCTCAGCATAAACACACGCATAGCCTCCACGTTATCATTAGGCTGACAATCCGTTGTAGGGCTATCCACCTGATGTATCACACCGGCAGCACCACCCACAGCAGTCTTTATCACCTCCTTATAGGCATTCTCCTGTCCCTTCACCTTCACCTCTGGGTCAAGTGTCATCGTGCATAGCCAGTAGTTAGCATCATAACGAGCATCACCAGGCTGTTTATTTATCTTCACGCCAGGAATATCCTTCATCAACTCCTCATAGAGTTTCTGCACATGCTTATGGTGAGCTATATGGTCATTCAGCACAGTCATCTGTCCACGACCGATACCTGCACATACATTACTCATACGATAATTAAATCCTATGGCAGTATGCTGATAATAAGGATAAGAATCACGTGCCTGTGTAGCCAACCACATCACCTGATTAGCATCCTCTTCATTCCTGCATATCAGAGCGCCGCCACCACTCGTGGTAATCATCTTATTACCGTTAAATGACAGTACGCCGAACTTACCAAACGTACCCAGCACCTGTCCGTTATATCGTGAACCCATACCCTCTGCAGCATCTTCCACCACGGGAATTCCATACTTATCAGCTATAGCCATAATCCTGTCTATCTGGTATGGCATACCATACAGAGCCACAGGCACTATCGCCTTAGGATATTTACCCGTCTTCTCCTTACGGTCTATGATAGCCTTCTCCAGCAGTTCAGGGTCCATATTCCATGTTTCCTTCTCCGAACCTATGAATACGGGCTTAGCCCCACAGTACGTGATAGGGTGCGAACTGGCACAGAATGTGAAGCTCTGCACACACACCTCGTCACCAGGACCTACGCCACAACCCAACAATCCCAGATGCACCGCCGCAGTACCGGCACTCAGACAAACCACCTTTCTGTCAAGGTTAAGGTTAGCGTTATCGTTGGAGTTCACAAACTCCTCCAGGTCTTTTTCAAACGCATTTACGTTCGGTCCCATTGGCACCACCCAGTTAGTGTCAAACGCTTCCTTCACATACTTCTGTTCCATTCCGTCCTCGCTCATGTGCGCCAGACACAGGTAAATCGTTTTTCTTTCCATGTTATATTAGTTTACCGTTTACTGTTTATTGTTTACTGATTACTCATATCGCGCAGCAATTACGCTCCAGTCGATAATCTGCCAGAGGGCAGAGAGGTGAGCAGCACGGCGATTCTGATAGTCCAGGTAATATGCATGCTCCCATACATCAAAAGTCAGTAACGGCTTCAGTCCCTTCACCGCAGGATTGGATGCCCCTTGCTCCTGTGTGATGACCAGTGAGCCGTCCTTATCAGCCGACAGCCATACCCAGCCAGAGCCAAACAGTCCCACACCCTTAGCCTCAAACTCAGCCTTGAAAGCCTCCACGCTACCCCATTGCTTTTCTATCTGGGCAGCAAGAGCACCAGTAGGACCTTGAACTCCCTCACCAGCAGGCTTAAACTGTGTGAAATATAACTCGTGATTCAGTATCTGTCCAGCATTATTGAATATCGCACCCTCACTATGAAGCATCAGCTCTTTCAGAGCCTCAAAATCTCCATTACTCCCCTCGCCTACAGGAGAGGGGCTCGGGGGTGAGGCTAATTTATTCAGATTATCCACGTAAGCCTGCAGATGCTTCCCATGATGGAACGACAACGTCTGTGCACTGATTACAGGCTCCAGTGCCTCCATCGCATAAGGTAATTCAATCAATGTAAACATAAATATTATTCGATTTACTGTTAAACATCCATTATGGTATCATAATTTATTATTATTTCATTACATAATATCCGCCAGTCTTCTTACTTCCACGTCGCTCAATCTTATTCAATTTAAGAAGCACATGAATATGTTTGTCGATAGTTCTAAATGGCTTTCCCAGACCTTCAGCTATTCTAGTTGTACTATAGCCCTCATGTGCTTTGATAAACTCAAATGTCTCTTTTTGGCTTTCATTTAATTGACCATTTAATTGACCATTTAATTGACCATTTAATTGACCATTTACGCCATCATACTCAACGGAATATATAATAGTCATAAACTGACTGGGTGAAGACTTAAACACCGGCTTCAACTTCTCATTATATCCATCCAGCGTTTTTGTCTCATTATAGATACGTTTCAGTCCACTACCTCTCTTCTCCATATAGTCCAGTTGTGCCATCACATCTGCCAATATCGGATTTCGTCTATTTTGAAATCTCCAAACAGGTGAGAAATATTCCTTCTCTTTCTTCCTATTTATAGTGAAACAGAGACCTGTCTCAGTGTTTCTATACTACATGAACTATCCTATTCAATCCGTACAAGCACTTCTTCAGGTCTAAATCCCATCTTAATAATAGTGCACAATCCTCTTCCCATATCCTTCACCGAAGTTCCGAGTAGCCATACATCATCATCAACTATCAAGTAGCGATCATGTACGGAATGAGGCAACTGAACATAGTTAATTGGCTCATACTGTTTATTATGCTTCTCAAAATCAAGTTTTACCTGTTCAGTATATCGAGTATACACTGTAGCCACAACGCCAGCATTCCTCTTGTCTAGCATTGTCAATACACGCTCATCCACAAAATTATCAACCAAGATGATTCTCTTCTCAGCACTCCTTATCAAGTCACACACAAACATATACGCATCCCACACACATCCCGTAGGAATCAACAGTTCTTCAGGCTTCTCATTAGCACGAACCACAAAGTCCAGTTGTTGCTGTTGTTGGTCTAAAGTGCCCTCAATCTGTGCTATTCTGTCGTTCTGAGCATCAATACGCAGATTTATCTGCTGTAGGGCCATTACCTGCTGATGAACGGCATATCCCCTAAGCAAATAATCCTTCAAAACGGCATTCGCCCATTGACGGAAACGCGTACCCACCTTGCTTTTGACACGATAACCCACGGATATGATAACATCCAGATTATATAATTTTGTCCTATATTTCTTACCATCTAAGGCAGTTAGTAAGGATTCCTTACGAACTGAATTAGCCTCTAATTCCCCTTCTTTGAAGATATTACCGATATGCAAGGTGATATTGTTCCTCGTAGTATTGAACAACTCAGCCATTTGCTGCTGAGTCAGCCACACGGTATCATCCTGTAGCCTTACCTCCAGACGAACATTGTCATCCGGTTGGTACAGCACTATCTCACCCTTCTCTCCTATAGGTATAAATTGATTATTCTCCATTTTCTAATCTTGGATCATTAACCCAGAGCCATTTGTTGCGACACTCGGTCGAAGATATATTTTAGTATCATAATAGCTAAGTGTAAAGTGTAAACTGTAAACCGTAAACCATAAACCATAAACTATGGAAGGATTTCCAGATACAGGTCATTATCGGGAAGTTCCTTCAGTATCCTTATATTGCTGGCGGAGAGGGCTTAGCTATTCAATACTTTCTCAGGAGTTCCTCTACAACCGATTTCAGTGGCGCAACAGTATCAGACATAAATCACATCCTTATTTATATTATGCTTCAAGAGAGGACGAAGTGAATCTCTCTGTCTGATCAAATCCACTTCGCAACCGAACAAGGTTTTCAAAGCATCCTTCAGTTCATACATCAAAGTCAGTGTTGGCTGTTTCACCTCCACCACTATATCAATATCGCTCTCCTCTGTATTCTCCATTCTTGCTACAGAACCGAAAATACCAAGTTTCAATATTCCGAACTTCGAACCCGATAAGTTCTTAAAGTCCGTCAATTTCTTTATGCAGTCTTTGAGTATCAACATAATTATCTTTCGTACTTTTCTTCTGCAAAGTTAACTCATTATTTTGAAATCTCCAAACAGGTGAAAAATATTCATTCCTTTTCTCTTTCCTCCTATTCATATTGAAACAGGAATGTCCCAGTGTTTCAGGGTTTTTCCATTGATGGGGTAACAATCCCATCAATGGGGTTTTCTATGTTTTTGTTTATAATCCGTGCAATCCGTGTTCGAGATAGTTCAGGTCAAGGTCGCTTTATATCACCTCCCCTGCATACTTCATCTTCTTCCCCAATACTGTGCAGAGGATCATCTGAATGTCCTTGAAGAAGGAGTAGTGACGGTAGTAGTAGCAGTTCAGGCGCACCTTGTCGGGGTAAATCACGTTATCGTTATACCATACTGCTATTTCTTGTTCCGTCAAACCTGCAGGAATGCCATTCTTCATTCTTGATTCTTCATTCTTCATTTTGCTGATATAGTCAGCAATCATTTCGTCCTCAAGACGATACTTCAGCGTAGCCGGTCCTGTGATGCCAGGACGCAGTTTCAGCACATCCCTGTCATCCCCCACGAGTTTATCCGCATAGCCAGGCACATCAGGACGAGGCCCCACGAAACTCATGTTACCAATCAACACGTCCCAAAGCCCCGGAAGTTCATCCAACTTCCAGTGCCTCAGTTTAGCGCCCAGTGGCGTGATGCGACTATCCCCCGCTACACTCACCGTGCTGCCATTATGCTTCACTGTCATCGTGCGAAACTTATGACAATCAAACAACTTACCACCCTTCCCCACTCTCTTCTGCACGAAGAACGCAGGGCCACCCGGCATCTTAATCTTTATCAGTATTGCCACTATCAGCAGCACAGGCCACAGGAATAATAGACCTATCAGGGCGACCAAACGGTCGAATATATATTTTAGTATCATAATGTATCAAATTACAAATGTAAACGAAATATTCCGCTAAAGTACCTCCCAGTATCCTCCACGATCAGCTCCCACACGTTTGATAACACCGTCCTTCTGTAGTTTTCGCAGATGATACTGAGCCATACCCTCCGTCAGACCATCAATATTTTCCGATAGCTCTCGTCGTCCAGCAAAAGGCTTATCAGACAAATATGCTACAATCTCTTTTTGAATCAAGGACAACTTATGTTCCAACTTCTTCTGGTACTTTTCTGGTACTTTTCTGGTATCTTTCTGAATCACTTTTGGTAGGGAGTTGCGGGCGGCTACATTCATGGTTTCCAGTTTATATTTCCATGAGGAGTGAGCCTTGTGGTTTAGTTTGCCGAAGTTGCCTTCTGTGAAGATGTCGCTCAGTATCCTTCACTGTCTATTCCCTTTCGAATAGGTAGCCGGAGATGTTCTCCCATAGGTGGTGGAGGACATTCTGCTGGGCTATGTCGCGATATTTCCATCTGTCGCGAGTCAGCATATTCTTTACCAGCAGGTAGCGGACCGTCCAGTCACTCTTACCAGAGTTGAACAGGTTTTCATCATCATATAGGGTGCTCCGTAATATCCTGTCGGCATATGTGTCATCCGTCACTATTCCCTCTGTTGTTGGAACTATGCCAAGTCGTTCTATTGCTATATAATTCATTGCAGAAGCAAAACGGTCTAGCCTATATCGCTTGCAGAATTCATTGAACGCCTTCCAGTCCACCTCCCCCTGACATTCCTTTAGGAACATTGCCCAGTCCGTAATCTGCTTCATCTTCAGTCCCTCAGACGTGAAGTGATGCAAGGCATGATATATCAGGAAGCATGCATTAAACTGTGCCGTCGGCATCAGAGCCCTTCCGCAACCCTCCAGGTTCTTCAACTCAGATGACTGCAGCATCCTTACCAGTTCCCTCTCCATCCTCTTCTTCGTTTTGCTGCCCCTCGTATGGCTCAACACCCGGTGGTTCTCTATTGTCTCGCCATGATAATACACCTTCGAGTGCCTGTACCAATTATTCTCCACCTTAGCACCCATACCATCCAAAAGGCTATCACCCTTATCAGCCTCGCCAAATAGGAAGCAGTCTATATCTCCCTTCGCACGATGAATAGGCACTGGGTATAGCGAAGCATTAGCCTGTCCCTTGAATACCATCATCCTTATGCCGTTCTTGTGTAATGCCTCAGCCACCTCGCCTAAAACCCTTCTCTGCATCAGGCTCAGTTGCTCATATTGGTTCGTCATGCCACTACATTCAAACACCATCATAGCCCATTCCTCTGGTGAATCCTTGACCGCCTTTATGCTCTGCTTATAAACCTCAAAAAATCTTTGCGCCCCATCAAAAACTATAGCAGTCATGCCCTGTCTGTCCGCCAGTTCCATCAGTTCCTGCCATTGCCCCATCGATAACGCCAACAAGGCCTCACACTCTTTGTCTGAAGCCTTGATAGTGCCGATGCCCAATCGCAGTAATAGTATGAACAGGTGCGCTTTTCTATCCATATGTCAAGGTTGAGTACGCTTCACGTACCTTATCTTCTTATAGAACCCATATATCAGGTTCACACCAGTCAGCCATAGCGAAGCAAGAGCATTTCTCCCCTCCGCCTCGTGCCATAGTTTATAGTGCCATCCTATCATAGTCATGATGCCATGTGAACTCACCGAACCACTTCTGCCCCTGCGATACTTCGCCAGCACCTCAGGCAGCAAGTAGCAGTCCGCCTTCTTGCATACCTTCAGCCACATCGCATAATCGTTGTTCTTCTTTATATCCTCAATCTGGATGAGTCCAATCTTCTCACGGTCATACATCACAGTCAAACATCCCGGCCAACAGAAGTTATACATCCCCCTCTTGGTTATGTGCCTCGGACCAGAAATCGTCACGCCTGTCAGCTTGCCCTCCTCATCCATCTCCTGGTATTCGGTATAAGAGAAAGCATATCCATTCTCTTCCATAAATCGTACCTGTTTCTCTAACTTCGTAGGCTCCCACAGATCGTCACTGTCCAAAAAAGCAATCCATCTGCCCTTCGCCTCGCGCAAGGCATTATTGCGAGACACAGCAGCTCCAGAGTTTGAAGGATTCTGAAACACCTTAATCCGCTCATCCTTCACCCGTAGTTCCGATACCCGTCTTATGGTGTCATCCTTTGAGCAATCATCCATAAAGATGATTTCCCAATTCTCGTATGTCTGTGCCTGCACACTGCGTATAGTCTCTTCTACATACTTCCCGCAGTTGTATGAAGGCATTATGATAGAAACTAAATCATTCATTTCTTCTATAAATTAATTACCTTCAAGCCTTTTCCAGTTAAGTAATAAGCCTGCCCCTTTCTTCTCAGTTTGTCAGGATACAATAATGTTATGTATCCATCTTTGATGGCAGGATTCAAGTACCTCTTACGGAAATTATCATCACCCTTAAGATTTAGCAATTCCATCATATTCTTTACTGTCAAAGTCTTGCTCCTCACCACATTCAATAGTTTGAGAACATACATATCAGGTTTACTAATGGTCATAGCCTCTCTACCTGAATCATTACCTGCCTCTCTACCTGAATCATTACCTGCCTCTCTACCTGAATCATTACCTCCATCATCACCTTTTGCCCTTTGATAGCCAATCTCTGCAACCAGAGCTTTGTATGCTTTCGACATTGATAGTTTTCCAGTTCTCGAACGCAACAATATGCCTTCTTCCACTAGACCATCCAAGATTTCAGGCTTCACATCCAAACTTTCACTAAAACACACATTATAAATAGCAATCAACTGAAACACATTAAGTTTATGATGCATTGGCCTTTTAGCCTGTTCTTGTCTGATATATACCAAAAATGGAAAATCACGAATCTCTGTCTTAAACCTCAAGCTCACCTGATAATTGTCTGTGTCAGAAAAATCTGGCAATGCCTTTGCTTCCATAATGCAGTTTGTGAACATTTTGTCCACACCCTGCCCCGATTTCTCTACCAACCCTGTTTTTTGAAGCACCTCCACTAGTCTCTTACTTCGTGGCGTACTGTTTACCATCAAAACATTGCTCTTGTCAACACCTATAGGGAATCCTCCTGCATTTGTAATAGTCAATTCCGTAGGACTCTGCTTGATTACCACATCATTCTGTACAATCATCGAACGATGAGCTATAGCATTCAACACGGCTTCTCGTATTGTCTCCTTGTTAAACAATTTAATGTCAAAAATGTAAGCATTCTCACTAACATGCACCTGTCGGTTCAGTGCTGGTTGGTTGATGTATGCCCAGATACTCTCTATAGCCAAGAACAGCGGTTGCTGTATCTCCGTTCTGTCATCATATTGAATACTCGCAGGGTCTTCCCTATATTCTATCACCACATTATTCTGAGGCATAAACTTTCTGATAGCATTTGATTTGCCCAACAGCACCAAAGCGGCATAGTTTAACTTTCCATCTATAAGCAAATCCAAATCACTCAAAGCCTGTTCGTCGGATAGACCTTCAAATCCAGGATTATCATTCTTCTCTGCATATCTATGCTTCATTACCTTTATAGCTTCTGAATCCAGATCTTCCATAGTCAGACCCTCACACACCTTTGCAGAGAAGTCAGGCTCCTGTTCCGACAGAATCTTATATAACTCCGAGTCATCCATTTCTCTTAGGCTCTCCCCAGTCCTCATCAATGGTACTCCCTCATATTTCAAAGTCTTCCCTATTGGTCTTGATGGTACATTGAAGATCAGTACACGTTTCCTATCCGTTGCATCTTCAGAAGGTTCGTATACCTCATCTATTCTCACGCGAATTTTCATTCGCTTGTATATTTCATCCTCTAAGGCGCCTTTTTCTCCCAATGCAAAAACAGATCCTACAACATCATGTGGTCGTTTATCTTTCATACCGAATACTAGTCTGCCCCCCTTCTCATTTGCTATAGCAGCCACATATCCCAATATGCAGTGCCTACGTTCCTTCGGGTCCGTATGCTTCCCGCCGTCGAAGTTAAAATCCTTTTTTGCTTCCTTGAACTCTATGTGATCTTCCGATTCTTTTAGCATCGAAAGTTCTCTTAAAAATGCATTTTTTATTTCACCCATATCTCTTCCATCTCTTATCTATTCTCTATAATCTCTGAAGGCATTATAATTAAAAAAAGTTCCCCAATCATTATTTTATTCTCCATTCTACCCACAACAAGCTTTGATAAAGAGACGCCCTATCTCTGTTACACTATAGTAACCCTTTTTGTCTTCTGTTCTATTAAAATCGGGAATTTGTTCGTATCTTTTTTTTGCTTCATCCAGATGATTATATTCTATAATCTTGTCATATAACGAGTTATCAACCAAATGCATTGTCCCAGAGTCTTCTATAATACCCAGCGAGAGCAGGTTTGAAAGATACACTCCCACGTTTTGTGGATATATCATTGCCACATCATCACACAATGACACTGCGTTTTTAAGAGGAGTAATAAATCCCTTATCTTCTTCTTTAAAGTAAACTCTTATAGTTAAATGAGGAATCGAAGATTTATTTTTCAAATATTTTACAATCCTCGCCTCATCAGGAGACATCTGTTTTATGTATTCTACAAAAGCAGGATGAGCATTTGATGCAGTGTCGCCTATCGATGCAGTTTTCAACAAAGTGGTAAACATATCTGCTATCTCATCATTCGTGGTGTAGTGTAGTAGCTGCATTATAGGTACGCCAATCTCAGGGTGCACCTCACACCTATTTCCCTCCGTTACTCCCTCCATTTTTTTCTCATATTCTTCCAGCCTATGCTTTAGATTTATCCTCGCCCTTTCCGACATATATTGTACTGGCAATGATGTTAAATCTAGTATCGCCCCTATACATTTTGCTACAGGCTGTACTATTGGTCTAATATCAGAATAGAAATTATTTGCCAATTCCGATGTATTCTTAGCTGCCTCTACCGTATTATTTATTTCATCCATGATCTATATCATTTTTATCATTCATCACTTCATTGTCCTTGCCTTCTGCCCTTCCTTATCTAGTCTCCACAACAGGATATTAAACCGCGTCAATAAGAAATGCTGCATACTATTTTTCTAATACCTTACAAGGCACTCCTACTGCAACCTTTCCTTCTGGAATACTTTTATTAACCAGTGTCATTGAACCTACTATAGCATTCTCTCCTATTTCGATATCACCTTTGGGAGCGATAATACTTGCACGCATACCTATGTATGCGCCATCCTTGATGATAATGCGGTTATGTCCTTGCTTCCTTCCATGGCATGCGAAATATACACCGTAGGAGATTGTGACATTATTACCTATCTCTATCTTGTCATTACAGAGGTCATCAAGGTAACACTTCATTCCAATAAAAGTGCCCACTCCAATTTTGAAACCACATAGCCTATATAGCCTCACTCTCATAAAATTAGTTACACAATTCGGTGCCCAAACCTGACAAATGAACTTACGCAGTAGATGCCAGAGTTCACCTAATATGGAACGTTTATAATAGTAAGGTATATCTTCATCCATTGTTCCAGGATGCTTTATTTTGTAATATAGTTTTAATATCATAGTAATCTAGAATGATATCTTTTTTACATATATCTTTACGATTACATTCCTAGCAAAAATACTGATGTGTGTATAGATATTCATATTTCCTTGCTTAATTTGTAGCCACATGTTCGTAAATCAAACTTGTTTTCCTCGCTGATTCCTCCCATGAGTATTTTTTATTCAATTTTTCAATGGCCTCTAGTTGCCTTCCTAAATCGACACACTTATTTATATGTCGTTCAATCAAACTCTTAAGTGATTTTGAATTTTCAGATTCAAAAAACATATCATCAGTGAAGCCTTCTAAGGTCTCTACAAAAGAAGGCAAGTTTGAAACCAACAAAGGTTTTCTAAAATAAAGCGCTAACAATAATACCCCACTTTGTGATATTTTTCTGTATGGTAACGCAATATAGTCTGCATTATCTATCATTTCATACAGCTTCTTATCTGGTATGTAAGATGGAATGATTTCTACATTTAGTCCTTTAGCTTTAGTAAGTAACTGCTGATAATAGTCATCAGACATTTTACCAGCTATCGTTAGTTTAATAGCTTTCTTTTCTTCTTCAGACATCATCTGCATAGCCTCTAACAAAATATCTGTTCCTTTATAAGGGCTATTGTTGCCATAAACAATGATATTTCGACCATTATTTGAGTAATCTCTTTTTCGTTTATAATTTGGCACGAAAATACCATGAGGAACTACAGAAACACGCTCTTGCTTCACGCCAAACTCTCTTTCCAATTCTATCTTGGAACTATTCACATGAACAATGTAGTGATCTATGTACTTATCTACATCCACAAATCTTTCTTTATATTTTGCCTTACCTTTTTGTGACATTTCGTGTGGAAAAACATTATGCACAGTCAACACTATTTTCTGTTTGGGCCTTAATCGTTTTATTAGAGCGACATAGTAATTATCTACTGAGCAAAACTCCATAAAAGGAAACCACTGAAAATGCAATACCGCAGGTCTTTTAATAAGGACATATAATAACAGGACAATATAATTACAAATTCCTTCTACAGCTTTTGCAATTCTTTTCAGTTTATGATCACTATTTTTATATTTCCATGGCACAAGATTGACTAAATCAATTCTTTTACCATCATATTTGCTTCTATCTTGAACGTGGGCTGCAAGTATGACTTCTGAGACCGATTCTTTCTGTAATGATTTTACCAAAGAATAGTCATAGTTCAAAACCTTACCTGATATATCAATTATAAACACTTTCATCGTCCATCATTTAATAATTCTCTGTAATATAAAACATAATCATAAGCAGATTTCTGTATGTCGTACGGTGTAAAAGAATCTCTGGCTGATTTCTTTAATTTGTTGACTTCCTCAGGCCTCATTGTCAAGTATCGCTTCATTGCTACATAATAATCTTCCTCATTGGAGGATCTAGACAGCACTCCATTTTCCCCATCCTTTATTACTCCAAGTATTCCACCTACAGGTGAGCAAATCGGAACACACCCAACGGCAAGTGCCTCCAAAAGTGCCAACGGAAGACCCTCCCAAATACTTGGTAGACAAAAACCTTCGGCATGCGAAAGTAACTGCGGTACATCGTCACGCTCTCCTAAATACTTTATACGGTCTTTTAAATAGGGTTCAATCTGTTTATAGATATCAACATCTTGACAATTTCCCACCATTAACAACATGACATCATTACCTTCTTCTATTAGACGTTGAAAAACTCTGCATAGTACGACCTGATTTTTGGGTGTGGAAATACGCCCTGGATGTAAAAACACCTTGGTTTGTGGTGTAACCTTTGCCAAATCTACAACATTCGCCTTAGTCGTTTCCTTTGGACGCACAATCCCATTAAGTATCAATCTACTGTCTATATGGTATAATTGAGTGAAGCTTTGCTGCGATTCCGGTGAAATGGTTACAGGGTGCATCCAACCTCGACGTAGGCAATACTTCTTCAACCACAATATGCGTTTCTCCCATTTTTGATTTTCCATAAAAGCATCAGAATGGAATGTATACACAATCTTGTGTCCACGATGAAAAAGAACTATCGGAATCGCATAGTAATGAAAAAAACCATGAATGTGAATAATATCCGCGTCTGACTTTGAAAAGTATTTCCAAACACGCCAAAGGCTCTTTAGGATGGGATCTTTTCTATCTATTCCCAAATGCTCTTTTTTTATATCTGGTGACAATCTTTTGTAAAAAGGCGAATGTTCACTGGGCTTGAATACTGCACATACTGTCACGTCATGCTCTTTTATCATTTCGTTTGATAGTCCACAGACCATTCCCTCCACACCGCCAAACAGGCTCATGCCTACATGTATTTGTAATATTTTCATTTGTTCGATTTGTGAGATTTAATTCATTTGCTGGATAACCTCATATGATTGAATATTCTGGAAATCTTTCGTAGATAGGCTCATCCATCCAACTACAGTTAATTTTTAATATGACACCAATAATCATCTTTTTTCATTCCTATCCAACTATCATATTCAATAACTATTTATGAATATAACAACCTTGATTTTTCAAAAGTATATTTTATTTAAAAAGTTTTTATCTATAATCAGTCTTAATATTTTCTCCCATTCCTGATCGTCACCCATACCAATATTCTTTCCTAACCATAATATAGTACCAAATAGAACTATTGTCTTTGGAACAATCTCCTTTCCATTTAATTTTCCTTATTATTTGCAAGTTTAATAAACTGTTGTGCTACATTTTCAATCTTATACTGATCAAGGTCTGGCAAAATTAATTTTCTGTGATAATCGCCATTACAAAATTCTTCAAATGCCTTTTGTTCACAAAAATCATTGGAAATATTTAACACAGGCCTTCCACTTATGCCATAGTCTATTAATTTACTTGGGGTCTGAGCCCCATTTGGATTGATGACATTGATAAGAAAGTCCGCCTTACTGCATTCCTCAATAACTTCTTTTCGTCCCTTTCCTGTAATATACTCTATTTGATGATTTGATTCTATTTCATACTTTACATCTAATGGTTTATGCATTAAAAGTTTAAACTTATATGGATGATTTCTGGATAGTAAATAATCCATGAAAGAGCGAACATCACGTTTCCCTGGATACACTCTCCCTGCAAAAACGAAGGTTGGCACTTCATTTTTCGTATAGATTCCTATCGGAGTTTTAGAGAAATTAAATCCTTGTGGTATCACTCTTATCTTTTCTCTATATTCAGGGAAATAGCCATCTTTACTCCCCTCTGTTGGCACTGCAATATAATCAACGGTTTCACACCATTGTCTTTCATATTTCTCAAAATATTTAGGCGCTTTCATGAATGGATTTAAGAAAAAGGGGTCACCACAATCTGCAATCCATACTTTGGGGAAAGCATTCGGGTGTTTCTTCTTAGAACGGGCTGCCCCTGAGTGAATAGTATGAGGAACTGCTATTGTAATAAGCAAATCTGCATCAGCATTATCTCTAATAATCTTATCAACTGCAAAATAGAATTCTATTTCAGGCCAAAGCAATAATCTATGAAAATAATGATACATAAATTTATCAAAAAGATTATATCTAAACGAGCCATCATTTCCAGTTATTGCCAATTTATGCGGAATATCTCGCATAATAACTCCTGTAGATTTCTCGTATTCAGTATAATCATATTTTCCATGTATAGTATATAAGATGACTTGATGTCCCAACTTTGCTAATTGTTCTGATAACTCTGCAGTTCTGAAAGCCCTTGGTCCCTGCAGTGGCCATGTATTGCGCGAAATAATTAGTATTTTCATATCATTTTTTTTCTATTTTTCATATTAAAAGAATAAATATTTTATTATAGATATTGGTGCAGGTAATAAATAAAGATATATCTCCGTTACAGACGACATGTACCTAAACCAATATAACAACGAATATGCATAGATTAATGGTACTAAATAGAATATATAACTGTATTTTTTGAGCACATCAATATTCTGAATCCATACAATTACCATAAATGGAATAACCATAGAAGCAAAACGCTTAAAAGAAGGGATTGAAGAAAAGAAGTTTGTGATAGCAGACAGTGATAAAAATACCGTTAATAGATTTTTCTTGTAATATGTTATATTTATTTTTTTTCGATTAAAAATAAACAAATAACATAATACGATTCCGAAATATCCAGGTAATGCCATTAAAAATACAGAATAGGTAGGTTCTTTAGAGATTCCTTTCATTCGTTCTATTGCAGAGTCTGACTGAGTGTATGACCATATCTTGTTTTGCATAAATTGAGGTAACATATCAGAGAAGTTATCAAGAATGTGCAAATAGGATACTGCTGAAACAAAAGAGGATGCAATATATAGTGCAATCCAAATATTTTGTAAATAACGAGTCAACCAAGCCACCCCCATTATACCAATCCAAATTACTGAAGATCCATGAATAATTGGCATTAAGAGAAGTAGAGGCAAATACTTATATTCATTCTCCACAAATAATTTTAGCCCCACAAAAACCCCTATCCATGCAGAAGTCCAGAAACGCACTCCATTGATATTAAATATCGGGTTGCTATAACAAAACAAAAATAATAAGGCATAAAATAACCAGTCATTATTCTTTGAATATTTGAGAAATATCTTCAATGATTTAATATAAAAAAAACCAAAGACGATTGCATAGAGAAAAAAAGTCCAATGATAGTTTTCCGTGAAATGTCCTATTAAGTAGTTAACCGTCAACGTATAGACATCACCAACAGATCCTTCTAATGACAACCAATCTTTTATTTCATAAACATATCTATCCCATGTATAGTGGCACTCAATTTTAAAATTCTCAACATAGCGAAAGGAATCTGCACTCTCATTAACGGCACAGAACCCTATACCAAAAACCACAAACCATGCGTATAGAATCTTATGTGAAAATCCGTCCCTGATATTTTTTAAAGACACAATGGCTGATAAGAACGGATTTATCAAAAATAGTCCTATTTTATTTGTCATTTTTATTTTAGCTTATGTAAATTATATTTTTAATGCCACCAAACATTTTTATCTCGAATAGATAATGCTCTAAAATATTGTCATCATTAGTTTCCTATTTTTACGGGATACTAATATTATTCAATATCCAATTCGTTGTTATAAGAATTTGTCAAATTTACATTTCTCTACCATAGTAATTAGTTTTGAGGGAACATTCATGATCTTCATAACGCCTATAACTTCTATACCATCTTTACTTTTCAATATTAAATATGCAAAAAGTGGTATATATATGACACTTGCCAATATTGCATACAAAATTGAAGGGACTGAATATATTGAATACACTATAAAAGAAAGTATTGAGCAGATGATGAATGACCTCGTGTAAATTGTAATATACTCAGATAGAGTTACGCCTACCATTTGCTTAAATTGCATATACCAACACACCAATGCATTGATTATGGTGAGTGCGCAAATACCGCAAAGGAAAACCGTTATACCGAAATATGAAGTAGCATAATAAACCAGCGAAGTGGAAGCAATGAGATACATGGTCCATTTGAGACCAATATCTGTTCGTCCTGTAGCAATCTGTAGAGCTCCACACACACCATTAACGCCATTGAAAGAATATCTCAGGCAGAACACCATCATGACAGGAACACCATCGAGATAATTCGCTCCAAAAACTACGGCAATTACAGTGGGAGAAAGTGCTGCCAGTAACAGATACATGGGGAATGATATCCAAGACAAAGTTTTAGAGAGCTTCAAATAGTTTGCTTTCAATACATTTATATTACCCTGTTTCTCAGCTAATAAAGGAGCAAATACACGTCCTACAATCGGCTGGATAAAAGAATAAATAGCCGTTGGGACTCTCTTGGCAATATTGTACACTCCTAAAAATTCTAAGCCAAGTGTAGCAGAAATGATAAGAATATCCAACTCACGAGTCAGGAAGTCCAATATAGAAGAACCAACTTGATATATTCCTATCTTTAAAAAGGGAACGGTCTCTGACAATGAGAAATGAAATTGCAACCTGCTATCTTTTATAAGTCCTATTATCAGGTGAGTAACATTCATAAATATGGCACCTGCCAATGTGGAATAAGCTAAACTATATACACCATACCCCATGATGGCTGTAACAACTGCCACCACTAATATTATGAATGCTCCAATTATCTCTATAAGTGCAAGTCTACCAAAATATGTTTTTTTCTGACAATAAGTTCGCTGCTGAGTTCCTAAGGCACTAAAGAATATTGTAAAACAAATTAACTGAACCACTATCGTAAGTTCTTGTGAATGATAGCCTGCTGTTATAAAGGGCGCTAAAGCGAACAAACCTGATGTTAATGCTACGCCAAAAAGTATATTCAGCCAAAAGAGAGAACTATATTCTTTATTAGTGATGTCTAGGCGATGTATGATACCCACCGAAATACCCATATCCAAGAACATCGCAGTAAAACTGACGAAGAGGTGAGCTATAGCAATAATACCGAAATCCGCTCTATCAAGAAAACGGGTAAGAATTGCCAATTGTAGAAGAATAACCAAATTCCGGACAACAGAACTAGCCGTTGTCCAACCTAAACCACGAACTATTCTATTCGCCATAGACTGCTATTTGATTCTTTATAGTTGATTCCCACGAAAAGATGCTTTTTATCTTATCATGGTTTCCTAAGCAAAGATTATGATAATCCTCATACTGATGCAAAACATCCTTTAGATGCTTTGCAATATCTCCCATACTGGTTTTTATATAATATATATTATTCCTGGTATATGGACTATAATTGAGCCATTCGCCGAAGATGCAGACATTGCCACAACAAAGATGATCCTGCAACGAACCTGCTATGGCATCTGTATCCTGTACATTAATCACTATATCTGCCGTCTTGCGTATAGCCGCCACCTCTTTTGATTCGAGAAAAGTATCAAGTATGGTAAAGGAAACTGATTGTCTTTCTATTTGACAACGAATATCGTTAATATATTCTTTGGTAGCACCATATGTCATAGGTAGAACAATATGTATGATTTTCTTTTCCGCCTCATTAAGATTCGAAAGGGCTTTGATCATCTCTTTATGATTTTGCGAAGGAATACCATTATATCCGCATACTACAATCCTCTTCCCTACTGTATCGCCATACAACTTACGTTTTATTTCTTTTACCTCATTCTCTGTCAAACTATCAATAACAGGAAGGTCGCTATTGCCAAAATACACTATTCTGCACTTATCATCGTAGATAGTTCCATACAACTCAAGCAAAACATCATGGAGATTGTCAGAGAGTTTAATCCTAAAACAGTGGTCAAAACCATATCTCAATTGTTGTTTACTTTCGTCTGTAGCTCGCATCAATTCCGAACCCCAACAAGTAATATCAAACTTCACTTTCTTATTTATGCAAGCACGCATGAGAGGGTTATATGACGGATAGTAGGCGTGAAAATCAACAAGATCATACATAGAGAGGATACGTTTTATAAAGCACTTATAGCAAATTCTTTTTATAACCTTCCTTAGAATTCCTGATTCAGAAGTGAACACATACTTAAAACCATATTTTATGTATGATGGCCACTTGACATTAGTATTCCTTTCTGTATAATAGTTGGCAGTACATATCGTGTCTACATACACTCCATGCTCCTTTAATTTTAAGGAATAATTATGCATCAGCCCCCTTTGATTGTAAAAGGGGTATAAAATTAGGATATTCATTGTTCTTAAAACTATTACTTAGTTTCAGCCAGCTTCCATATCCCATTCCAGGATAATAGTCGCAGTTGGTCAATTAGCACTGATACTATATATATTACACACAAATACAAAAAGATTAATCCAACACACCCAATTCCTGAATAGCTAATGAAAATGGATTGTATATGAGGACAGAAAAACTGATTTCTTATAGTTGTCTCTCCATGAAACAGATATACAGCAAAACTGCTTGCACCAAGCCAATTTATCGTCTTGTTGTATGGAATCTTCATTTTTGAGAAGTAGAGTAAAAGAAATAATGCACCGAGTATCACTATAGGATTACTATAAGCATACGTTAGGTCAAATACATTTTTTGAATTTTTTAGTATTATACTACCAACAGTAACCATTGTTGTATTAGCAAAAACCAACAAGCCAAAGATACAGAGGTCAGCCCATTGGGGTAACTGAAATAATTTATTTATCCAGATTGGACTTGTCTTAGATCCAATTTGGTGATGTATATACTGTGCTGTAATATATAAACCTATAAAATGTAATGGTCCATATCCCTGAACAAAGAATCTCCTACCTCCACCAGCCCAACCATAAACGGCTTCAAACATGAAGAATGCAATCATTACATAACGTTGTGTTTTTTCTTCAGCATTCTTTGTATATGCATTTAGTATTGGAGCTATTATCATAAGGACAAAATATGATTTGATAAACCAGTCCTTGCGGGATAGTTGGAGAATATCCAATATGTCTTTAGCATTGAATACCGTTTGACCGATAAGTGTAAAGAAAATGCCCCCCCCCAACCAAGAAGAATAATATCTGGTAGATGAATGACAATACGCTTTTTGTTCTTGTCCTGACACCGAACCATCCAGAGATAAAAACAAACACGTTAACTGCGACAATACCGATTGACTCAATGAAATAACGTACGATAGATGGAGTAGTGTTACTCATCAGCTCTTCATAACTGATTTTAGGTAATGCCACGAAATTGGCATGAATTACCAATATCATAAACATCGAGATATTTCGCAACAGCTCAATATTTGATTCTCTTACTTTTGCCTTTTCCATTTGCTATAGCACATTTATCATTTTCAAATACTCAGGCCATTCTCCCATATCCCTCCAGGCATGTTCGCTTACAGGGAAACACCCCACACGACCTCCACGTGCCTTTATCTTCTCCATCAAGTGTGTAATATGGAAGAACTCACCCTCTGGAATCTCATCAATCAATTCTGGATTGAGAATATATACACCCGTATTAATCATATACGTCTGCTCGGGTTTCTCTTGCAGTCCAGTCATCAAACCATCTTCACCTGTTTCTATCACCCCATAGGGGATGCGAAAACTTTTCACAGCAGTAACAATTGTCAAATCGTTATGATTATTTCGATGATACTCATAGACATCACGATAGTCTTGATCAATGATAATATCACAATTAGAGACAAAGAAAGGAGTATTTATCTTTCCTTTTAATAGAGACACGCTACCTATTGTTCCCAAAGGCTTGGTTTCTTCAAAAAATTCTATATCATAGTGATGTTCCAATTGATCAAGGTAGAAACGCATCATGTCAGACTTGTAATTGACCGACATGTAGAATTTTTTACATCCTATCCCCTCGAATTGGTCCATAATCTCCTCGAGGATGGTTTTATCACCAACAGGGACAAGCGGCTTTGGGATTACGTTGGTGATAGGTTTCAGACGCGTACCCTTACCTCCAGCCATAATTACGACAGGTAAATCAATCTTAGCCCGATTGTCCTCAATAGGGGTTTCAGAAAGGATTTCATCCCAGAAGATAACATCTACAAGTTGTTCATCACTATCAAGCACAGGCATCATTTCAGCTCGCACCTCCAACATCCATGACTTGAGATGTTCTTCGTCATCGTTTGTGTGAGCATATTTTTTATTAATATTATCAACAATGGAGCCTATTGCTGTATCAAAGGGTTTGTTGGAAATAATAGCTCTTTGAAGGTCTCCATTGGTAATCATACCCACGAAATGGTCTTTATCAAAGGCCAGTAATGATTTTGTTCGTCTATCATCCATCATCTTCATAGTCTGGATGATAGTTCGTTTAGTATCTACTATTACTTTTTTTATGCGCTCAGAATACATTTTTATGCTGTTTTTATTTTCAAAATAGCTGGACTGCCAGAATATATGCCCTTTTTAGAGATAGATCCTCTTACCAAAGAACCTGCTCCTACAATAATGTCATCACCTATGGATATTCCATTGACCAGTACAGACTGGCTGCCGATAAAGCAACGCTCTCCTACCTTGCATTCTCCATTTACCATTGTACCTGTAGAGATATGGCAGTGGTCACCAATTACGGCATCGTGTTCAATGTTTGTGGCAGTGTTCAGAATTACGTTCTTTCCCACCTTGGAACCTGCATTCACAAATGCTTGGTGGAGTATAACTGTGCCTTCACCTATCTCAGCATATTTAGAGACATACGCAGTAGAAGCTATAATAGTTGCCAATTTGCCGCCTGCCTCTTTAATTCTGTTATATAATTTAATACGGATAGCAGGATTCTTAATAAAGCCTACGGTAATGACAAACTCTGCCCTATCTACGTAAGCAGGAATGTCATCATCAGTACCAATCACTTTAGTAGATAAGATTTCCTTACCGACCTCTTCAGGCATATCCAGCACACCAAGAATGCTATAACCAGCACTCTCAGCTGCTTCAAGCACAGACTTACAGTGTCCGCCACCACCTACAAGAATTAAAGGCTTCTTCATTATTTACGATTAATCGTGATAAAAGTTCCCTTACCATTTTGGTTTTCAATTATCTTCACGCAATTAGTAACCTCAAAGGTAACTATTGATGAATGGAATACTGACAAAACTTTTTCTTGCAATTCCTGGTCTGCTTCTAACGGAGAGACCCTAAGTCCTTGAGCCTGTGCCTCTATAATAGAAATTGGTCTTCCATGTGTCAGATGGTTGCCAAAAGTACCTAGCCAGTTAGCAATCGAGTCTGCTGTAGCAGTACCATTTTGCAGCCCTGCAAACATGTATGACGCCAGCCAATTCTTTACCTTTTCTTTAGACAACTTAATTGTGTTGTTGCAAATGTCTAATATACCTGCTGGCCAATTAGCTAATTTAGGTATCCACAATGGGGCAACCCCAGGATTGGCAAGAATCTCTGTTTTTGCTTGATTAAACTCATTCAATATAGAATGTGCTGGAGCAGTAAACAAACTTCCATTTTGCATAGGAAAAGTAATCTGAGGATCTATTGGCCCAATTGCAGAATGTTTACCCATTATAATCTCATCGCATGCGCATGCCAACATAGTTGCAGCAGACATGGCATTTTGAGGTATTATTGCACGAATATGCTGATATTTAGACCTTAAGTAAATCACTATTTGTTCAACTGCTTCCGATGAACCTCCTGGACTATGAATTATAAGATCCAAATTATGGTTATTTAAGCCATGAAGTGATGACATAAAGCCTTGGGTATCGCCAGTAACCAGAGATAGTGCATCTGCAGGCACGCCATTAGCCTGTGGGGTTGTATAGGCAGAGCAATAAAGTACGGTATCACAATTAGTATAATTGGACAAATCTTTTAAATAGGCACGCCTAATATCATCTTGAGCACAATTCTTGGTATTCAAGACATTTTGAGCTATTTCACTTTTCGTCGGCATATGAATTACTTGATACTTTAATTTCTACTGAGTTCTCTTCTTTCGGTTGAGGCACAAGAGATAAATACCAGTCAATATCCTCTTTCGTGTAATTAGAATATATATAATTCATCAAGTCTAGCAACTCCACATCCTTATTCTTTTGATTTGGCATAACTGAATGATAAATAATTAACTGTGTTAAAAAGAAATGGGTAAATATTCGCCCCCATCAGAGAATACCGAAATAGGTATCTTCATGATAATTGGCGACATATTTGTTTTCATAGAAATCAATAAAAATTTCCTTATTCCAAATACGTTCCCAGAGTAAAAGACTTATACGAGTCGCATCATTATAGTGTAGCACAGGATTATTGTATGTTGCATCTTTCTCGGTTTTCAGTTTGTTCTCCATTTGAGCAAGGCGGAAAAGAACATTACACAATCCTTTATAAGAAAAACACTTGCTACCATCTTTGATCTTATCTGCTATAAACTCCCCTATCTTTACACTCAACTCTTCATCAGTGTATATCATCTGAAGAGGATGCTCACCATAATAAACTGTCATAAAAAGTGTTTTTATCGATTTATAATAATATTTGAGGCAGAGCTGATAGCTTTCATGCTGTTCTGGTCGCTCTGGCGGACAGACTCTTGCATATAAGCACTAAAATCAGATAAAAACGAAGTGTCAAGAACCTCAACAGAGGCTCCACTTTCCGCAGCATAATCGCTGAAAGACTTAAATTTTTCCATAAGTTGTTTTTGGGCGTTACTTCAAATTACCTTTAAATGCCATGAATTCAGGCTGCAAAGGTAATGATAATTTTTCGATTCTTTTTGTTGATGAATTAAAAATGTACCCGATTCCTGCATTTTGCAAGAAAATCAGCTGTGAAAGGTCGGTATAATCAGACTTATTGCCTGTTGCATCTAACAATATGAGAGCTCCTACCCTACCTGCTGTCACCTGTGCCATTGTTGCAATTTCCGTCACCCAAACAAATTTCGGCATTTCGATCTGCAATAATGCTTCCTTCTGTTCTATTGTATACTCGGGATGAGTATATATATACTCTCGATAGCTACGATTGGAAGTAAGGAAGGTCTTGATGCATGATCCAGATGGGGCTTTCAGAACTCGGTTCACAAGATAATTTGACGCATCAATTGCGATCTCTGCTGGTAGGTATATCTTGCAGTGAAGAGGTACTATAAAATGTGATATAAATAGCCCTTTGAAAGAAGGGTCTGTGTAATAACTTGCAGGCTTAAAAAAAGGTGTTGACTGATAGCTTGGATAATTGTCGTCTATAAAGACAACATTACTATTATGAGTATTCCAAAACACATAGCTATTACCACCAGCCAGAGCCTGTTTTGGTGCTGGCAGCCCCGAGGGATCAATATGATTTCTTCCAACGCAAACAACAGCATGTCCCTCACCTTTAGGCTTTGACAAGCAAACCGCTATAGGGAACCCACTCTCAACATAACAATTGAATATTTCCTGATATTTCTCAATATTATTGGCGTAGTTCGCTATAGAGTAAACCTTTGTAGAAAGTCCGTGTTTCTTTAGCGCCATCGACAATTGCTGAAAGTTAAGTCCTTTGGATGGAGTCATGCGCTCAAATGCTGTAGATTCAAGAGATTCTACCACATCTGATGGTAATGCTGGTGTATAGAGAGAATATTTGTTACCAAAATATTCTAACATTGTCCATATTGTAGTTTCAGCACAAGTCATATATTCACCATCTTGAGAAGAATGCGGAAATGCATCAACTGACAATTTTACACCCATACATGTTGACTTGATACTGGCTTGACATATTGCATAATCTTGAGCTACCTTAGCTCTCTTAGATATTACATTACGGCCAATACAACAACTTGCTATGGGACGTATAACCAAATAACCGTCATACCATTGGCGAAGTTCTGTCACATTGGATGCAAGGAATTCCTGAATATTATTGAATTCTGGTTCGAAGAATGACAGGCGTACACAATTACGATTATAGTTTTTCATCTTTGTAGAATAGAAACTATAATAACAATCGCGATACACTTTATCAATGTACTCTGTCTCAATAACGACTTTCAGATTCTTTCGCAATGTCTCAAGATTGCTTTTCAAGTTCTCGTGTAACAATGCCTTTGAAAAAGGATCATCCATCACAAAACGGAGATTGCCATAAATTGTGTCTATAACAGCACCTCCAGTAATGATTTCGTCAACCGTAGAAATATAAGCTTCCATTATAATCTAACACTACTCGGAATATTTACTACTCTATCTGCAAACCAGATAGTATTTTTCAATCCGTCATTCTCACATTTCTCAAACATTGGCAGTCGGTTCATCAGTTCCCAGATAGGGCGGGTCATCACACCGTTATCATTTGTCTGAGTCAGAAAGTTTATCTGTTCTTCCTTGTTAGGCAGAATGACCACATTCAACCAATAATTTGAGAATGTATCAGGTGAGTCCACAAAGAACTCTATATCAGGAACGTTCTTGAAGAAGGCCTCATATTCTGCGGCCACCTTGCGTTTGCTGGCAACATACTCATCAATGTGCTCCAGCTGCGCACAACCAAGAGCTGCATTGATGTTAGGCATACGGTAGTTGAAACCAATATGGTCGTGACGGAACTCCCAACGATGAGGTATCTTAGCCTGAGTAGTAATATGCTTAGCAAAGGCGCCCAACTTTTCATCATTGAAGAGCATCATACCTCCACCTCCGGTTGTGATAGTTTTGTTACCATTGAATGATAATGCACCTATCTTACCAAAGAGGCCGGTATGTATACCTTTATACTTTGAGCCTATACTCTCAGCTGCATCCTCCACTAATTCAATATGCCATTCCTTGCAGATGGCAGCAATCTCTTCAATGCGTACTGGATGACCGAAGGTGTGCATAGGAACGCAAGCCTTGATTCTGCGGCCAGTATTCTTGTTGTAGCAAGCAAATTCATCCTCTTCGTAAGCAAAGTCGTAACTTTTGTCAAGCTCGCCAATGCGAGTGTTCTTACGAACCTCTGCATTCTTCTGGAGCCATTCCTTCAGAGCATCGGGAGATAGTCCCATTGTTTCCTTATCTACGTCTAAGAATACAGGATGAGCGCCAATATAGCTTAATGCATTACAAGTAGCAATGAAGGTAAGGGCTTGAGTAAGCACTTCATCATCTTGCTTCACACCCACGAGTAACAAGGCCATATGGAGTGCGTTGGTTCCGCTCACACAGACCACTGCACGTTTAGCACCTGTGTAGGCAGCCATCTTCTCTTCGAAGCGGTCAACAAATTTACCAACAGAACTAACGAATGTGGTATCAATACACTCATTCAGGTATTTCTTCTCATTACCAGCGAAAACTGGTACTGCCAGAGGTGTAAACTCTTGGTTGCCATATACCGACTTAATAAAGTCTATTGTCTTTTTATAATCAGCCATGATTACTTTAATAGTTTAATCTCAATTACATCTTTTGATCAAGATTCTTGCCCTTTTCTTCGTGCTCGAAATTGGGGATGAACTCTTTGATAGCTTCAACCACTTGAGCCTTGCTAAAGTCATCTTTTGCAAAGATGCCTTCCAGTTTGTCAAAGAATCCATTCACCTCATTCATTTCGTGGCGGGTCGTCTGCTCTACCACACCAAGAGCTTGGAACCTCTGCATGTCAATTTTTTCACCCGGGACATAGAACTCCTCATAAGCTTTTTCACCAGTGGTATCCGAACCAAAGTAAAACACAGGATAGGTCTCACTATCATAGCCCATCTGAGAAGCATACGAGATGGCTTCAGAATCATTAGCACATTGCTTTTTCTCAAACCCTTCAGCCTTCACGAACTCATCGCAAATAGCAGAGAAAGTCAGCATCTGATCTTCACCCAATTTCGGGAAAAACACTTCACCTCCATTGCCAAGGATGCAGGCCAGCATACAAATCTGGCCACTTTCCTCAGGCGAAACAAAATAACGCTTCACATCTAAAGGTGCCACCAGTGGCTGTTTCTTCTGTAAGCGGTGAATCCAACCATCAGGCAACGAGCCATTGCTGAATGCAACATTCGCAAAGCGAGCTGTAGTAACCTTGAAATACTTATTGTAAGCCATCACCAAGTCTTCCATAATGCGCTTGCTGGCGCCCATGATGTTCACAGGGTTTGCCGCCTTATCTGTACTTACGCAGAAGAAATGCTTAGGAGGATAAACAGTCAGCAAGTCCATCAACTTCTTAGCCTTGATGTCGTTATTCTCTATGAGTGCCTGCACACTATAGCGGTCTTTTTCTGAACGCACATGCTTGTGAGCAGAAAAGTTTGCCACAATATCAAAGCCCTTCTCCTCACGGAAGATGCGCTCAAATATAGGGTCAGCAAAGTTCAAAGTATAGCAACGGAACTCATCAGGAACATAGAGGCCATTTGTTGAACGTACATCGCGCACCAACTCAGCCAGTCCATTCTCGTTCAGGTCAACAACCACAATGCTCTTTGGCTCAAAGCGTAAAACTGCTTTGATGAAGCTTGAACCAATAGAACCTGCTCCACCAATCACGCATACTTTCTTTCCTTTTATTTCACGTGTCAGAGCCTCAGCATTCGCCTTAATATCTGGCTCAAACATGCTACTCGTACGAAAAGTAACACTATCAGAAATAAACATATCTAGGTTAAACATATATTGTAATTTTTATTTTTTCTTTTGTTCTTTACTGAATTTTCTGACGCTTTTTAAATTATTCCATAAAAGATAGGCATTGGGCTTATCGTCATCGAGTTCTGTATGCTTCTCCTGTTGAAGAATTTATGATTTTGAGAATATTCCTATTACCTTTCTGTTTCTTGACTACTATGGCTAAATGTGGCCTTTACATACGTAATAATATCCGAATCAATGACACTATCAAACTTTCTACAAAACAACATTTCTGATGACATAATTTCGTCTTTATCACTAATCTTAAAAACATATGGGGTACCCCTATTCCAATCTATGAGTCTCATTATTGCGTGGGTATCATTATCCATAGGTAACCAATAGCGATTATCTTTAAAAGGCGATCGCATCAAAAGTGTTTGCAGAAAAACTTCGTCACAACAATAAGTAAATTTAAAAATGTGTTTAATCCACTTTTCTTCATCTACTACATATTTCGCAAAACCATTTGTTATGGAGAACCACTGTGTACCTTTAAAAAAAGATATTCCCTTGTTCCTTTTAATACCTATCATCTTTTGAATTTCTATAAAAATTCTATTAAGGAACATATTTTTTTTACGCCCAAGTTTTTCTTGGAAAAGATGAAATATCTGAACACGATCCGAATAACGGAAATCAGGACTATTGAATCTCACATACTCCTTTCCATTATTTTTATCAAAAAAATTATGGATAAAATTCTGAGACTTTATGGGAAGATCTTGTCCTGAGATAAGATGATAATATTGATAATTACGGGTTAAAACTGCTTTTTTTAATAAAGCTAGTTCTGCCTCAATCATTTTCCATCCGCCCCAAGCAATATCTAACCTCTGCACATGGTAGAGATGTGAATATTTAACGCATTTCGTTACTTCTTCTATGTTATATGGATGACATTTTAAATCCATATGAATAAAAATATCATTGCGTTTATCATCTAACATCTGCAAAAGTGTACGGAAACACGAATCATCCTTGTGCGCTAATATTAAATAAGCATGTTTTTGCATTGTTTTGTTTTATTTTATCTTTATGTCTAAAACTTCCTAACATCTATGTTAGTTAGATATGATATACACCCTCTAGCGGACAGATATTGTGGCAATCGAGAATAACCTTGCCCTTCAGTTTCTCCCAGTTCTGCTTAATATGGTCGTGCTTCACCATAATGACCACCATATCTACTTCATTGAGGAACTGGTCAAAGTCAAGAATCTGATTCTTCACAATCTCCTTCTGTGTGAAGAAGGGATCGAAGGTCTTAAGAGGACGTGCGAGATGACGCTCCTGAATGTCGAGCATCTGGAGAGTTGGACTCTCGCGAACATCATCGACATTCTCCTTATAGGTCAGGCCATAGAGACCTACACGGCGATTGTCTGTTATGCCATGCTTCTGCATAATTTCGTATATGCGCTCAAGAACAAATACAGGCTGATAGTCATTGGTCTTCATAGATTCGTCAATGACCTTAGCAAGCTGAGGATAGTCACCAACCAAGAACCAAGGGTCAACAGAGATGCAGTGGCCACCAACGCCAGGGCCGGGCTGCAGGATGTTTACACGGGGATGCATATTACAGATCTTAATAATCTCATATACATCCATATTGTCGTGACGGCAGATTCTTGAAAGCTCGTTTGCGAAAGCAATGTTCACAGCACGGTAGGTATTCTCAACTACCTTGGTCATTTCTGCGGTGCGAATGTCGGTAACAACTATCTCGCCCTGACAGAAAGAGGCATAATACTGCTTCACCTTTTCGCCTATCTCGCGGCTATCAGCACCAATGGTGCGATTGTTATGGAGCAGTTCATATACCATGTTGCCAGGAATGATACGTTCAGGAGCGTGAACAAGGTTGATGTCCTCTCCAATCTTGAAACCATTCTCCTCTATTACAGGGCGAACAAACTTATCCATTGTACCAGGGCTTACGGTTGATTCTACAACGACAGTAGCACCCTTAGGACAAACCTTCATTACCTCCTTGACTGCTGCTACTACATAACAAGCGTCCACCTTTTTAGAGAACTTGTCGTAAGGAGTAGGAACCGACACTATATACATATCAGTCTTCTGATACTCGGTGGTGAACTTGATACCAGCTTTTACAGCAGCCTGGAAGAGTTCGTCCAGACCATCTTCCTTGAAGGTGGTCTTACCTGCGTTAAGAGTAGCAACAAGCTCCTTGTTGTAGTCTGTACCAATGACTTCCACACCATGAGAAGCCATCATCAATGCTGTGGGCAGTCCAATATAGCCCAGTCCAATTACGTTAATCATATTTATTAAATTGAAAATTGACAGTTAAAAATTGAAAATTAATCTATCGAGTAGCGGTCAACGGCTTCTCCGTTGAGAGCACGTACAATGCGGCTGCATGCCTTGCCGTCACCATAAGGATTCACGGCCTTACTCATTTTCTCGTAGGCTGCTGCATCATCAAGGAGTGTGCTAACTTCACTGACAATGAGGTCGTGATTGGTACCAACAAGATGTACTGTACCGCTCTTCAATGCCTCTGGGCGCTCTGTGGTATCACGCATCACGAGGACGGGCTTACCCAAACCAGGGGCTTCCTCCTGAATGCCGCCTGAGTCAGTGAGTACAATGGTGCTCTTCTCCATCAGATAGACAAACTCCAGATACTGCAATGGCTCAATGAAGAAGAAGTTGTGAGCCTCACCCCAACCCTCTCCTGAAGGCGAGGGAGCCTTATGCTCGAGAACTTCCTTTCCAAAGACCTCCCCAATGGGCTGGCGTACATTGGGGTTCAAGTGCATAGGATACACAAAATCAACATCAGGATACTTCTCACTGAGATCCTTCATTGCAGTGACCATAGAGATGAAGCCGTCACCAAAATTTTCTCTTCTATGGCCGGTGATGAGCACGAGTTTCTTTCCCCCGTCAAGGCGAGTTACATCGTAGCCAGCGTTCTTAAGTACATTAATCTGCTCATTAGCAAGTGCTTTATCGCTCTTCAATTTCTCCACCACCATGTGAAGGGCATCAATAACAGTGTTACCTGTCACGAAGATTTGACCTTGTGCTTTCTCCTCCTGCAGATTGCTCTCACTGAGTGGCGTTGGAGAGAAGTTGTATGTAGCTATACGACCTGTAATTTGGCGGTTCATCTCCTCAGGCCATGGGCTGTAGATGTTGTGTGTACGCAGACCAGCCTCCACGTGACCCACGGGAATCTGCTGGTAGAAAGCAGCCAGAGCTGCAGCTGTGCTGGTGGTGGTGTCACCGTGAACAAGCACAACATCCGGCTTACACTCCTTGAACACATCGCGCATACCTGTGAGCACACGGGCAGTGACATCGTAGAGGTCTTGTCCCTGCTTCATAATGTTCAGGTCGTAGTCTGGCTTCACATCGAAGATTCTCAGCACCTGGTCTAGCATCTCGCGGTGTTGACCGGTAACACACACTATAGTCTCAAACTCTGTAGGGTGCTTCTGGAATTCTTTAACCAGAGGACACATTTTAATAGCTTCGGGTCTTGTCCCGAACACTAACATTACTTTTTTCATAATAAAAACTGATTATTTGTTCTAACTGGCAGTATCGAACTGCATCACCTATGCGACCACCTTTGCAATCAGATATTTGTTTCAAGTCATTAGCCAGAAGCCAGGCTACTGTCATTTTACCGCCTCTTTTGTTAAAACAATCTTTCAATATGTTTATTTTTGTTTTCTAGTCAAGCAAGAATCTTTTCAACTTCTCTCGGATTTTCTCAGAACAGGCCGAACTCTGATTTTTCACGTTTTTCTCTCTTTTTTCTCTCAAACGCCCTTTCAGTCACCTCAACCAGCCCGCTTAAAATTAACATTTCTTTACTCTAAATGGATGAGAAATCTTAACGCTCTTGCGTATTCGGGTAAAAAGTGGTAATTTGGTATAGAAATGAGCTGGAAAGGCTTAATTTCCCAGATGTCTGATGAAACAGGAATTCTGTTTTCCGTTTTATATTGTGTATCAAGCTGTTATGCAGAAGTTTACATTAGCTGAGAAATCAAAATTTTTGATTTCAAATCACGTAACTCACTCGTAAACAGGGGAACAGGACACTTTAATATTTCTCGAACTATCCAAGCGACTTGTTGATTACTTCGATTCTCTGTTTATTTCCTATAATACCACTCAAAGAAATCTTTCTTGGTTCTATTATGCGCAAAGCCAGCCATGATTGAGAAGGTCATGCTCAAGGGTACCATTCTTGATGGTGTAGTCGAGATAATCCTTGAGAACCCACTCGAAGGACTATAGTTTTCATTTTTGTCTGAATTAAAAGGTATTTAATGTCAAAAATTTTACTTATATACCACATATACCCCCATGTTTCGTGTGGTATTTGTGGTGTTTTGTGGTCCTTTTTATCGCTTTTCTGCACGCAAACTTTCCTCAAAGAGAATGTAACTCTTTGAGGTTTAAGGAATTAGGTGGGTGCGTCCGAAAGCTTGGGAAATTTCGGCACCTTTATCGGTACAAAGGTAGAAAAAAAAAGTGATTCTCAAAAGAAAAATCGCTTTTTTTTACGATACGTGAACTATGTTCACTACGATACGCTGACGCTACGAAGACTATTATTAAAACGACAACCAAGACAACGGGGACAACATTTTTTTCTCGCAAAGGAGAGATGGTTAGCTCTTCGAGCCTTTTGTGTCTCTTTAGAAGTAACTTGTTATAAGCAAGCTTCTGCCAGTTCCTTCTCCAGATACACTACTGACTATCGTCAGGTAATCGTCTCTCTACGCAAAGAGAACTCCGCTCTGCGCCTGAGCTATAGCGAAGAAAGACGCTTCTGCGAAGCTTACGCAAGGAGGCTGGCGCACGGGGGATACAGACAATTGATAGTTGAAAGTTGAGAAGACAACAGGGAACAACTAAGACAACATATATAGAGTTTGGACAAAAACAGAGAAAACCCTTTTTATAGGATTGATACTCCACTGGGAGTATTGTTGCTCTTATGCATAGCCCTACTTGCAAGTAAACTTCCAGATAGGGCTCTACTAAATATCAACACCCATGCCAGGCTATAATCCTACAAAAAGAAAAACCCCGCTCCGTGAGCGGAAAAACCAGTGATGACAACATTAAAATTAATGATAAATAATACTTACCATCTGCTGCCTTCATTCGAGTAGGGGTACAAATTGTCCCCCTACAGGCATCAAGCTCGGGATCACGTTTGCTCATACTGCCATCCTCGTCACGGAGTTTCAACTGGTTACAATATGATACCGTTTCACCAAACGAACTGAAGTGCGTATTTTGCTATCAACTATCACAAAATGACGGTTGAGAATTGAGTATCAGGAGATTGCAGCGATGACACTCGCATTTTTGCTGTCACAAAGTGTCATTTGGTGTAATATAAGTATCATTGCTGAATGTTTGGGGATTGTTACATAGTATTAGATTGGTGTTGCTGTACTTCTCTAACCAATCCGACCCGGATTGGTGATTAAATGCAATGCTTCTGCGCGCAGAAACGAAACTTCTTACTACCAATCCGGCTCGGATTGGTCAAAGAATGACAGCTTGTGACACTTGATGACACTCTTACAACTGCTGTCATTATGCTTCCATATTGAATAACAAAGAGTTACGCCGCTTTAGTGACAGGTGACACTTTATAACGTAACTATTCTGTATGCAGCGCCTCGAGAGGTCTTTTTATGCTCGTAGCCCATAGACTTCAGGAGCTTACCCATAGCCATGATGGAGCCGTTTGTCATCTTGGTCTCGGTATATTTGCCTGTTATGACATTCATTATATCGACAAGCAGCATGTATGCGGCATTGGCAGGGGTTTCTTTGACTGGCACAAATGTCTTGGCTATCATAGTAGGGAAATCGAGCACTTTCTGATATTTCTCGTTGCTTTGCATAATGCGAGCATTATCTCTGTCGCTGAACCAATAGCGCTCTCCCCTATCGAGTTCTCTCTTCAACTGGGCATATATCTGCTTGTAGTTCAGTTTTCCGCTATTGTCGATGGTGTCGGCATATACACAGACAAAGCGTCGCGAGCCTGTTGGGTCGGTCAGTGGATGGAGGTTGTTAGTGGTAGCGATGAATGATGCGAAACGCTGACGCTGTTCCATTTTCTTGCCGTATATTGCGCGCATCTTGACATCGTGCTTGGAGAGCAGGTATTTCAAGATTGGCTGCTGACTCCTTGAGAGGGCATCAAACTCGTCGATGTTTATTAGGGCAAGTGAGGACATGCTATCGTAGATATCCTTCTCATTCTTCAAGGGCAGGTTGTCGTTGTAATACCTCTGCAGTTCTTCTGGCAACAGTTTGCGACAGAATGTCGTCTTGCCTGAGCCTTGCGGACCTATCAGCAGGGGCACTATCGCGTTGCCATGCTGGGTGTTAAGGTGCAACCATTGAGCCACCATAGAGAGCATCCACTTATGAAAGTGGTCGGCCCAATACTTATCATCGGTCTTCACCCTGTTGGCTAATGAGGTGATCCTGTCTTTTCCATCCCATCTGGGCAGCTGGCTGATATATTCCATCAGGGGCTCATAGGTTGGTATCAGCGAACTCTCCAAATAGCGATTCAGATCCCTATCCCAAGAATCCACACCTGCCTTCAAGGCATTGATAGTCATAGTCTTGCGCGTCTTATCGTCGAGTTCTCCAAAACTGTACAACCCACCCAGCTGTCTGTATTCAGGAGTATTGGTCATCACATTAAGTCTCAGCTCATAATGTTCCTTCATATATGCCTCAGTCTTGAAGGTCAGCAAGGCAGAGTTCTTCATATACTTCAGAGGAATCTTCTTGAGATATTTCTTGAGATAGGCTGTATGAAACACCGCCTTTATTGCATCATCGCCGATGCTGCTAAACACGTATTGCATGCCAGCCATTCTGGCAGAGAACTCCTGCGACAATCCCATTCTGTTGCAGCCATCGGCAAGGCCTTCCAAGACGGATACAGCATACAGTTCGTCATCCTTCTGGTCGCGATATTTCTCCAACATCTCGTCCAGACAGCAATGAAAACGCTTTAGTTTGCTGTCAGCCTCGCTCATGCCAGGTACTTCCTGCGGATTGTTATAGTCGATGCTCATGGTTAAGGGATTATTTCTGTCGCTCTACTTTGATATTCTCGCAAAAGTCGTACTGGAGGGTCTTGTCATGCCTGCGATGGCTGGAAGGGAGGAATTTGCAGACTACACGACGTATATGATGGCGGATGTTGAACTGCTTGGGATTATCCACGCATTCGCTCTCTACAGCAAGGTGAAAACGTCCGATGTCTTCAATATCTACAGTCCTACCCTCAGCAAGATGAAATTTCATCAGGTTCTTCAGTTCAAGAACGACCTTTTTCACTTGAGCTTCAGTTGCCGAACTATGCTCCTGTGCCTCCTTCATCAGCTGTTCGAGTGTCACTTCACCCTGCGGAATCGCCTTAGCGTAGTATTTGCCGTAGTTGGGACTACTCTTTACGTTGTTTTGCAACAGCTTTACTCTTACTGCCATTTTCAAATGCTTATTTGTTAACCCATCCTACCACTTGACACTTTATAGTCATAAATAAGTGCCGTATGTTATTACTTTTTTTATTTATCGACCACGGATTGCACGGATGATAGGGATGCGAATAGTTTAAAAGACAACTGAGACAACTGAGACAACTTGGTAAATATTGAGCTTCAGCTCTCTCTGCTCCAAAAGCTCATTCTTCATTTGTTTATGGGCTATTGATACTTTGCTATTCTTTTGTTATTTACGCTATTAGTTGGCAATTACAGTTTTGATATTATAAAAAAGGCATCGAGACCTTATCATCATCGATCTATGCACGCTTGTATGAACGAAGTGAGTCTTGAGGTATTTGTACTGAGAGAATCCCGATGGGATGACTGCTACTTTACTATTAATGATTTTTATTTGTATTTGAAAATCCTTGTATTATAACCAATAAATATTTGTGGAGAAACCACATCTATCTTTTCATTTGATATGTTTGCAATTTTACAAAATTTATTTATTAAACTGCGTTTCTTCTGACCTATCAGTAGAGGATTTCTTTCTTGTTCCTCATAAACGAACCATATTAGACGTGCATTTTGGTCTTGCAATCTCTTTCCTATCATTTCCCACCACATTTTATCAGTTTCACCCAAAGACACACCATACAGAACAAATAATCGAGATGTCTTAATATAATTTTTTGCCATCCTTTCTTTCCCATTACCCAACATTCTGTTAGTCTCAGGTTTTATGACAACATCTAAAACATCTTGATTTTTCCTAAATTCTTCATTATTAATCTGAGAAGGGTCGTTTAATCCAACTAATATAGCAGGGTCTTCTCCTAATTTACCATGTATGTGAAGCACATTTTTAATAGACACACTGTAATTTGCGATATTTGTAACACGGGATTTTTCTTTGAACTCTTCTATTACCTTCTCTATCGTGCTAGTATAGTTAAAGTTAATAATGTTAATTTGTTCTGCCTCTGGAACGTTTTTGAATTGTCTCATAGTCAGAGACTCCTCGGGATTCAGATACGAAGAGGTATCAGGTCTGCAGAAATCCATATAAATATTTTCTGCAACTTTTTCTGTAATAGCAAATGTTCTTTCTTGCATTTCTATGTATTTGTGCAGTTCCCTATTAACATCCAATACAATGTCTATATAATCTTGAGCACTAGTTAGTTTATTTGCATATTTTCCTATTGCACTCTCAAGATCAGACCAATCTATGTTATCATCTGATGATTGTTTATCGCTAAATTTCAACTCATGTTCCTCTTTGACATAATCTAAGATTTCTTTTCTAAATGCCTGTATCGCAGGAGAAATACCCTCTGTTGGTAACTTTATATAATGATTTTCATAAAACTGACAATAGCGTGTTGCCATGTTTTGACATAGGTCGAATCCATTACCGATTATAAAGGTTGTGTTCATATTTGTTCTTTGCTATTCTTTTGTTATTTACGCTATTATTTGCCAATTTGGAAAAAAATGAAAGTTGTTATGTATAAGGGGTTAGGGGTTAGAGGTTAGGGGTTAGAGCTTTTTCTTGAAGGAATTGCGCAACCCTGAGAGTAACTTACCTATTTTGTCTATCTTTTCTTGTATATTATTAAATTCACCCTCTGTTATGTATCCAAGGTCATGAGCTATATCTAGCTGACACAGAGTCTCTGTCAATGAGCCGTATGCGATTTCCAGGAAATGTATCTTTTCTTTAACAGAGCCTCTACCCGACCCTTCTGCTATATTGGATGGAACCGAGACTACTGCCCTACGCAACTGGTCACCCAATGCATAAACCTCAAACTTTGGGAATTTCTCCAGCAGTTGGTAAACCTCTTTGACCAATAGCTTCGCCTCCTTATATGCTTGTAAGTCGAAGAATGAGAATGTGGACATTTTTTTAAATAGGTGAGAGGATATCTGACTCCTCATATGTTGGACCATGGAATTACATAGAGGCTTGGTAGAGTGTGGCAATAGCATTGCTAATGCATTCATAGTTTCAGGCTTGAAGTGTCAAATTCCAAACTTTTACTTCTAATATTTACTACTCTGAGTTTTATTAGCCATTATACCATTATCTCTTGGGTTCAGATTAACTGTATTGATAATCTTCTGGCGCTCGTTGATGGGTACGTGGTTATTATAGAGGAACGATCGTATTCTAGCACGGATGATACTCATGGCAACAGGATTATCTTTCAATTCCTCGACCAAATCCTCTAGTTCAGTTATGGCAATCTTAGAGGAATAGCAACTGACAATGGAGAAGGATACCAACTTAGCTGCAGGTGTATCTATCTCTTTTGCAATCTCGTTAAATGTTGACCTAAGTTCCTTATTACCTACGGAATTAATAACCTTAGAAAATACAAAGAGGCAGAAATTGAGTGAAGTAATCTCAAAAAATCCTTCAATCTTCTTCTTAACTTCATCGTTACTCTCACCTTCCTTTTTGTTCTTAATGACATCCTCAATTAGATGTAACTTCTCTGACTCTATAAATATCCCGAAATAGCTAATGGTACGAAAAGCCGTGCTGTACAATTCCCTAACCAATTGCTTAATTTTAGTCTTGGGCAGTGAACCTTGACGATTCTTTACTATCTGCCCCACCACCTCAATAGAACGTAGAGACTTGTTCATGTTCTGTATCTCCTCCGGAAGTTCATTGGGGTTTAATTTCTTCTTAGCAATCAGTTTGTCATTTTCATCACGCTGCTTCAAAATATTCTCACGCTCCTTCTCTGGATTAATCTCTTCTCCCGGAGATACAATTTCTTTCTTTAAACTCTCACAAAGTTCATTGACCAGTTTGTAATAGTCATCATCTCGGTTAAGTGTCACTTGTTTTTGTTCTTCCAAAGCAGTGGTTAATGCCATCTGAGTGGCTTCGATAAACTGCGGTGCCTTGATATGATGAGCTATGAAGATGAGGATATTGGCTTTCTGTTCATCATGAATATCAATGCATAAATCCAAGATGTCATCTAGTCCGTTATTCTCGTAAATATGATCTGCCATATATTTGGCCACTAAGTAATAATATATGTAGCTATAGGAGAACTTATAGTAATAGTCGTCCGTACAACGGACCAAGTTGCACTTCAAAAGATTTGCCTTGACCTCCTTATATCCTTGTGAAAAGAACTTTTCCTGATACTCCGTGTAGAACTTTTGGAAGTCATCTTCTGATATTGGTTTGCTTCTCTTCTTGTAGATGAAATAGGCTAGACTTGTTAGTACATTGTAATAACGGTCTATCTTTGTACGGTCATCCACACAGGTCATCAGCGCACAAGTAATCAGCGTTCCATAGCAATAGCCATACGAAGTGCGTTCAAGCGAACTACTCTGCATCTTTGTATTCGACAACAGGATGGAAAGAATATAGATAGGATAAGAAGGCATATACTCCTTGCCCAAGAAACTCTCCACCATATCAAAGCCCGCTTTCACCTGTTCCAATAGAGCCTGTTGCTTGAGTGTAGAGGCATTCGCATCGTAAGTGGTATAGAATTTCTTCACAAGTTCATTTCGCTTTACATGCCCCAAAGGCTTGATACGAGCCATAAGGGTATCCTTCTTTTCCATTAGGAAATAGGAGGATGAGACGCCCTCGTTTTCCTTGGTAGTGATGATGACCTTGCTAAAACGGTCGAGCATCTGGTCTATAACCTTCTTCTTTGTTGAGTCATTCAACTGGCACTCATCAAAGTTATCCACCAACAAAACTTTGCGTTCCTTGTCATACTGACTATATTTCTCCTTGTCTTCGCTATTGTATTGGTCCATAAACGCAGTTGCTAAAACCTTGTCAAGATTCTCATTAATATTCTTTCCCTTTACAAAAAGTGGGTAAATATACTTATCCACAAAACGTAAATAATACATGTTGAGCAAACTAGTCTTTCCACTTTGGTCGTCACCTTCCAGCATCACCAATTTGTATTGCTCGTTGTCAACAATTGAAGAACTGTCTGTAAACTCCTCATCCACTTTGATTTGACGAGTATTTATGCGTTCTAGATCTGGATAGACAAAGAATTCGTCGAGCGTCATCTTCACATTTTCACTGTTGTGAATAGGTATTGACATTTTGCGTAACGATTTCAAAAAGTCTGCATTATGACGAAACTCATCAGTCTTGCGCTCGCAATTCAAGTCCACTGTTTCCTCTTTCCTTGTGATATAGAGTCCCCCGGAGAATACATAACTACGAACCTCACATTCGAAGGTTTCCATATCCAATACAAAGCTATTGAAAGAAGATGTACGCTGCCGTCCCTTACGATCCAGACACAAAGCACCCCCCTGAAACTCGTTGATGGTCTCATTTTCGAACACATCCTTGACCTGAGAAGAGGATGGTGTATGTTCATGACCATAAAGCGCCATGTTAGAGGTTTGTAGGATATGCTTATTGAAGCGCTTATTATTGTTATCACAACCTTGTATAATCCACGGATAATAGTGGTGAAAAACGGAAATCACAAAAGTGGCATCTTGATGCGTCTTTTCAATCAAATTCAGTGGCATAACAATGCTGTTCTGCTCTTCTCTTTTTACGGACATCCACGCCGTGTTATATAGTCGAAATAGAATAGTCTTGTCACCTACCTGAATGAGGATATTATTGTTTATGCCAAGAGTGAAATCTTTTTCACACATGACACTCTTAGCAAAAGTTGTAAACTCTGTCTGGACAACAGAGATAATCCGATAAACACTATCGTCTATGAATGTAGCATTGGTATGCAGAGTACCCAGCAACATTTGACGAGCCCCATTATCTTTTTCGTAGTTGCAGTCATGGTTGCCTGGAACACATATAATCTTGTTCTCCAGTTCCTTATTGGCCATACCACGAGTGGCAAAGGCACGTAATAGGGTGCGAAAGAAATTCTTAGCGTATCCATACTCCTCCTCGGTTCCGGTGTTTGCGATGTCACCGGAAACAACAATAATAATCTTACTGCAATTAGAAAAATCATTCCATACAGCGGAAACTATTTGCTCTGCCTTACTCAACAGCCACTGGCTATTGTCCTTATCTATATGTATATCCGAAAAATGTAATATAGCTACTTTCATACTCTACGCTTAGTTTCAAGTTATAAACTTAATGTTTCAGGTATTCCTTCTAAACAGTTTTAACCAATTTCATGGTCTGATTCCAACTTTCTTTTGAACGATAATCCGTTTCAAAAATAAGTATTGATGGTATCACTGCTGATATCACTAAACACTCCATCATACTTGAAGCATTCATATAATTTATGGTCAAAGTCTTTCTACTTTTCAAGTACATTTTACAATATGGAACAGGGGGATAGGTATCTGTTTCATCACATACTATATATTATACTTCTCTCTTTTCCTATCAATCTCTCCATTTAGTGTAAATACAATGAACTCTTTTTATCACTTTTTGAAATAAGTCCTATTCAATTTATTCATTGATAGTATATTATGGAATAATAAACCTAGCATCAGCTTCTCTCGGAAGAAAGAACCCTTTTATACAATTAGGATTAACAATCGCTATCTGAATGTGATTCTTTTCTCTAAATCCGGCTCCTGGATATAACTCACCACCCTCCCAAAAGACACCACGAACAGAATCAAAAGCGGGCAGTCCGGCTTGATGTGTTAATTCGTGCAGTGTTTTAATTACAGCACAATCTAACTTCCTAAGAATTCTATCTACAGAATGAACGCTTAACGGATCTTTATTAACAGGCATCTCCATACCTGTGAGTGAAGATGACTCTTTTAACGCCTTATAAGAGACCTTCAATAACTTAAGACTTCCTGAGTCTGTCAAGTCCAAACAATTTCCCAAATCAAGATATGCCCCCAATACTCCAGGAGTCTTTATTGAGGACTTATCTAACCTCGAGTTATCTTTTGCCCATTGTTCCGCCCTGTCTAAATTGTTCTCCCAGAAATATATACCAGGTCCCAACCAATCATAATCATGATCACTCTTCTTCAGCATTGTACTACCTAGCACCACCTGTTCTGCAAGTGTCACATCACAACCATGGAAGCCAAGAACTAATTGAGAACGATGAGAATATAATTGTTTCATTATTTATACTTAGGTGATAATTTTCCATTTGGAGTCATAATTCCTGCAGATTTCAGAAAGAAACAAGCTGATTCACGAGAATGAACAACTTGCTTTGCAACCTCTTTAATTTGCTGCTGAGATTTTTTGTTAAGACACATAATTTTTATACTGTTATTTGTAAATAATGTTATTTTTCTACCAAATATCACTCTTTTGGAAGGATAATTTATTTTGTGCGCATAGATACAAATTATTTTTCAAAATAATGTTGTAAATGAAAAAAAAATTGAAGAAACTGGGGGACAGGAAAACTTTATGGTTCAAGGTTCTTCGCAAAGCTCAGGCGCAAGCGGAGCATGATTAATGTTTCTTCTCGTTATACCCTTTGTCACTATATTGCGACCACCGAAGGTACATCTCTTGATAGTAATCCTTTATCAGACATAAGCTATGCGTACGTTTTTTATTGGTTTAAAAAAAGTAGTGGGGTCTATGTACAGTCCTTTTAAGATAGGCTTCAGGTCTATATATTCCTCTTCGGGCTCAGCATTATGACTATATTTTGCCTTGACCACCAGATATCCGTCATCCCACTTGACGATATCAACATACCTCTCCAGACTGTATGGTGCCTTGAAACGAATGTTGTATCCACCATAGTTAAATGCTGTGAAGCCTCCAGCATTGCTGAGAGTTGCCTCATTATTTTTGTCTTTCATATCGCTTTTTCATTATTTCTGGTATTTTTCTGCAGGAGAGAGTTTAAGGTTTTATCGCTTTTCTGCACACAAACTTTCCTCAGTGGAGATATAATCCTTTGAGGTTTAAGAAGTTAGGTGATATAGCGCCGGAGGCTTGGGAAAATTTCGGCGCCCCTATCGGTACAAAGGTACAAAAACGAGGGCAAATGACAAAATAAATTATTATTTATTTTTACTTTGCCGAGTGCAATCACCTTATGTAAAGGTAGAAAAAAAAAGTGATTCTCAAAAGAAAAATCGCTTTGTTACGATACGTGGCTTTGCCACTACGATACGCTGACGCTACGAAACGCACCTCCGGTGCTACGAAGACGAAAACGAAACGCTAAAGCTACGAAAACGAAAACGAAATAATGAAGAATGAAGAGTGAAGAGTGAAGAATAATATTAAAGACAACGAAGGACAAAGGACGAGAACAAGAGCCGAGAGCCCCTCGCTGATGCGAGGAGAACGGTGGCGAGAATAGGACCACAGATAGCACAGATATACACGAATATAGTAAAGACAACCAAAACAACAGGGACAACAGCGGGGAACGGCAGCCGAGAACGGACTGCCTATAGCTACAAAACAGCCGAGAAAGGCTGACTATAGCAACAAAACAGGCGAGAAGGGCTGCTGTGATACAGCAGCAAACGGAACGGGGGGGGGGGAAGGTTAGTCCTTGGTGTCGAGGTCGGAGGCTTTGCCTTTGTATTCTGGGGCGCGCTTTTCGAGGAAGGAGCGGATGCCTTCGAGGTAGTCGTCGCCCTTATAGACGCGGGTGCGGTAGGCATTGATGCGCTCGAAGCTCTCGGAGGAGAGGACGGTGGATGCCTTGCTGAGGATACGGAACTGGCGCTTGATGGCGCTGATGGACATGATGCTGTTGCGACGCAGTGGGGCAAGGAAATGCTCTTCGAGGAGGGTGTCGAGTTCCTCGGGGGTGGTGACGCGATTGATGAGTCCCACGTTGAGGGCATCGTCGGCGGTGATGGGCTGAGCGAGGAAGAACATCTCGCGTGCCTTGTTGATGCCGAGCTGGTTGATGAAATGCATGATGCCAGAGGCGTTGTAAGGGATGCCTATCTTAGCTGGGGTGATGGCAAAGGTGGCATCGTTGCTGCTGACAATCATATCGCATGAGAGGCACAGGTCGCAGGCGCCTCCCCACACCGTACCGTTGACACAGGCAATGACGGGGATAGGCGTTTCCTGTACGCAGCGTAGGAGCTGTTCCATAGGAACATCATACGCCAGAGGATCTTCACCATTCTGCGGCAGTTCGCGGATGTCATGACCGGCGCTCCACACGCCTTTGCGACACTCAGCCTTGATAACGATGCCTACGCATTCCTGTTTGTAGGCATCGTTTATGGCATTGCTTAACTCATTACACATTGCCTCGCTGAGACAGTTGAAGTGGTCGGAGTTCTGCATCTCTACATAACAGATGCGATCCTTTATTTCTGTATGTACTAACATATATCTTATTTTTACAGATTTCCACGCTCTTTGTCGAGGTAGTATTTGTAAGTGCCGACGGTGAGCTCGTCGCAGGCAGCCTCGTCGCATACCACGATGGCATGTGGGTGCATCTGGAGCATAGAAGAGGTCCACTTGTGAGAGATATAGCCGTCGATGCAGTGCTTGAGGGCACGAGCCTTGTTGTGACCGTTGCAGACGAGGAGCACCTCCTTAGCTGCCATCACGGTGCCAATGCCTACGGTGAGAGCCTGCTTAGGCACGAGGTCGAGGTTGCCCTCGAAGAAGCGGCTGTTAGCGTGGATGGTATCGGTGGTGAGGGTCTTGATGCGAGTAAGGCTGGCAAGAGAAGAGCCAGGCTCATTGAAAGCAAGGTGACCGTCAGGACCTACGCCACCCATGAAGAGGTCGATGCCGCCTGCAGCCTCGATAGCCTTCTCGTAGTCCTCACACTCCTTGACGAGGTCTTCGGCATTACCATTGAGGATGTGTACATTTTCCTTCTTGATATCTATATGGCTGAAGAAGTTGTTCCACATGAAGCTGTGATAGCTCTCTGGGTGGTCTTCAGGCAGTTTGACATACTCGTCCATGTTGAATGTTACGACATTCTGGAAAGATAGTTCGCCAGCCTCATACTTCTTGATGAGCTCGCGATAGAGTCCGAGAGGTGATGAGCCGGTAGGACAACCGAGTTTGAAAGGCTTCTCAGGTGTAGGATTAGCCTGTTTGATACGCATTGCTACATAATCTGCAGCCCATTTTGACATTCTCTCGTAATTAGGTTCGATAATTACTCTCATACTTTTTTTGTTATTTAAATGGTTTATACTATTTCCGATGGACCTGCCACTAAAAAGCTAAAACAGGGGGTTTCCTCGGAGGGAATTTAACAGGAACGGGAACGGGGACGGGAACGGGAACGGCTGCTGTGATACAGCAGCAAACAGAACCGGAACGATAACGATACGTGGCTCTGCCACTACGATACGCACCTACGGTGCTACGAAGACCAAGACCCCTCGCTGATGCGAGGCGAACGGTAGCTCAACTTAGATATCCTAGATAGGCTATCTAAGGGTGGCAGGAACGCTTAGCAGGTTCCGTAGTATTTGGCGTACCACTGGGCGAAGGCGCGGAGACCGTTGCGCAGAGGGGTGGACGGTTTGAAGCCGAAGTCCTGTTCCAGGGGGGTGGTGTCAGCATAGGTTACAGGCACATCGCCAGGCTGCATAGGGACGAGTTCCTTATGAGCCTCGAAGTCGTAGTCGGCAGGAAGCACCTTTGCGGCGATGAGCTCTTCCTGAAGGATGGTAACGAAGTCGAGGAGGTTCTCAGGAGAGTTGTTGCCGATGTTATATACCTTATATGGAGGTATAGGCAGTCCATCCTCGCCATTCTGCTTCTCTGGTGCATGCTGCATGATGCGCACTACACCCTCGACGATATCATCGACAAAGGTGAAATCGCGCTTGCAGTGTCCGTAGTTGAATATCTGAATGGTCTTGCCCTCACGCAGTTTGTTGGTGAAGCCGAAATACGCCATATCGGGGCGTCCGGCAGGACCGTAAACGGTGAAGAAGCGGAGACCGGTAGATGGTATGTTGTAGAGCTTAGAATAGGCATGCGCCATGAGTTCGTTGCTCTTCTTTGTAGCGGCATAGAGGGAAACGGGGTTGTCCACCTTGTCGTCGGTAGAGTAAGGCACCTTCTTGTTGCTGCCATAGACAGAGGAAGAAGAGGCATAGACGAGGTGCTCAACCTCGTTATTGCGACAAGCCTCGAGGATGTTGTAGAAACCTACGAGATTAGACTCGATGTAGGCACCTGGATTAGTGATAGAATAGCGCACGCCAGCCTGAGCTGCGAGGTTAACCACCACGGCAGGTTTGTAGTCATCGAATATCTTGTCTATCAGCGCTTTATCGGCGATATTGCCTTCGATAAAGACCCACTTTTTTTCCGACCGAGAACGGTCGGAAATGGTGGCAATTTCTTTGAGGCGTTCACGCTTGATGTTTACGTCGTAGTAATCATTCATGCTGTCGATGCCGATTACCGTGACGTCTTTGACATCGGTAAAGATGCGCTTAACAAGGTTGGAACCAATGAAGCCTGCGGCTCCGGTGACGAGAATCGTTTTGGATTCTAACTCTACATTCCTTGATAACATTTTATTATTGGTTTAATAGATAATTAAAAACAACAGGGGCAACTTAGACAACTAGAGCGGGAAGGGCAGCCGAGAACGGACTGCCTATAGCAGCAAACGGAACGCCCCCTGAACTATGGAACGGCAGCCGAGAACGGACTGCATATAGCAGCAAACAGAACCACTCTGAAGGGTCTATACGAATCGGGCGCCTTCGTCGGGCTTTACCCAATAGACTTTGAAGGTGTTCTGGTATTCAGGGAACTGTTCGAGGTACTGCTTGGTGAGTTCCTGTTCTATCTGCTCCTTGTGTTGGGGATCAACGAGGGCGATGACGGCACCCTTGAAACCTGCACCAGAGAAGCGGCCACCATAGACACCAGGAAGCTGACGCATGATTTTGTAGATGCTGATGAGCTCAGGCGAACCACACTCGTAATTGTTCATAGACGACTCACAGGAGTCGAAACTCAGTTTGCCGAAGAGTTGGAGATTGCCCGACTCCCAAGCTGTAACACCCTGACGCACACGACGATACTCAGAGTAGTAATGCTCGGCACGCTTAGCGAAACGCAGAGGCATCATATCACGAGTCTTATCAAACTGCTCCTTAGGAATATCACGCAGGAACGTCTTGTCAAACGTCTTCAGGGGCTGGTCCTGATAAGCCAGCACATTCCATGCGGCTGTCTTACACTCATACACACGCAGGTTGTAGTCACTATTGACGAGCGAACGGGTAAGACCAGAGAAGAATATGCCGATTTCAAATTCAGGCATACTTGGGTGCTTCTTAATCAGGCGATAGTCGTTGCTGTCACAATCGAGGAACAACAGATGGTCTTTCTTACTGAGGGCTATACAACTCTGGTCAAGGATACCGTTGTTAAGTCCGATATACTCACGCTCAGCCTCAGAAGCTATCTGTACCACCTCAAAAGGACGCAGACTGATGCCGTTAGCCTTAGCAAACGCCATAACGTAAGCAATGAGCACGGCAGCAGAGGAACTCAGTCCGCCGACAGGCAGGCTGCCCTGCAGCAGACCGTCGATGCCATGGGTGAGTTCGAAACGCTTACGCAGTGCGTACTTGGCGCCACGGGCATAGTCGCCCCAGGCGTATTCCCTTACCTCTGTGCGACGCATAAGGTCGATATGCACATCACCCTCGAAGGAGAGGCTTTTGAGGTTTACCTGAGCATCCTCACGTACGTTGAACCACAGGTCAATGCCTTTGTCGATAGCGAAGCCTGTGACCAATCCGTGCTGGTGGTCAACGTGAGCGCCGATAGGGCAAACGCGGTAGGGGGAGAAAATGTGATATTGGTACTTATCCATGGGTCTTGTTCAAGGGTTCAGGGGTTAGAGGGTCTTTTCCCCGTATTTCTCTACTGCTTCGTAGTAGGTGTCGAGGCTGCCGATGTCGAAGCGGCCGGCATTCATCTGCCAGGCGTACATATCGGTGTTGTCAACCAGATAGTGGGCGAGGTTGCCTGGGGCATCCTTTCCGCAACCGTTCTCGACAGAGTGGCGGATGAGGTCGAGATCCTTCTTCATATAGAGATAGAAAGGTGGAACAGCCCAGTGAGACTTAGGAGCCTGAGGTTTCTCCTCCATATTGAGCACCTTATTATTTTCGTCCATCACTATCACACCAGTGCGCTGAAGCTTCTCTATAGAGGGTTGCTCATGACACATGATGCACGAAGCCTGTTTGCTCTTGGCAAAATCGACGAAATCCCTGAAGGTGAAGAAGAGCAGGTTATCAGCTGCCACCACAAGCATATCGTCGTCGATATGGAGTTTATCCATAGCATAGAGCAGGTCGCACACTGCACCCAGACGGGTGTCGTTGGTAGAGGTGCCGTCATCGACAATGGTGATGGGTTTGGTATAATGCTGCTCCTTTGCCCAATCCTCGAAGATGGAAGCAAACTTGTGGTTGGTTATTATCACATGCTCGTCAATATCAGGGATCGTATCTATATCATCAAGCATACGACCCAGAATGGTTGACTCGCCTATTTTCAATAATGGCTTTGGGAAGTTCTTTGTCAATTCGCCAAGCCTGGTGGCATATCCTGCCGCTACTACTATATTTTTCATATATAAACTGGAACGTTAACGGGAACGGGAACGATAACGGGAACGATTATAGGTTCTCGGAGCCGTAGCGCTTCATTTCGTCTATGACCTTGAGGAGGTACTGACCGTACTGGTTTTTGAGCATTGGCTGGGCGAGTTCGCGCATCTTTGCTTCGTCTATCCAACCCTTGCGGTAGGCGATGCCTTCGAGACATGCCACCTTCAAGCCCTGACGTTTCTCGAGCACCTCGATGTAAGTGGAAGCCTCAGAGAGAGAGTCGTGAGTGCCGGTATCGAGCCAGGCAAAGCCTCTGCCTAGAGTCTGCACCTTCAGTTCCCTATCGCGGAGGAACCACTGGTTTACGGTGGTTATCTCATATTCGCCACGAGCGGAAGGCTGTATCTTGCTTGCCACATCAACCACCTTGTTAGGATAGAAATAAAGACCTACAACGGCGTAGTTGGACTTAGGATGCTCAGGTTTCTCTTCAATAGAGAGGCAGTTGCCCTCCTTGTCAAACTCTGCCACACCATAGCGCTCGGGGTCGTTTACCCAATAGCCGAAGACGGTTGCCTTCTTCTCCTCTTCTGCCGTGCGTACAGCCTCCTGCAGCATCTTGGTGAAGCCGACACCCTGGAAGATGTTATCGCCAAGGACAAGACAGACGCTATCGTTGCCTATGAAGTCTTTGCCTATGGTGAATGCCTGAGCAAGTCCATCTGGCGATGGCTGCTCAGCATACTCGAAGTGCACTCCATAGTCGGAGCCGTCACCCAGCAGACGCTTAAAGCCCGGCAGGTCAAACGGTGTGGAGATGATGAGTATCTCACGGATACCCGCCAACATCAATACTGATATCGGATAGTATATCATGGGTTTGTCATAGATAGGCATCAACTGCTTGGAGATGCCTTTGGTGATTGGGTAGAGGCGTGTTCCGCTGCCTCCGGCTAATACTATTCCCTTCATTTAAAAATATATTAAAGACAACTTAGACAACAAGGACAACTTTGGCTCGCTACGGAAACCGAAGAGTCTCGCTGACGCGAGGCGAACGGTGGCGCCCCCCCCCCTCACTCCCCCTGACTAGGGGGAAGAACTGAGCCCAGGAGTTCCTCGAGTTGCTTGACGCGTTTGCGTGGGAGTTTGGTTTCGAGGAAACGCTGGTATTGCGACAGGGAGTGGGTGTCGGTGCCCGTGAAAGTGTAGTAGTTATGGTCGAGGAGCCAGAAAGACTTCTTTTGCACCACTTCTCCGTAGAGCCCGCTGACAGCCGGGATGTTGAGTTGGAAATGGAGGCGCATTTCACGCAACTCCTCATAGTCCTTCTCTTCCATATACTGATAGCGGCAAGGGTGAGCCAGGAGCGGATAGATGCCGTCAGCCATTATCTCGCGGAGCATACCCTTCATGTTGTATGGCGGGGTGAAGTAGCTCGTTTCCACCAACAGATGGTTATCAGGCAGGGGCAGCTGCTTAGCCCTTGGGAGGGAGAAGAAATTGTCGAGCATGTTCTCTGCAGCCAGATGGAGCTCTATGTCGCAACCGCCATTCTCACTGATGATGTGGAGGATGTCATCGAACACCTCCTTCAGGCTCTCTGGGGTGTTAGGCATATCCTCCATCACGTGGGGGGTAAACCAAACCTTCTTAACCCCCTGCTTCTGCATGAGGTTAAGAAGGTCTATCGTCATAGAATGTTTCTGCACACCATCATCTACACCTGGCAACAGGTGGCAATGATGATCAGTGTAGCCCTGAAGCAGTCCACTGTCAGAAACCTTTATCGACGAATTCCAGAAGAACATATTTTAACTCACTTTGTTCGTACGAAACGCTGACGCTACGATACGTCACTTTGTGACTACGAAAACTGTAAACTGAGAATTACTCATCATCATCTACGGCGTAGCCATAGCCATTGCTCTTGCCATAGCCGTAGCCCTGACTGCCATAACGGCTGTAGCCATAGTGGTAGCCGTAGCGTCCGTGACCGTTAGACGTACCATTGAGAAGAGTTGTCATGTTGTTAAACTTCTTCTCGTCGTAGTAAGTCTGAATCATTGGAAGCATCTCACGCTCAAGCAGTTCGGCACGAATCACGAAGATACTCATATCAGTCCACTTAGCGATGATAGTGGTATCAGCCACGATATCAACAGGAGGACAGTCGATGAATATGTAGTCAAACTTCTCGCGCAATTCCTTGATAAGAGAATCAAGACGAGGGTTGTAGAGCAACTCTGTTGGGTTAGGTGGTATAGAACCTACAGGAATGATGCTTAGGTTCTCAGTATTAGGCACCCTCACCACAGGACAGGTGTCGATAGTACCAGCGAGGTAGTCAGAGATACCCTTAGACGGATTGCCTACATACTCACCCATACTTGAACGACGGAGGTCGAGGTCAACAATCACCACTTTCTTGTCCTTGATGGCGAAACTTGATGCTATGTTAGCCAGCAAGAAGGTTTTACCAGAACCAGGGTTGAAACTGGTTGCCATGATGACCTTGGTATCCTTGCCCAGACTGTTAATCATAAACTCGAGGTTGGTACGAATGACGCGGAATGCCTCGTTGATGATGTTACGACTGCGAGGCTTAACCAATATCTTGTAACCCAGAGAGTTGTCAGCCTTACGCAACCAGCGGAAGCGATTCTTCTTCATCATCTCCTTAGTCTGATACTGAGGTATCTCGCCCAGGTAAGGTACTGTGAGGTTCTCCAGATCGCGACGACCACGTACGGTGGTATTGAGCATCTCACGAATATAGAGAATAGCCACAGGAATAAGGAGTCCGAGCAGGAGAGCTATGCCCAGAATCTTCGCCTTCTTAGGAGAAGTTGGAGCATTACCACCCATAGGAGGAGTGATGACACGAGTGTTATAGGCGGTGAAAGCCTGACTGAGTTCGTTCTCCTCACGCTTCTGCAAGAGATAGAGATAAAGGCTCTCCTTAATCTTCTGCTGGCGCTCGATAGAGAGCAGGTTCTTAGCCTGTACAGGACTCTGGGCTATCTTGCCCGTATTCTCAGCAGCATTACCCTGTTCGCTACGCAACATTGTAGTGAGATTGGTGATATCGTTGTTCAGTCCGCTGATGATAGAGCCCTTCATACTTGCCAACTGCTTGTCGAGATCAGTAACCAGAGGGTTGTTCTCAGAACTGTTGGCAGCCAGGCTGTTACGTTGCAGTACCAAGCTGTTATAGGATGAGAGCATACCAGACACAGCACCATTACCTACATTAGCAGGCATAAGGCTGTGCTTAGCACCATCACGCTGCAAGGCAGACTTAATGTAGCGAGCCATATAGAGCTGGTTCTCAAGTTCGCGAGCCTTGTTGTCAGACACAGAAGCCTGCTGCATAGCCAGAGTGGTTGCCCCTGCGAGGTCAGGAGTGAGGGTCTGGCTCTTGTATGTAGAAATCTTGTTATCAACGCCACCCAGTTCCTGTTCAATCATCTTCAGACGATCGTTGATAAACTCGCTGGTAGCCACGGCTATCTGGTTCTTATCCTTCACCCAAGACTCGTTATAGACATCGATGAGGGTGTTGATGACATCCTCAGCACGACGTATGTTCATGTCGTTATATGTAAGGTCGATGACAGCAGCCATCTTATTGCTCAAAGCCACATTCAGACGGCCCTGACTTCTGCTGAGTGCTGCCAGCATAGGCGAACGGGTAACGAGAATTTTACGACTGCCATTAGCAGGATTGAAGAATGCTGTTGGCAAAACCTCGATGGTGCCCACAGGAGTCTGCGCCTTGCCACCAACAGTGCCTTTATAGGTACCATCGCCAAGTATCTCCCTACCCTCGCGAACAGACTTAAGTTTTGTAATCTCGAAGGCATTGCCATCGAGCGTAAGGGTGAACGAAACGCCTTGAGTGTCAAGAAGTTTAGGGATATTAACCGTCACAGGCAAAGACTTATCATAGAGAGTCTTATCTTGGAACATTCCATCGCTATAATAGTTGTAGTCCAGATGCAGGCGCTTAACCACCTCGAGCATGAGGGCTGGGCTCTGGAAAGTTATAAGCTCATTGTTAACATCACTGGTGGCATTGAACATACCCATAGAACCCATGTTAGTCAGCTGGCTGGCAAACGAGCGGGAGCTACGCTGGTTGTCTTCCTTAATCATCACAGCAGCCTTACGAGTGTAGGTGTTTGGCGTGATGAGCAGGTAGTAAGTAGCCAATGAGAGGCATATCACCACAGAGATGACGAACCACCACCAGCGCTGCAGACACAGGCTATAGAGGTCCTTGATATCTATATTGTTAGCATTAGCCAGCTGTTGCTGCACCTTTGCCGACATTTTAACTTCTGAATTTTCCATACCGTTTGTATATATATAATGTACGTGTACTTATGCTTATAGGGTAGCTCGGATTATTTTCTTACTGCCAAGCTTACGACAGATGTTGCCAGCGAAGCTACAGAAATCCAGAAGCCCGTTGACAGCATGTTATTGGCATTGACAGCGGTCTGGCGCTTGCGGTAATTATTAGGCTCCACATACACCACGTCGCCCTCCTTCACGTAGTAGGCAGGGCTCTTCACAGTCTGCTCAAGGTTGGTGAGGTTGAGTATGAAGGTTGAAGCCTGTCCCTTTTCAGTGGTGCGCACCACCATTACGTTCTCACGCTTACCCTGTATGCCAAGGTCGCCTGCCTGGCCCAGTACGTCAAACAGCGTCATGTTATCCTTTGTCAGCGGATAGCGACCAGGACGAGCCACCTCACCAAGCACGTTAACGTAAGAGTTATCCATCTCAACTATCACAACAGCGTCCTTACAGAGATTTTCGTTTATCAGTCGATTTTGCACCAATTCAGCCACCTCATCACGCTTCATGCCCTCGACGGTTATCTTGCCCAGCACGGGAAAGTCTATCTGACCATTAGAGTCAACTGTGTAAGAGAGGTTTGCCTGTGAGTAGTTTGACGGAGTTGTCATACCCACACGAGTGCCCACGATAGGCAGGTTGTAGAGAGCTGCCAACTGGAGGTCGCGACTGTGCACGGCAATCATGAGTTTATCACCCTTCTGAATGCGCAGAGCCTGAGCTATAGCCGTCTGGAGCACTGTGTCCTTGTTAGCCACATCCTGGAAGTATGCAACCTTCTTAGGTGAGGCACATGAAGCCATCATTGCTATAGCAACTATAGCGAATGTTAATGTTCTGATTACTGTTTTCATTGTTGTATATATACTTTTTTTATTTCTTGTCAATCTCGATTCTCACGTCGCCAGACTGTACGGTGGAGAAGCCCAGCACGCTGACCTTTACTCCTGGTATTTTGGCAAGTTCGGTTACGCATGCCCTTGTTGTTGCGACGGTCGTTATCACGTCGTCAACCAGCAGTATGTGCTTTCCCTCGACCTCAGCCGTGCGCTTCTTGTTTACTGAGAAGGCATCAGCCACATTGTCTATTCGCTCAATCATCGTTCGACGAGTGGTTTGCGAAGCGCTGAACGACTGACGGGTGAGCACCTTGCTGAAGACTGGCAGTCCTGTCTCTTTCGCTATGCCCTTAGCCAAATATTCCGTCTGGTTGTATTTTCTCTGCCACCTTCGTTTGAGGGTTATCGGCACAGGCACTATGCAGTCAATATTGTCAAAGAATCCGCTGGTTTTGAGTTCCTGAGCCATCATGCGCCCCATATCTCGCGCCAGTTCTCTGTTGCCGTAGTATTTGAAGCTCTTCACCAGTCTGCCCACCAATGTAGCAGATCCGTATGAGAGGTAGGCTATCGCCTTATCTATCTCCACAGCCCCTGTGCGTCCCCAGTATGCTTTGGCAAGCACATTCTCCTGAGGGTTGAGCCATAATCTGGTGCGAGGCAGGCTTATCAGGCAATGCAGGCACAGACGTTTCTCGCTCTCTATCAGTCTCCTGCCACATCCTATGCAGTAGCGAGGGAGGAGCAGATCAAACATACCCCTCTGGGTTATTCTTCTGCCAGTTCCACGAGTCGCGACACATATCCTCTATGCCGTATTTAGCCTCCCATCCCAGTTCAGCCTTAGCCTTGGCAGGGTTGCAGTAGCAGGTGGCTATGTCGCCGGCACGACGAGGCTTGATGGAATAAGGCACATCCACGCCATTCACCTTGATGAATGCCTTCACCACGTCGAGCACAGAGTAGCCGTGACCCGTTCCGAGGTTGTATATAGCCAGTCCAGCCTTACGCTGTATAGCCTGCAGGGCAGCCACATGACCGGCAGCCAGGTCGCAAACGTGGATATAGTCGCGCACGCCAGTTCCGTCAGGCGTATCGTAGTCGTTGCCAAAGACACCCAGTTCCTTACGCTTGCCCACCGCTGTCTGTGTGATGTAAGGCATCAGGTTGTTAGGAATGCCATTAGGGTTCTCGCCTATCGTACCGCTCTGGTGAGCACCTATAGGGTTGAAATAGCGCAGAAGCACCACATTCCACTCCGGGTCAGCCTTCTGCACATCCATCAGCACCTCCTCCAGCATCGACTTCGTCTGTCCGTAAGGATTGGTGCAATGACCTTTTGGGCAATCCTCTGTTATAGGGATGATGGCAGGGTCGCCATAGACTGTAGCACTTGAAGAGAAGATGATATTCTTGCAACCGTTCTTGCGCATCACGTCGAGCAATACGAACGTAGCATTCATATTGTTCTCGTAATACTCCAGAGGTTTCTCCACGCTCTCGCCCACCGCCTTCAGTCCGGCAAAGTGTATCACAGCGTCAATCTTATTCTCGGAGAACACCTTCTGCATAGCCTCACGGTCTCTCACGTCAGCCTTATAGAAAGGAATCTTTTTGCCGATAATCTTAGCCACTCGCTCCAGCGCTATGGGGTTAGAGTTAACAAGATTATCCACTACGACAACGCTGTGTCCAGCCTTGTCCAGTTCTATTATGGTATGGCTACCAATGTATCCGGCGCCACCTGTGAGGAGTATATTCATCTTTAATAGGTACAATAGTCCGTTGCAAAGTTAAATAAAAATAATGAAATAGCGCAAGAAAACACAAGGTTTTTACGCCCTTGAGCATATAAAAGTCTGAAATAAGCGGAAAATGCGTTAAAAATATGAGTCTTATGGTACAAGAAAAACGGTCCAGTCTCATTGAGACCAAACCGTTAGTCGTTTTAATCAGTTCATTACCTCAGCATGAATGGTTCATGCACACAGGCAACGTTTCTTAATCGTTTGAAGCAACCACACGCTTCTCCTGAATGCGTGCCTTCTTACCAGTGAGGTTACGCAGGTAGTACAGCTTAGAGCGACGCACCTTACCAACCTTGTTCACCTCGATTGAGTCGATGTTAGGAGACTCGATAGGGAAGATACGCTCTACACCTACGGTGCCAGACATCTTACGTACAGTGAAACGCTTCTTGTCGCCATGACCAGAAATCTTGATTACTACGCCACGATACAACTGGATACGCTCCTTAGTACCCTCAACGATCTTGTAAGCTACGGTTACAGTGTCACCAGCCTTAAACTTAGGGAACTGCTTGCCAGTAGCGAATGCCTCTTCAGCAACTTTGATTAAATCCATTTCTTTCAATTGGTTTAAAATGTTGATAATAGTACGCAACTTGGTCGGCGCCAGCGGTTGCGGTTTCGGGTGCAATTATTCCGAAGGAAAATCGCAAAAGCGAGAATATTTCTCACTATGCTTTAGCAAAGCGGGTGACAAAGCTTGTCTTCGCACGAAGCTTTTAGTGAGTGTCTGCCTGAGGCAGGCTCACGGTGCTTTTGCAAAAAGCGAGTGCAAAGGTACTAAAAAAAGTTCACAGTTCACAGTTCACAGCTCACAGCTGCCCTTATCTTTAAGATTTTTTAACCAAAGCGCGAGGTAAATAGACGACAACAAGGACAACAAGGACAACATTTTATACATAGACGAAGTGACCTCTAAGTGACCTGTAAGTGAGGTATAAGTGAGGTATCTCAAAGACAGGTCACTTGCGTGAAGCCGCATAAACACTGGGATAAGAGAACACCAAGTGACCTTAGTGAGGTTTCTCACGAAAAACCTGCATTTTTTCGTAAAATTAGTGATTAGAAATTAGAAATCAGGCAATTTTCTGACGAAAAGGTAAAAGCAATGCTTTTAGCTGTAGAAGTAATGCTTCTGCATGCAGAGGTAATGCTTCTGCAATTCCAAAGATTTGGAGGAAAAAGCGGAGCCACTCCCTACCCTTACTTGGGTGAAGGAATGGCTCTGCCTTGTCATGCAATGTTTTGTTTATATCATTTCTTATCCCAAAAAGTGAAATATATCCCACCTATGGTCGCTACTGCAGCCATTGTCATTACGATAATGATAGTATTCATTTCTGTCTTTGCAGTATATCCTTAAATTGTGATAGTGATACAACATCTACACGAGGGAAAGGAGTTGACTTTAACAAGTCATAATGATGGTCATTTGTGACGATATACTTTGCTCCAGCAATTATCGCACAATCAACAAACTTGTTATCATCGGGATCAGCCTCTATAATCTGAAAATGATAGAAAGGAGTAATAAATTCCACGAAAGGGCTGTTTACTATAGTCTTCACAACCAGTTCTGCCGTCTCGTAATCAGTGAGTCGTTGCAATATCTCGATATACTCCTCTATAATCTCATTGGTCACGCACAAGGTATTCTCTCCGCTTACCAACGATTCCCATACTATGTGGTATTGGCTCCGGCGCGGAATACTCTGTATGAGGCTATTCGTATCAAGCACTATCTTCATAGTCCCTTACAGTCTGTGCAAATCCATTCTGTTTATTTCGTCCAGTCTCTGCTGATTAAGCGTGCCAGACTGCCACAGTTCGTCGAGGCGGTTTTCCATTCGTGATGAATAATAGTTATATAGTACCGACTTCAACTCCTCCAATCCACTCTGGCTGCTGTCCAAAGCGAACATCTGCAGAATATGCAACTGTGTTGGATTAAATACTGTTGCGTTCATAAATCCTCCAAATATTGTTTACACCTGCAAAGTTAAGAATTATTTGTGAAACCTCCAAAAATTCCGAGAAAAAAAGACGGAGCCACTCCCCTACCCCTATCTGGGGGCTCGGAATGGCTCCGTCATGAATATTTATTAGTGTCACCTAAGTGGTGAGGGGATTAATAGTCACCATCATCATTTGGATTAGACGGATCAAGCACGATCGGTGCACTTCCATCTCCTCCGAAACCTGGACTATTGTATTTCTCCTCTGAAGGATCATTCCAGAATGATGTTGTTTGCGTCTTCGAAAGACTTATCAGCAAATCCTCATCCTCAAGAGGCTCAAATACTATCTGCGGACATAAATATAGTTTCTTCATATTTGATACAATCTTTTATTTTACACTTATCTTATTACAGTATGTCCACCAACGATATATACGCCACTTGGTGCAGTATTCAGGTCAAGAGGATTGTCACTATACTTCTGACCGTTCAAGTAATATATGGCATCACTCTTACGAACGTTATGGATAGTATCATTTTTCTTGTCAATAATCAGAACACCCGTTGCCTCGCCACTCTGAGCTGCTTCTGGGGTCAAGTCCTCAAATTCTATGGCGAGAGAGTTTGCACCCTGCTGGCTATCCTCTTCTTCATCTTGCAACTGGAAGTAAGCCCTGTAGCCGCCTATCCTTGCACTTGCTGTTGGTGTTGTAGACCTGATGAGTCCAACTTCTCCACTTGCATAATAAGAGTATTGAGGTAGTGGCTCGCGCATGTACGTGCCCTTGAAGATAAACTCTCCATCGTTAACATCTACGTTGAAGCGTGATGGGTCCGTCACTCTAACAGTATTGCCCTCAAGGGTTGAAACTGTTTCAGCACCTTCAATTGTTACGTTGCGGAAGCTCAGAGCTGTTACATCCTTAGAAGGCTTAATGAGGTATGGACGACCTGCCTCAACATAAGCATTGGCATGGCGCACGAAATGAAGCTGCTTTTGTGCATTTACTCCATCACATGTAAGCAACACGTAGTTATCACCAAACACGCGCTTCATTTCCTGCTCACTTACGGAGAATGGCAGGCAGATGCCCTCCCACTCATTCTTATTGAAACTACGTGTCTTCAGCTCGCCACGGTCAGCATAGTTTGTGTTGTTCAACTCTGACTTACGACGGTCGTTAATATCAATTATGAGGTTCTCTTTTGTTGCGTTGAAGTTTGCAGCGCTCTCCCACGTAAAATTCAAATCACTCACGCTTCCTGCGTTTCCACTCCAGTTTTTCTCTTGGTTGGTAGCATTTTCCACTAAAGCCCCAGGACGGCTCGTGATAGCGTACTTACATGTATTAGGGAATCCTGTTGGTACAAAAGAATAACCACCAAACTCAAACTTACTGCCAGGCTGGAACACGAAGTAGGTCTTACCAGCCTTGACATCGAATGAATAACGTACGTACGCCTTATGAGGCAGAGCAAAACCACCATTATCAAGACGAATAATACTCTCACGTTCTCCCTTTTCCGGCCAAGCAGCCATTAGTCGAGCACGATCCTCATCTGTACCACGGAACTCACTCCAGTCGAAGGAACAACCTACATATTTCTTGCCTGTCGAAGCAGTCCATGCAGCATCAACGGCTGGAACACTCTTTCCGCATCTGGAAATTCCCAAGGTAAATGAACCTGCATTAAGGGCATCCTCACCTGTAAGTAAGTAGTCACTGATATTACCAAAAGAGTTTACCATTGTCACTGGCTTACCAGTCTCGTCTGTTATATAAAGTGGACGCCACTTAACCTGATAAGCTTTTTCTATTTTGTCGTCTGCTATACCTGTATGGTAATCGCAAGAACCCATTTGTACAAGATAAACAATCAATGTACCGCTCTCACGTGGCTCAAACTTAACATAAGCACCACGACATGGCAAAGTGTAAGTTGTATTATAGTAGTAATCGCTCACCTCTTCATAGTCTGTACCACTTCCATACGTGTAGTTGCTCAGGTTATTTGGAACATTAGACTCTCCTGTACTTGTTGTAGCTGACTGTAGCGGACCTTTGTTCAATTCACTGACAGGATTTTGAGTAGCTCCTACAAAATACTGAAAACCATCTATCGTTTTGTTATATGTAGGATCATCATCTGCTAATTCGCTACCAATACGATCAGCAGGACGAATTGTCTCTTGCGCATCTTCGTTTACTTTATTCTTCAATGCCCATGTATCTGTTTTTTTGCCAGAATCATAGGTATTACCACCTGCTTCATTTTTCCATCCACCAAAAGTCATGGTGACTGCAGATGATATATTCTCAGTAGTTGTAGTCTTTAATGCACCTATATTCAAAGCTTCATAGTCCACTTTCTTCTCTGTATTTATAATGTACGTAGGTATTCCCAATACTTCAACATCATATACAGCGTACTTCACATCACATGAAGAATTCAAAATAGGGTCCGTTGAACTTACAGAAGCCTTTATCTGGAGTTTGAATATGCCATCTTCATTTATAGTTATTCCATGAGCAGTTAAGTTACCATCACTATCTGCCGTAACGTAGTCTGAAGCCGTAACGCCCACACTATATGCATCAACCTCAGCAAATGACACATGGCTGTTTGAACCTTCATATAGATAAGGCAAACCACGAGTAAGACCGTTTAAGAATGTTGTTCCAAGAATAGGTGCATCCGACTGTTCCTCTGTAGTAGAGCGATTGAGTATGAATGCAGGTTTATAAGCAAAGCCGTGGAATGGCATCTCACCACCCGATGTTACATCATAAAGATAATAGGTCTGACCTGCTATCAAAGGCTTGCTGAAAGTATGATCACCTATGAACTCCGTTGTGGGAGTGAATACCTCATCATAGCACACTCCTTTTGCATCACGCGAAATCAGCACTATGGTGTTACCAGCTGTGTAACGTCCATCTACGGTAAGGAAGCCGTTTACTGATGGTTCAAACTTGATGAAGGAACCAGCTGTAGGTATTCCGTCTTCATCCATAGTAAGCTCGGCTGTGCCTATTGCAACTACAGACTGGTCTTCATGACTACAACACTTCTTCACATGGTATGTGGATATGGTTGTCGCATCCGCAGCAGCGGTACGCCAGTCAGCTGTTGCATGTTCGTCAGTTGCAGCAGCACCAATCGTACACTGTATGCCTGGCACACCTGTTATCAGGGTTCCACCATATATGTCACCTACAGTAAGGAAGTGCATCCTGCCATTAGCTTTCGTAATATCATCAAAACGAGCATCGCTATCAGGATCAGGAAAGCGATCATGAGTAACAGGAACCGTACAGCTATGGCTACATCCTGATATAACTTCCCATGTAGCCCTTGCGCCACTTTCTACTATACGTATTGTATAGGTTTTATCTGAAGGATTATTCCAGTTGGTGGTTGTTGCATCCTTACGTACTGCATGTACTTTTATTTGTACGTCACCAGTAGCTGTATTACCTATAGTAACCTCGCCTGTTGTACCATTTATAGTTGTTCCTGTTGCTTTGTGAGTATATATATGAGTTGAACCATTATATGTATAGTCACCACCCTCACCAGTATCTTCTGTACCCGTCAAAGAGTATGTTATTGTGAAGTCACTTGTAACATCGTGGTCATTATAAGCGGGAACCACTACCTTTGCCTCTGGCTCGTCAAATGTTGCTTGTCCCCTGTCTGCTACGGTAAAATAGTAGCTGAGTTTCAACTCTGTATCAATAGTTGTGCATGCCTTAAATGGTATAACCATCTCCTTGGAGTTATCCCAACGGGTATGGTTCCAAGGACGTGCGATATATGGAATATTATAGTCACCATCATCAAGAAAAGTCATTGTCCAGTTTTCATTGCCGTAACCCTTCATAGAATTATACATAATACCAGGCTCTTTATCCTGACCAGCTACAAGGTGAGCGTGGTTGCCATCACCAGTGAAGAAATCAAGATTTTCTAATGTTATGGTAACCCAGGTGTCTGTGGGAGCATCTGTGCCATCAGCAAGTTTCTCACCAGTCTTAACGAGAATCTGGTCATCTACCCCTATCTCGTAACGTGCAAACAGTGTCGGATCTGAACTGTCATACTCTGGCACAACGTGGTTTGTCTTGTATGAATAGCCATCACCATCATGAGCTAGCCAGTCTGTCTCAGAATTGAAGTATGGCCAACCTGAGATTGAAATATGTGAAGAGTTTCTGGTAGAAATGAAGAACTGGTAAGCAAAATGGTCACCACTTCCATCATTGGCTCCGAATATCAGCCAGCCATCTTCACCATTATGGTCATCGGTTATATGTGCCTTAACATCGAAACGGCTATTCACGTTTATTACATCACCTGTTACGAAAGTTACCACATGCGGGTCTGGATTAAGCACAATCTCTGGCTGACGCTTCATCACGTCAATGTAGAAATAGACTGGTGCAGAATACGCAGTATAAGAGTTTCCATTCAAATCATGGACGATTGTCGGATTTACTCCATCTCCTTTATATGGTTCATACATAGCCTTGAGAGTAGCACCATAGCCGTTGTCATCATATGTTCCGTCAAGGGCTGCATACACGGCAACTTTTACTAGACCTGGCTTTGCCACCTGATAAGCGTAATCTGAAATGGTAAGTCCTGTTGGCTCTCCTGCTGGCTGAGCCACAGAAGCCTCATCGTTCCAGAACTTCAGATATGCACAGTTGTCATAATATGTCTCGTCACTGACTATCTCATAAATCAGTTTGAAATCATTCCATGCTTTTGTCTGAGAGAAACTTGGTATTTGTGCTCCACCTGCAGTAAGAATAGAAGGCACAGGGGTAAGGTATTTGTAATGGTCGTTATTGCCTGGAACATCAGATGTACCATACTTATATACGTGTATAGTGTACTCTTCATCACTTCCAGCATCAGCCTCTGTATCTTCTGTTTCACGACTGTTATTTACCGTTTCCTGATAGAAATGGCTACGCTCCAGATTAAGGTGCACAGTTGATTTTGCACCTGTAGTGTTAGCATTTATAGCTACATCTATCGTTTTGGTGATAGTAGCATAATATCCTGTGTATGCACTCTTTGGGGCAAACGTATATGTAAGCGTTCCTGTTGCAGAAGCAAGAGAACTTACCTCTGTATTCACTACGCTTTCATCTCTTCCCGTGTACTGATTTCCTAATCCTGCATAAGTAAGTTTGCCTGCGCTACTGTCATAGGTTATCTTATCTGTACCAGTATAATTTATTGTAACATCAAAATGGTCTGTTATATCAACAGTAGCACCACCTGCTGTAGTTGTAGTAATCTTATAGCTTGGCAACAGTGTTGAAGCCTCTGAAAGATAGTATTGTTCATAAACAGGCATTTTAGCTGTAGTCAGTGTTACTGAACCATCGTGACCTCCAACAAGTGGATTAGCAAAGTTTGGTATAAGATTCAGAGTAGAAGGCAGAGACGTTATATCTATTTGATATTTCTTTGTAATTGTAGAAGAATTTGTCTTATGGGTCGCAGTAACACCAACATATACAGTTCCTTCACCTCCTATAATCACATCACCATAATGTGCTTCTACATAGGTGCCTGTCGCTGCATCTGTTACAATTCCAACACCATTAGTTTTAGTTGATGAGGTTCCTTCTGTAGTTTCATCTGAAGCATAAATAGTGTAAGAAAACCTGTACTGATTGGTAATAACATCACCACCATCAGTAACTGTAACTGTAGGCTCTTGAAACTTTGTTTCACCTGCATGTTGCGACTGCGAATATGAGCCGATATTAAGCTCAGGCGTAGCCCACGCCACAACGTTTAGCATAGCTACAAGGAGTAGCAGAAAAAACTTTTTTACCATACCTTAATATATATATTAACTTGTTATCCTTTTCCTTTCCGACCAATCTTTACACTCAAAATGACATTACTCTACATTTCTTACGCTTGATTGTTCCTTATTCCTGCATTTATGGCAGTCAATTCTGTATTTGTGTTGTACTTCCTCTGAAAAGTGGTGCAAAAGTACATGTTTTCGGAATAACACGCAAGGATATCAGCCTGATATAACAGCAAAAAACATAATTTCTTGTGCTATATCAAGTGACAAAAAAGGAGGAATAACTCTACTTTTTTTCCGTAATATGGATATGAGGAGGAGAAGAAAAAACAACCAGAACAACATAAAACAACATTATCTGTTAAATAAATAAAGACCACGGATAGCACGGATGGACACGGATAACATCTGTGATAATCCAAAAACAACAGAGGTTAGACACGAATAGATAATCCGTGATAATCCGAGTGATCCGTGGTCAATAAATAAAAAGACAACAAGGACAACGGAGACAACATTATCGTTAAATCAAAAAAAGACCACGGATAGCACGGATGGACACGGATAACATCTGTGATAATCCAAAAACAACAGAGGTTAGACACGAATAGAAAATCCGTGATAATCCGAGTGATCCGTGGTCAATAAATAAAAAGACAACAAGGACAACTGGGACAACATTATCTGTTAAATAAAGACCACGGATAGCACAGATGAACACGGATGGATTAAAGACAACAGAAAAAAAAAGGCAGGATGTTTCACAACATCCTGCCTCGAAAATTTATCAAAAAGTGCAAAGATATGTTTTATAAGTCTTACATCTTAGTTATGAGTCCCACCTTTGACTCGCGAAGGAATTTCACTATGTTGCGAATCTCCTTGCCGTCAGGTATCTGCTGCTCTATCTGGCGACATACGTCGAGTATGTCGTTCTGACCGTTGAACACCAGACGGTAGGCATTGGCTATGTGGGCTATGACCTTCTCGTCCTTGCCCAGACGCTCCATAGTATGGGTGTTGGCACCAGCATACTCTATGGGGTTGTTGATGGCAATGATGTATGGTGGCACATCTTTGGTGACAAAGGCGTTGGCACCCACCATAGCGTCTCTGCCTATGCGGGCATTGGCATTGACTACTACGTTGGTGGAGAGGATTACATCATCCTCTATCACCACCTTGCCTGCTATCTTGCAGCCGTAGCCTATTACGTTGTCGTAGCCCACATGCACATCGTGACAGATGTGCACTCCCTCCATGAAGAAATTGTTGTCGGCTATGCGAGTGGCAGGAGACTCATCCTCAGCACTGGTAGCCTCAACGCTGGAGCGTGCTATGGTAACGTTTTCACGTATGATATTGTTGTCGCCAATGATGGTGAGCGTATTGCCTCCCTTGTAGTTGAAGTCCTGGGGTATGGCACTGATAACGGAGCCTTGGTGCACCTTATTATTCTTGCCCATGCGCGTACCATTCATTATACTGGTGAAGGGATAGATGACGCAATCGTCGCCTATCTCCACATCACCCTCGATATAGGCAAACGGCATAACGGTTACGTTCTTGCCGAGCTTTGCCTTTGGGTCTATGTATGCTTTGTCGGAAATCATTTTATCTTAGAAGTTAAAGGAGTTATAAGGAGTTATCGCGGCTTGCAGTCGCTTAGGAGTTAAAGGACAATACCTGAGTGCCTCAATTGTTAATTGAAGGTTGATGGGATAGTTCCCGTTAACGTTAACGTTCCCGTTTTTATTCCCTTCCTCCTCCCAATGCGCTGTAGAGGTTTACGACGGCTTGCATCTTGTTGAAGTCGTCAGTTACCTGGTCTATCTCGGCATTGAGCAGGTTCTGCTGGGCTGTGATGACCTCGAGATATGTGCTGCTACCCATCTTGAAGAGGTCGCGTGTGTAGTTGACGTTCTTATTGAGCACATCTACTCGCTCACGGTCAACGAGGCTCTTCTGATGGCTGGTGTTATATTTCACGAGGGCATTGCTGACCTCAGAGCCTGCGCTGAGGATGGAGTATTCCCAGTCGTTGTATGCCTGCTGGTATTTTGCCTTAGCCACCTTGAGGCCTGCCACGAGCCTGCCGTTCTGGAAGATAGGCTGGGTGAGGGCCCCTACGAAGTTGGCTATCCAGTAGGCTGGGTTGACCACTGAACCTGTTGCATTCTGGGTGAAGGCGCCTGAGGCACTGATATTGAGGCCTGGATAGAACTTGCTACGTGCGTTCTCTATGCCATAGAAGCACTGTGCCATGTTCATCTCGGCTGCGTGTACGTCGGGGCGGTTAGAGAGCAGTACGATGTTGATACCTGTGGCGAAGGTTGAGGGCAACTGCTGGTCTTCGAGCCTGCCACGGGCTATGGTCTGAGCTGACTGTCCCAGGAGGAGCGAGAGGGTGTTCTCGGTCTCGCTTATCTGGCGCTGCATGTCTATTCTCTTAGACACCACGCCGAGATGGGCTGCCTGAGCGGCTACGACGCTGGTTTCGCGAGCTCCGCGCAGTTGCTTCTGCAGCTGCATCATATCCCAGTTCTCCTTGGTTATCTGCTCCATGTCAGTGAGTATCTGGAGCTGGCGGTCGAGCAAGAGGAGTGTGTAGTAGCAGTTAGCCACGCCACATATCACCCTGCTCCTTACTGCCTGCTGGTAGTCCTCAGAGGCTATGAGTGCCACCTTGGAACTGCGGTTCTGGGAGAGCAGGTTGCCGAAGAGGTCAACATTCCAGCTGGCGCTGACAGGCAGGTTGTAGCCGCGAGTCCATTCAGCACTCCTATTAGGTCCGCTGAATACATCAGAGAGGGAGCCAGTAGGATTGAAACTGAACGATGGCAGGAAGGCAAGGCGTGCTGACTTGAGCTGTGCCTCAGCCATCTTTACGTTTTCGGCTGCATTGAGCAGGTCGTAGTTTCTCTCTAAAGCCTGACGGATGAGGGTCTGCAACTGAGGGTCGGTGAACACCTCCTGCCAAGCCACGTCGCCAAAGTTGGTAGTGTCGGCAGTGGCTGGCAACACTACATCAGTGCGGGCTGTATCGCGCACCAAGCCATCGACGTTGATGTCTGGACGCTCATACTTCTTGTAGAGTCCACAACCAGCAAGCGAGGTGAGTGCGAATACACCTATTATAATATATATAGTCTTTTTCATCACTTTACGTAATTACCTTTAATCTCTGATATATGCTTATCCTTAGGCATGGTGTACTGAGCCAGCTCTGCCTCAACTGAAGAAGACAGGTCGTCCTCGAACTGGAGTGGAGTGATGCGCTCCTGCAGCCACTGGCAGATAACGAAGAGGGCTGGCACGACGAGCACCTGACAGAAGGTGCCCACGAGCATACCGCCGATAGCGGCTGCACCAAGGGTGATATAGCCGTTCTCACCTACTGCCGGCGGCATGAAGAGGCTGAGGCCTGGTATGCCTGTGATAATGAGTGGGAACAGACCGATAATCATAGCCAAGGCGGTCATAAGGATAGGACGCAGACGGGCTGCCGAGCCGAGGATAGCCGACCACGAGATAGCCATACCGAGACGGCGACGCTCAAGGGCGAACTGCACGATAAGGATGGCATTCTTGGCAAGCAGACCTACGAGCATGATGAGCGCAATCTGCATATAGATATCGTTGTTCTTACCAAAGAGGTTGGTAAAGAGGAATGCGCCTGCAAGTCCGAATGGTACTGAGAGGATAACGCTCAGCGGCAGGATGTAAGACTCATACTGAGCTGACAGGATGAGATATACGAACACCAGACAGAGCACGAGCACGATGGCAGTAGAGTTGGATGACTCAGCCTCGTTACGTGTAAGACCTGAGAACTCGTAGGTATAGCCTGCAGGGAGCACATCGGCTGCAACCTCTTCCATAGCCTTGATACAGTCACCAGTAGAGTAACCATCGGCTGGTGAGGCATTGACATTGATAGAGGTGAAGAGGTTGAAACGCTCTATGACCTGAGGACCATAAACCTTGCGCAGGTTGATGTACTCGCTGACTGGAGCCATGTCGCCCGCTGCGGTGCGAACAAAGATGTTCTGCATGGATGCCTTGTCTTCACGCATCTTCGGGTCTGCCTGCACATATACTCGATAGAGCTTACCGTAAGAGTTGAAGTTGCTGGAGTACATACCTCCGTAATAGCCCTGCAGGGTGGTGAGCACCAGCGAGGGCGAAATGCCTGACTGCTTACACTTGGCAACATCAACGTCAATCATATACTGTGGATATGATGAGTTGAACGCCGTCATGGCGTTAGAGAACTCAGGACGCTTGTTGAGCTCGGCAATGAACTGCTTGGTGATGCCAAAGAACTTATCGAGCGAACCGCCCGTACGGTCCTGCATGGCAAAGGTAAGACCATTGGTAGCAGAGAAACCTACCACCATAGGTGGCTGGAAGGCGAGTATCTGCGCTCCCTTGATAACGGCTGTCTGCTTATATATCATGCCGAGCACCATAGTAGAATACTCGGAGCGGTTACGGTCGTCAAAGTCCTTAAGCTTGACGATGAAGGTGCCCTGGTTAGAGCCCTGACCAGCGATGAAGTTGTAACCCGTGATACGGAGCGACTTGTCGATGGCTGGGTTATTGTCGAGCATACGCTGTACCTGATCCATCACCTTGTTGGTCTTCTGCAAAGAGGTAGCAGGAGGGGTAGATACGGTAACGAATACTGTACCAGTATCCTCATCAGGCACCAGACCCGTCTTGGTGGTCATAGCCTCAACAACCAGTGCCACCATACCGATGATGACTGCTGCGAGGGCTATCCAACCCTTATGGACGATGGTTGAGACCACTTTCTGGTACTTGTTCTGTATCTTATCATAAGAGGCGTTAAAGCCTGCAAAGAAACGATCCTTGAAGCTCTGCTTATGCCCGGCTTCACCCTTGTGTGGCTTCAGCAAGATGGCACACAGGGCAGGTGAGAGGGTAAGTGCGTTGACAGCCGAAATGACGATAGACACTGCCATGGTGATACCAAACTCACGATAGAAGGTACCTGTGGTACCACTCATGAATGACACAGGGATGAACACTGCTGACATCACGAGGGTAATAGAGATGATGGCACCTGAAATCTCGCTCATGGCATCGATACTTGCCTTGCGGGCGCTCTTATAGCCCATGTCGAGCTTGGCATGGACAGCCTCGACAACCACGATGGCATCATCGACCACGATGGCGATGGCAAGCACAAGGGCTGACAGGGTAAGGAGGTTGAGTGAGAAGCCTACGACACTGAGGACAAACATGGTACCTATCAATGACACTGGCACGGCAACCATAGGGATGAGCGTAGAACGGAAGTCCTGCAGGAAGATGAACACCACGATGAACACAAGGACAAGTGCCTCGAAGAGAGTCTTATACACCTCGTGCTGAGATGCCTGAATAAACTCCGTAACGTCCTGCATGAATTCTATCTTCATGCCTGGAGGGAAGTCCTTTGAGAGACGCTCGGCAGTTTTCTTTACATCGTTGGCTATCTGGGTAGCATTGGAACCTGCACGTTGTGTAACCATCATCATCACACAGGGATGACCATCGAGCTGGGTGAACACAGAGTAATAGAGCGCACCCATCTCTACTTTTGCCACATCCTTCACACGCAGTATGTGACCCATATCGTCGGTCTTGATAATCATGTTGCCAAACTCCTCTGGCGTCTTCAGACGGCCAGTATATTTCATGGAGTATTCATACTGCTTGTCAGACTGCTCACCAAACTTACCGGGGGCAGCTTCGATATTCTGCTCGGCAAGGGAGTTGATGACATCTGACGGCATGAGCTTGAGGTCATGCATCTTGACTGGGTCGAGCCACAGACGCATGGTGTAAGACTTCAGACCGATAGACTCACAGTCGCCGATACCGTTGATACGCTTCATCTCAGGGATGATGTTGATGTCGGCATAGTTGCCCAGGAACTTCTCGTCGTAACGGTCGTCAGGCGACGTAAGACCCATGATGAGCACGGTGGATGTCTGTCGCTTCTGGACTGTCACACCGCCCTTGGTAACCTCGGCAGGCAACAGTGATGAAGCCTGGGAAACACGGTTCTGGACGTTGACCTGAGCCATGTCGGCATTAGAGCCCTGCTCAAAATATACTGTGATGGATGCGGAGCCGTCGTTGGTGCCTGAAGAGGTCATGTAGGTCATGCCCTCAACACCGTTAATCTGCTCCTCAAGAGGTGCGAGCACTGAGTTCTGCACTGTCTGTGCATCGGCACCAGGGTAATATGCACGCACCACAATGGTAGGTGGCGCAATGTCTGGATACTGCTCAATAGGCAGTGATACCAAGCCGATTATACCCAGTATCACTACGAGAATGGATATAACGGTTGAGAGTACCGGACGATTAATAAAATTATCTAATCTCATAACTTTTTAACTTCGTACGAAAACGCTATGAATTGTGAACTGTTATGACTTCAGTGCTTTAACTACAGCAAACACACCATCGCCCTGCACCTTAGAAAGCTCCTCTGCCTTCTTCATCTTCTTAGCATAGTCTGCCTCGCTAATAGGCTTTATCTCCATGCCCTCAGAGAGCTGGGTTACGCCATAGACAACGATGCGCTCACCCTTAGAGAGACCTGAGGTTACGATGTAGTTCTGACCGTCATTCTGGGTATCGATGGTGATTTCAGAATACTTGACCTTGTTATCCTTGCCCACCTTATACACGAAGTACTTATCCTGTACCTCTACTACTGCATCCTGAGGGATGATTATAGCACCTGTTGCGGTATGAGGGATGAGCACCTTGCCTGAACCACCAGACTTAAGGATGTGATTAGGGTTAGGGAATGAAGCAATGAGGCTGGTAGAACCAGTAACAGGGTCGATGATGCCTGAAGCCTTGGTCACCTTACCCTGACCTGCATAGACTGAACCGTCAGCAAGCTGTAGCTTGAGGGCTGGCATGTGGCTGATGGCAGCCTGAAGCGAGCCATACTGCTTAGTGAACTCAATGACATCCTTCTCAGTAAGAGAGAAATAGATATCGACCTGAGAACCGTTAGAGACAGTGGTGAAAGGGTCAGCGATTGATGCGCTAACGAGGGCACCGACCTTATATGGCAATGAACCTATAACTCCGCTGGTAGGGCTCTTGACGGTACAAAAGCTCAACTGGTCGCGGGCTGACATAAGACTTGCCCGAGCCTGACCAAGTGCAGCCTGTGCACTCTCATACTTATTCTTGCTTGACTGAAGCTCGTAGTCGCCTATCACGTTAGCAGCGTGCAGCTTCTGAGCATTTTCGTAAGTGAGCTTAGCAGTGTTGAGAGCACTCTGAGCAGATACTACGGTAGCCTGTGCCTGATTGACAGCTGCCTTATAGGTAACATTGTCTATCTCAAACAACACCTGACCAGCACCTACGTTCTGACCCTCCTTTACATAAATCTTTGTTATGAAGCCAGCTACCTTCGGACGTATCTCTACATCCTGCATACCCTTGAAGGTTGCAGGGTAAGATGTCTCGAGGTTGGCATTTGACGCACCGATAGTGCGCACGGCAAACTCGTTGTCGCTGAAGTCAGGCTTGCCCGACTGTCCGCCACAAGATACCAACAGCGTGGCAGCAGCCACAATTGTCATCAGTTTCTTCATTGTTATCATATACCTTATTTATATTATAATATCTTTGCTTATATGCACTTTTCAAAAAACTCCCTGCACCGCAAAAAGTTTTGCGTTCGGGATGCAAAATTACACATTATTTCTTATACGCATAATCGAGTCATGCGTATTTTAATAATCTTTAACAAGGAAATTGATTTATGTCGGATTTAGCTGAAGATTATAGTCTTATTGTGATAGGTAAGAATCTTATGCTCAATGTGCTTCTTAACGGCACGAGAGAGGACTATCTTCTCCAGATCCTTACCCTTGAGCACAAGTGTCTCAGGGGTATCCTTATGGGTGATGCGCACCACATCCTGCTCTATTATAGGACCTGCATCAAGTTCGGTAGTAACATAATGGCTCGTAGCACCTATAATCTTCACGCCACGCTGGTAAGCCTGATGATAAGGCTTAGCACCGATAAAGGCAGGAAGGAATGAGTGGTGGATATTGATAATGCGGTTAGGGAAGCTCTTAATCATCTCCTCAGAGATAATCTGCATATAGCGGGCAAGGACGATGAAGTTGATGCCTTCCTTCTTCATGAGGTCCATCTCAGCCTGCTCCACCTCCTGCTTGTTTGACCAGTCTTTCTTGATTGACCACACATAATAAGGTATGCCAAACTGGTCGGCAACATAGCGCAAGTCTTCGTGGTTGCTCACGATGCAAGGAATATCTACATCGAGTTCGCCAGCCTTATAGCGTGCGAGAAGGTCGTAGAGACAGTGGCTCATCTTGCTCACAAAGAGTGCCATACGGGGACGCTTGCTACTGAAATAGAGTTTGAACTCCATCTCGTAACGCTGACCATAGAGAGTTTCGATATACTCCTCCAACTTCTCGTCAGGTATAGCGAAGTTTTCGGTTGACCACTCCACACGCATAAAGAAGCGGTGGTCAACGGTATCTACATACTGGTCGAGATAAACGATATTACCATTATTATCGGTAATGAAACGGGTCATCTCGGTTATGATTCCTGGTTTGTCAGGACAGTGTAGCAGAAGTATGGCTGTCTGTTGCATATATCTTGTATTTTAGCAAAACTGGGCGCAAAGGTAATAAAAATAAATGTAAAAAAAGACTAAACATCTACGTTTTTCATTAAATACCTTGAAATTCTTTCGCTTTGTCAATATTTCTCTCTACTTTTGCATTGCGTTTCGGGGCAGCATGCCCAACAAAAACAGCTATGAACAAAACAATAGTTACCATATTAACGACAGTGCTCGGCATAGGGCTCACTTCGTGTACGAAATATGACATTCAAGGGTCATCAGACCTGCAGAATGTGGATGGTCGTATGCTGTATCTGAAGGATATGGTTGACAATAACATCGTAAATATAGACTCATGTGACATGGTGCACGGCAAGTTTACCTTTGCTGGTCCGCTTGACTCGGTGCGCATAGTCACCCTATGCATAGACGACCAACCCGTAATGCCTGTGGTATTGGAGGTGGGCAGTATCAATGTGTCACTCAATATGCAGAAGCAGACCTGTTCCGGCACACCGATGAACGATTCGCTCAACGTGTTCAATATGCGTTACAGACAGCTTGCCGAACAGATAGAAGACCTTGCACATCAGCAGAGTCAGGCTATCATGAATGGCGAGGATATGGACCAAGTAAACCGCCGTCTGGCTAAGAAGGGCGATGAGCTTATGATGGCTGAAGACAAACTGGTGACCAACTTCATCACACAGAATTTTGACAACTGTCTTGGGCCGTACGTATTCCAGGTTGCAACACGAAACTACGAGTTCCCTATACTCACCACGTGGATAGAGGCATTGATGACCAAAGCCACACAGCGTTTCAAGAGTGACCCATACGTAAAGGAATATATGGATGCCGCAAACCACAATCGCGACATTATGACTGGCGTGGCTGAACCACAACACAAACTTCCGCCAATGCCTGTACCCCAACCCAAGACACCCAATGAATTAGCAAGTGGTAGTGGGGAGTGAAAAAGGAGTGCTGGGGAGTGAATGAGGAGTGCTGGGGAGTGAGAGGGACAATACTAAAAATAAAAAATGGCAAATTCTTTTAAGGACATTATTGCATGGCAAAAAGCCTATGACTATTGCCTTCTTGTATATAAAAGCACTGAAAATTTCCCAGACTTTGAACGATTTGGATTAAGGTCTCAATTTACACGCGCAGCAGTTTCCATAACAGCAAATATAGCAGAAGGGTATAAGAAAATTAGTAAACAAGACAAGCTTCGTTTTTTTAATATAGCACAGGGGAGTCTTGAAGAATGCAGAAACTACAATCTCTTGGCAAGAGATTTAGGCTACATTGATATCGATACATTTAATGAATTGGAAGCCAAAGCTAACAAAGCGGGGACATTTATATCTGCTTATAGCAATGGAGTATTAAACAATAACGGAATAAAAGACTGAAGATATGTCCTCCACACTCCCCACACACTCCCCACGCACTCCCCACGCACTCCTTTTAATAAAAGGCGGCACCATAGTCAATGAGGGCAAAAGCCTGAAGGCTGACATTATAATAGAGGGTGACCGCATAAAAGAAATAGTTACTGAAGGAATCGGCAACAAATATGATGCTGGTTCCTTCAGTAGTGTTATAAACGCTGAGGGCGCCATGGTGTTGCCAGGCGTCATAGACTCCCACGTACACTTTCGCGAGCCAGGAATGACGCATAAGGCAGACATGGACAGCGAGAGTCGTGCTGCACTGGCAGGAGGTGTGACGAGCGTGTTTGAAATGCCTAACACCAAACCCCAGACCACCACGATAGAGGCACTGCGTGAGAAACAGGCAATAGCAAAGGAGAAGATGCACGTGAACTACGCCTTCTTCCCAGGTGCTACCAACAGCAACCTCGATGAACTGCGCCAACTGGACATCCACACCGTGCCTGGCATAAAACTCTTTATGGGTTCGTCAACTGGCAATATGCTTGTGGACAGAGAGGAAGCCCTCGACGGCGTATTCAGACTTGCCAAGGAGATGGGACTGCCACTGATGGCGCACTGTGAGGACACTGGCATAATAAACCATAATATGGAACGCGTGAAGGAGGAGACAGGACTAAGCGACCCTCCAATACAATATCATCCTTACATCCGTTCGGAAGAAGCATGCTATCAGAGTTCGGCACTTGGTGTTAGACTGGCTAAGAAGCATGGCACACAGTTTCATATTGCCCACATAACCACAGCGAGGGAACTGGAGCTGCTTGGCGACAACATAACAGGCGAGGCAACGGTGGCTCACCTGCTGTTCTCAAAAGAAGACTACGACCAGAAGGGAGCACTGATAAAGTGTAACCCAGCTATAAAGACACGCAACGACCGCGACGCTTTACGTTTGGCTCTGAATGGAAAACTTTCCACTATAGGTACTGACCACGCTCCTCACACTCTGGAAGAGAAGCAAGGAGGCTGTCAGAATGCTATGTCGGGTATGCCAATGATACAATTCTCGTTGGTGAGTATGCTCAGTCTTGTAGATAAAGAGGTGATAAGCATAGAGCGCATGGTGGAACTGATGGCGCATAACCCAGCAAAACTGTTTGGCGTGAGTGAACGAGGATTTATACGTGAAGGCTACAAGGCAGACCTCGTGATAGTGCGTAAAGGCGAACCCTGGACAGTTACCAAAGACTGCATACTGAGCAAATGCGGATGGAGTCCCGTGGAGGGCAAGCAGTATAACTGGCATGTAGCACAAACCATACTTAATGGCAAAACGGCATATACAAACGGGAACGGGAACCAAACCTCAAACCTTATAGGCGAACCTATAACATTCCGTGTATAAGATTTACCAAATAATAGTTCTGCTGCCTGTGGTGGTATTACTATCAGCATGGGCAGGCACCACTATGGCGGTGATGTGTCCGTTAGCAGGTTGGCTAAAACAGCATCTACCCTTCTCTCTCGGCATTATGACGCGCCCAGACTGGTGGGGCACCTTCGCCTCACGCTGGTGGGCGAAGATTATCATGAGGGCTTCGCTGCTGAAAGTGACTGTTGAGGGCCGGGAGAATCTCAGTTCCCTTGGCGAGAAAGGAAAGACGTCGTGCGTCTTCGTAGCCAACCACCAGGGAGCATACGACATCTTCCTCATCTGTGGCTACCTCGGTGTAGAGATACGCTGGATGCTGAAAAAAGAACTGGAAAAGATACCTTTTCTCGGCATTGGTTGCCGACATGCTGGATATATATATGTGGATAAGAGTTCGAGAGCTGCTGTGCGCGACACCTACAAAGGAGCAGAAGAAGCTCTGAAAGACGGAGCCAGCGTAATGGTGTTTCCTGAGGGTGCCCGTACTCACGATGGTAAGATGCAACCCTTCAGACGAGGAGCTTTTACCCTTGCCGACGAACTGCAACTGCCTGTCGTTCCGCTGACCATCAACGGCTCGTTTGACGTTCTGCCCCGCATGAATGATGGTAAGTTCATCAAGCGTCACCCCCTTCGCCTGACCATCCACAAACCAATATACCCCCTGTCACAAGGGCATGAAAACATAGAACGACTGAAAAAAGAAAGCTACGAAGCTATCGGGAGGGGGTTAGAGGTTAGAGGTTAAAGATAAAAAAAGGAACAAGACTACTCTTGTTCCTTTTTCATTTCGTAAGATATACGATGTATTGTATAAACCTCAAGAACTGCGGCTATGAGCAGGGCGACCACCCAGTTGTTATATACATAATGTATGTAGGCATTATAGCCGTCTATGGTATCAGCAAAATATGGGAAAACAATCAGGAAAGCATTTTCAAGCATGAGGATGGCTGCGATGATGAAACACACATCAGCAAAAACCATAATGCGACGCAGACGACGAACCACTATGCTACTGCCTGTATAAATCTGGCTCATCTGCATACAAGCGAAACAGACCGCACCAATGGAATACACCACTGATCCTGACTTACGCAACACAGGCATGGTGACACCAAACACCACACAACCCACGCCAATAACCATCAGCAGGGCTCCGAGAGCAAAAATAATGGTTTGGATTTTGTTCAACTGCCTCATTGCTCAGAGCGTTTTGATTCCTTTGCTGCCTCACTCGCCTCACGAGTGTCAGTGCTCAGCACAAAAATATCTTCATTAGGACGCTTCATGAAATAACGCTCACGTGCTATGCGCTCCACACCCTTCTGACTGGCGTTGAGGGCACGCAAGCGAACAGAGTCGCGTTCAAACTGCTCTTCACATTCCTCCAGTTTCTGTTCCAACTCGTCCTGATGCATTTTGAGAATAGCATATTTGCGGAAGCTATTTTCATCCACCACACCAACGAGCAACACACCCACAATTACAGTAATGAGGTACTTGTGGCGCGCAACATAACTCCATATATTATTGATTTTTCCCATCTTCGCATCCTATTTGTCTGCAAATTTAGTTATTTTTCTTTATTCTTCCAAACTTTTCTCCAAATAATTTCCTGAGTGATACCACGCATCAGCAAGTATGCGTTAAAAGCAAGCCAGAGGAAATGGTTGGATAATTGATAATTGACAATTGATAATTGATAATTGACAATTGATAATTGATAATTGAACTCCGAGCTTTGCTCGCCTGTAATCGGACGCGAAGCTACGCTTGCAAGGCAAGAACACCAACGGAGCGCAAGAATTGAGAGTTGGGGCAGGAAGTTGATGCCGAAGAAGAATGCTGCACCTACAAACGTGCCCCAAAGCATGCCCTTAGCGTCTGTGAGTCCCACGAACACTCCGTCCCACACAAAGGCGGCAACACCACATATAGGTATCAGTATAGCCCAAGGAAGGTATGGCAAGGCAGCCTGGCGCACAGTCTCCTCATCAGTCAGTATATCAAGGAAAGTCTCTCCCCCTATGGCATAGACTATGGTGAACACTATCGTCAGCGCCCAAGCCCAGCGCCACACACCCTTCAAGGCGAGGGCGAAATTCGGTTTGTCATTTGCACCATAGTATTTGCCGCAAAGCGCCTCGGCTGCATAGGCAAAGCCATCCATCACATAGGTGTAGAGTATGAACATTTGCATCAGCACCGAGTTGACTGAGAGTATCTCTGCCCCACACTTTGCGCCTGCCACTATAAAATAGAGGTTTACTGCCACAAGGAATACCGTACGATAGAACAGGATGCTGTTGACAGAGAAGAAACGTCGCATCTCCTTTAGTTTTATAGTGCTACACACCTTCACGCCTTTCCATATATCGCCGTAACGCCAACGTAACATAATGAATGCCACAAGCAATCCTGACCATTGGGCAAGCAGGGTGCCGAGTGCCACGCCCTCAATCTTCATGTGCAGACCATATACAAAGAGCAGTGAGAGCAGGATGTTGACTATATTCTGGCTTATCGACACAGCCATTGGCAATTTGGTGTTCTGCATCCCCACAAACCACCCCGTGAAGGCGTAGAGGGCGAGTGATGGGAAGGTGCCCCATATACATATACTATAGTAGGTGTGTATGGTGGGCAGCAAGTCGTCACCTGGAGCTATGATCCACATTATGGCATAGAACAGTGGCGTCTGCATCAGTATCAGTGCCAGTGCCAGCAACAGACATGTTGAGTGAGCTCTCAGCAGTATGTGACAACATTCCCTATAGTCACTCCTGCCATATTCCTGTGCCGTCAGTCCGCCTGTACCAAAGCGCAAGAATGAGAACAGCCAGTAGATGATATTGAACACCATGGAACCCACAGCGATGGCAGCCATATAGCGTGCTTCGCCCATGTGACCTGTTATCGCCACATCAACGAGTCCCAGCAGCGGAACCGTTATATTAGATACTATGGACGGTATGGCTAACCGTAGGATTTGTTTGTTCAAAGGTTCAAAAGTTCAATGGGTTTAAGAGTTCGTGCCCTCAAGCATTTTCTTTAATATCTTTACGGCTTCTGTCACGTTTGGCACATTCTTTACCACGAGGCGGTTGCTGCCTCCTATCACCTTGAAGTCGCAGTATTTAGGGTGGTTGCCCACGTAGTTGAGTATGGCAGTGAAGAACTTGCTCCTGTAGAACACACTTTCTTCGTTTGACACAAACTGCATCTGCATCTGGTGTTGCTTGAGTATCAGGCGCTCGCAACCGAGTGTCCTGCCCAATCTGCGCAACAATACCACCTGCATGAGTTCCTCGCCCTCGGTAGGCACCTTGCCGAAGCGGTCTTCCAGGCGCTTGCGGTATGCCTCGAGGTCGCTGTCGGTCTCTATGGTGTCAAGTTCGCGATACAGCAGCATCCTCTCGCTACTGCCTGGCACATAGTAGTCAGGGAAATACATCTGCAAATCGCTCTCCACATTACAATCGTCCACAAAGTCGTCACCAGTCAGTTGCTCGCCCTCAGCCAGTTGCTCGGCATAGAGGTCCTGGAACTCGTCATTCTTCAGTTCGTTAACAGCCTGCGAGAGTATCTTCTGATAGGTCTCATAACCCAAATCCTCCATAAAACCTGATTGCTCGGCACCCAACAGGTTACCTGCTCCGCGTATGTCGAGATCCTGCATGGCAAGTGAGAAACCACTTCCAAGGTCGGCAAAGGTCTCGAGTGCCTCCAGCCTTCGTCTGCTCTCTGCTGGCAGATAGGCAAGTGGTGGAGCCAAGAGATAGCAGAAAGCCTTGCGGTTGCTACGTCCTACCCTACCACGCATCTGATGCAAATCGCTCAGTCCAAAGTGGTTAGCATCATTGATTATTATCGTATTGGCATTAGGTATGTCTATGCCGTTCTCCACTATAGTGGTGGAGAGAAGCACATCGTAGTCGTGGTTTATAAACCCTATCACCACCTTCTCCAGTTCATCAGGCTTCATCTGTCCGTGTCCCACGGCTATGCGACAGTCGGGCACATGCCTTTCTATTATCTCGCGCATCTTGGGCAGGGTGGCTATGCGGTTGCACACGAAATACACCTGTCCGTCCCTGCTCATCTCGAAGTTTATGGCATCAGCCACCAGTTCGGCAGAGAAGGTGGCAACCTGTGTGTCTATAGGCTGGCGGTTTGGTGGCGGTGTGCGCATAATGCTCATATCTCTTGCTCCCATCAGCGAGAACTGCAAGGTGCGCGGTATCGGTGTTGCCGACATAGTGAGGGTGTCTATATTGGTCTTCAGTTGGCGCAGTTTCTCTTTCGTCGATACGCCAAACTTCTGTTCCTCATCTATTATCAGCAGTCCTATATCGTGCCATTTCACCGTCTTGGTGAGCATACGGTGCGTGCCTACCAGTATGTCTATACGCCCTGCCTCCAGGTCTTCAGTTATCTGTTTCACCTGCTTTGGCGTACGGGCTCTCGACAGGTAGTCCACCCTTACAGGCAGTCCCTGCAGACGTTTGCTGAATGTCTGGTAATGCTGGAAGGCAAGCACCGTGGTAGGCACCAGCACAGCCACCTGCTTGCCATCGGCAGCAGCCTTGAAAGCTGCACGTATAGCCACCTCCGTCTTACCAAATCCCACGTCGCCACACACCAAGCGGTCCATAGGACGCGCCTGCTCCATATCATGCTTCACCTCCTGCGTAGCCTTTATCTGGTCTGGAGTGTCCTCATACAGGAATGAGCCCTCTAAGGCTGCCTGCATATAGGTGTCGGCAGAGAAAGCGAACCCCTTCTCATGACGGCGTTTGGCATACAGTTTTATGAGGTCGCGCGCTATATCCTTGATACGGGTCTTGGCACGTTCCTTTATTCTCTCCCATGCTCCTGTGCCGAGGGTGCTCAATTTTGGCGGTTCGCCGCTGTCTGCCCTGCGATATTTGCTTATCTTGTAGAGCGAATGGATGCTTACATCAACCTTGTCGTTCTTCTGGTATATTATGCGGATGACCTCCTGATAGCCCTGCACCATAGTGCCATCGGCCTGCTTGGTCATGGTAGGGATTCTTACCAGTCCGGCAAACTTGCCTATGCCGAAATCTACATGCACTATGAAGTCGCCTGGCTCCATCTCCTGCAGTTCCTTAATGGTGAGCGCCATCTTGCCGCGCTTTGCCTGTTGACCCTTCAACTGATACTTGTGGAAACGCTCAAATATCTGATGGTCAGTAAAGAGCACTATCTTCAGCACATCGTCGATATAGCCTTCGTGGAGAGTGCCTTTGATAAAATTTAATGAAGAATGAATTCTTAATTCTTCATTATTAAATATCTCCTTCAACCTCTCTATCTGTTTGTCGGAGTCGGAGCAGATGAAGGTCTGGTAGCCTTTCGTTTGGTAATCGCTCAGTGTTTGCGCCAACAGCTCAAAGTTCTTGTGGAAGAGCGGCTGGGGGGTGTTATTAGTTGAGAGTTCTTGCGCACCCACTGGAGCGCAAGAACTGTAAATCACCCTAAACCTCTCCATCGCCTTGGCGAAGGTGCTTGCCTTGCACAGGTTCAAACTGGCGGTGAGCTCGCGCATTATCTCTGCCTTGTCTGCCTCTGTCACTCCCGTAAGTCTGTCACTCAGTGCCTGTTTTGAGAATCCCTCCTTATATATATAGTCTATGGCGTCAATGACATACTGTGTGTCATTGGTCACTATCACCGTGTCGTCTGGCAAAAGGTCGAGGAATGGTATCTTATCATTCGCGCCCTTGGCTATCTCTGGCACTATGGTGACGCTGTCCAGCATTTCCTTTGACAACTGGCTCTCCACATCAAAGGAGCGCAGGGTGTCTATCTCGTCGTCGAAGAAGTCTATGCGGTATGGCTGTTCGCTTGAGAATGAGTATATATCCACTATGCTGCCACGCACAGCAAACTGTCCTGGCTCATAGACATAGTCCACCTCCACGAAACCTAACTCACGCAACTTAGTCACCAGCACGTCCATTTCTGTCGTCTCTCCCTTCCTCAGCGTCAGCATACGATCGTCTATCGTCTGCCTTGATGCCACCAGTTCACTAAGGGCGGCGGGGTAAGTGACTATTTTTAGTTGAGAGTTGAGAGTTCTTGCGCTCCGTGGGTGCTCAGGCGAGCAGAGCTCGGAGGAGAGTTGAGAGTTATCTGCCAAGGCTATCAGGGTTTCGGCACGCATCACCTCACCTGCAGCATCCTTTTGTCCGAACTTCACAGCACGCTTGTAGGAAGAGGGGAAAAAGAGTGGCGCAACACTAAGGGTCTTAAGGTCCTGATACAGATAACCAGCCTCATCGGCATCGCGCATGATGAAGAGCAGAGGCACCTTGCAACCCGTAGCAGCAAAGTTCATAGCAATAGAAGACTGCGTAAAACCGCTAATAGCAGCCTTACGCATCTTCTTATCTTTCAACAAGGCTGCCAGCGTCTTCACCTGTGGGTGCTTGGCATACAGCCTCAGTATGTCTTGTAAGTTTTTAATTAGAAATTAGTAATTAAACCTTAATCGTTAACCGTTAACCTAATCTTTCAAAGCGTATGTCACGGTAGTTACCACGCGTACCTTCTTTATATGCTGGGTATTCTCGTCACGATTCTCTATAGAGAACTGTCCCTGGTCAGCACTTACTATCTTGCTCAGTTCAGAGTTGGAGTTGTCAGCAAACTGCTGTGCCGTCTGCTCCGCATTCTTAATAGCCTCAGTCATCATCTTCGGCTTTAGACTCTGGAATGACACCAGCTCATACTTCACAGGGTTTTCGTAACCGCCATCTACTATGGCGATGCCCTGCTGCAGCAGTTCACCCTGACGTGCTATGAGCGAGCGTACCAGTTTCACATTGCCTGATGCCACGGTGATGTTCGACGTGATGTTGTATCTGTAGTCGCGTCTGTTGTCAGAATAGCGGTCGGCGTTCATATCTATCACCGTAGGGGCGCCGATGCTTATCTCGCTCTCCTTCACACCGTTCTTCAGCAGAAACTGCTTTATCACGGCGTTAGTGTGGTTTATCTTCGCGTAGAGTGCAGGCAGGTCGTTGCCTATCTCCTTGGTCTGTATAGGCCAGGTCACCTTGTCGGCATCCACTATCTTCTCGGCAAGACCCTTCACCGTCACCCTGCGGTCCTTATTGGTGAAATTGTCTATCGCACCCTTGAGGCACAATCCTAATAACAGCAAGCCAACCACCATGCCACATGCTATGATGCTGGCAGAAAAATTCTTGTTATTCATTTTATTATAGAGGAGTGAGAGAGGAGTGAAGGGGGAGTGAGAGAGGAGTGAGGGGACATTACCTTTAACTCTTAACCCTTAACTCTTAACTCTTAACCGTTAATTAATAAACATTAAACGCTCCGAGCAGCAGTATGAACAGCATGACAGGCACGATGTACTTCAGCATCACCACATAGACTGGTTTGCGCCAGAAGTTGTAACCGTTCAGTCGCATCTCGCCAATCAGCAGGTCTGGTCCTGTCACCCATCCTATCAGTATGCAGGTGCATATAGCGAGGAATGGCATCAGCACGTTATTGCTCACATAGTCGAATATATCGAGTATCTGTCCAACGGCACCGTTAGGCAGCGTATATTCAAAGTAGAGCACGTTATAACCCATGTTAACTAATATAGCCAGCAATATGCCCAACACACCCATGATGTTAACAGCCTTTCTGCGATTCCAACCGAACTTATCCATCACGCCAGCCACACAAGCCTCAAGAATGCTCACAGCACTCGTGAGGGCAGCAAACGTAACCAGGAGGAAGAAAGCAAATCCGATTACATCGCCAAAATAACCCAGCGAACCGAACACCTTAGGCAGACTCACGAACATCAGTCCAGGACCAGCTGACATACCCTCTGTGCCGCTGAATACGTACACCGCAGGAATAATCATCAGGCCTGCAAGCAGAGCTATTGCCGTATCGAATATCTCGATTCTGTCAACCGACTGTCCTAAGTTTACGCTGCGCTTCATGTATGAACCGTATGCCACCATGATACCCATAGCAATAGAGAGCGAATAGAACAACTGTCCGGTAGCATCGAGCGTCACCATCAGCAGTTTCTTCACTGTCAGTCCCTCAAAGTTTGGTATCAGATAGACAGAGGCACCTTGTAAACCAGTTCTCGTCACGCCATTGCTGTCGGTATGGGTCAATGTCAGTCCGTAGATGGCAATAAATATCACGAGCAGCAGCAATGCAGGCATCACTATGCGTGAGAACTTCTCAATACCCTTCTCCACTCCGCGACTTACCACGTAGTAGCACATGAACGAGAAGATACCCAGGCACACCATAGGTTGCCAACCTCCTGTAATAAAATCACCAAAATAGCCGTCCTGTTCTGCAGAATATCCGTCAAACGTCAGATAAACCGTCAGGTATTTCAACACCCATCCGCCTATCACGCAGTAGTAGGGGTAGATGATAAACGGAATGATGAACGAGAAAATGCCCAGGAACGCCCATTTCTTGTTGAAATAGCCGTAGGCTGTCAGCGGTCCCTGCCTTGAGCGTCTGCCAATAGCTACTTCAGTAATCAGAAGGGTAAAACCGAATGTCACAGCCAGTATGACATAGATAAACAAGAACATACCACCGCCATCGCGTGCAGCAAGATATGGGAAACGCCAGATGTTACCCAAACCCACGGCACTACCTGCGGCAGCAAGCACAAAACCTAAAGAGCCACTAAACGTGCCTCGCTTCTTACTTTTATTCATATTGGGTGCAAAGTTACTAAAAAAAAAGAAGAATGAAGAATGAAGAATGAAGAATTTACAAAAAAACGAGAGCAAAAACAAAAATCACCCCCACAACTCAGTGTGAGGATGATTTCTACTATTACCTATATACGCTAGGGCTATCTATTTACCATGCAGCTGATTCCATGTTGCCCTCACCGCCATTATTTTTATTTCTCCAAGCAAATGGATAGTAAAAAACGATTTTTCCTATCAAAGTGAGTTTTTCAGAACGCCTGAGAATGAAGAATTTGGAGGCGAGAGGGATATTGGCTTCAAATTCGGGAATGTCGCGAATTTTGTAAGAAATTGGATGTCAGAGGGTTGAAAAATGGGGTGATTTTTGCGCTGTGATATTGGTGTGATAATCTGTGAATAAGGGTCGGATTTTCGGTTGCAGAAGCAATGGTTTTGCATGCAGAAGTAATGCTTTTATCTCTAAAAGTAATGCTTTTATAGGTAAAAATTGAGAGTGCCCCGATTTTTGGCTAAAAATGGAGCTCGGAAGGCTCCAGATTTGATTTTAAAAAGGATGTTTTTCAGTGAGCAGAGTGTCACGAAATGAGGCATTTTGCTTTCACTTTGTTTCTGGGTGGAGATTGATTACAAATCCACGCCTACGCCGAGCATGAAGTTTGTGCCGTCAGTGGCTGGGGCGTTGAGGTAATAATGGGAAGGACGATAATTAAACAGGTTATCGAGGGCAAGTGTGAGGCGAACCTTCTTATACAGACGGTTGACCATGCTGAGTTTCCATAAGGTGTAGGCAGGATAGTTGACCGTCACCATGCCCTTGCTGATGTCGTAATAGTCCACATACTCATCGGCATCGACTGCGGAGAGGAATCTGCCGTTGAGAGCGAAACTGAGGGAATAGCGGTCGGAGAATTCTTTCTCCCACTGACCTGTCCACGTGATGGCATGCGGACGTGTAGGCAGATAGGCTGCTGCACCCTGCTGGCTCTCGCCCTTAGCGGTATATTTCTCCTTGGTGAGGGTATAGCCGAGGGTGGTAGAGAACAATCCCCACTTGGCACACGCCATGAACTCCATGCCATAGACCGTGAAGCGGTCGAGGTTGATGTAAGGGAGGACTAAATCAACGGGAACGTTAACGTTAACGTTAACATTTGAGGTTTGGTTCCCGTTCCCGTTCCCGTTAACGTTATATGGCATACCTGTGGTAATTTTGTTGTGCATGGTGTTGCAATAGCCCATGAGCATGAAGCTGTAGCGACTGCGGGCAAAGGAGAGGGCAACGTTGAAGTTATTGCTGAGCTCTGTCTTGAGGTTAGGGTTGCCCTGAATGACCCAGATGCCTGCCATATCGAAGGAGGAGTATTTCTCCTTGAGCGTAGGAGCGCGGAATCCCATGCCGTAGCCGAAGCGGAGGGTGAGCGAAGCATCATCCTGCTCAGGCATGAGGATGTTATAACGCATGGAGAACTTAGGGGTGAGGCGCGACTGGTTGCCGTCAGAGATATAGTCGTAACGCAAGGCACCAACGAGTTCCCAACGTGGACTGATAATCCAGTCATACTGCACGAAGGCATCGCTGTTATACTGATGGCGACGAGGATTATCAAGGTGGGTGTTATACAGATAGTCGCGCATAAAATCGGCTCCTGCCACTATCTGCGAACCATCGCCAATGGTGTGGGTATAGAGGGCACGAAGGTGGTTCTGCACATTGCTATAGGTGCGCAGGTCGAGGTTGGTTGCCTGCTGTTTAGCAGATTTATTATATTCGTCGAAGGAATAGCTGAAGTCGAAGAGGTCGCGGTCAGTGGCTTGCCATACAGCCTTCAGACCAGCCGAGAGGTCACGATAGCGCTCTGGTTCGGTAACCACTCGTGGCACCTGACGGAAGTAATAGCCCAGTCTGCCAGTGAGTTTGAGGCGGTCGGTAACATTCACGCTCAAACGGTCTTTTACGGTCACCACCTTACTGCCATACACCTCGCTGAAGACGCGAGTGGCTGGGTTGGGGTCGTTGTTTACCGTATATGACCCAACATTACTGAAGGTGGAGGTGAAGAGGTTGCTGATGCGCTTGGTGTTTCTGCCAAACTGCAAGGCGTAACGCTGTCCCTTATGGCGCGACCAGCGCGAATCGAGGTGCAAGGTCCACGGATTGCCCCCCTCCTTGGTTATAATGTTTATCACACCACCGCCTGCGCTGCTGCCATAGAGGGCTGAGGAAGCGCCCTTGACTATCTCGATACGCTCAACATCGGCCATCACGAGACGCGAGAAATCGACATCGTCAAGTGTCTCGCCTGCCAGTCGTTCGCCATCGACAAGGAAGAGGATGCTCTGTCCGCCAAAACCAGCGAAGTTGAGGTGAGTCTGCTGGTTCATGGCATAGGAGAATTCCACGCCAGGCACCTCCTGTCTGAGCAGATCTTGTATGTCGGTGGCATCGCTGCGCTCTATATCTTGCGCCGTTATGATACGAGTGAGCACAGGGGTATTAGCCAAGGTCTTAGGGGTGCGAGTACCAGTAACTACTACCTGAGAGAGCTGGACGGAGTCGGAGACTATAGCTGTATGCTCTGTAGAATGAAGAATGAAGAGTGAAGAATGAAGAATAATCACTGACATTACAGCAATTATCCTAATTCTCCATATATTGATATAGCTTGATGATATGTTGCTATGAAGATTCTTCATTCTTCATTCTTTATTCTTCATTTACAGCGGATACTTATACTCTATCGTCATGCCACAGTTGCGACCGTCAGGGGTCTTGTAGTTTTTAAGGCGCAGGGCGGCATAGGTGCCGTTGCTAAGGCGCACTATGAAGACGTTGCCGTTATAAACGAAGGCTGGTGGCATGGGAGGTATCTCCATGGTGAGCCATTTGCTGAGCTCAGTATTTATCTTTATGCGCTGGCTGCCCACGATGCCTGAGAGCATCTGGTCTTGCACCACCCACACATCCATCTCCGACCACGAATCCTCAACGAAAGGCATGGACGAATACTGGGTGCTGCTGCCCACCTTGCTGATGTCAGTTAGAGAAGACTGCCAAACTGCTCCTCCATTTGTGCGCACGTTGTTACGGTGTATGGCTATATCCCATTGGTCTGGTTCGGGCTGACGAATGGTGGGGTATTTGCTACGCAACTCATGTTTTGCCATTCCCTCGCCAAAGACATCATACCAGTAATTGTATATGCCTGTGCCGTCAGCATCAAACTCAGCTATCGGCGTGGTAGGAATGGTGAGAGTTGAGAGTTGAGGGTTGAGAGTTGAGAATTGAGAATTGTTAAACTTTACATAGTGCCACTCGGTCCAACTGGTGGCATCTACATAGAGGTCGCCCTGAGCAGGTTTCTGAGGGTCGTCGTATATACCGTCCATAACGCCATTGCAGGCTGAGAGAGCTATGAGCATCCCCCACCCTGCAACGAGGTTTAGTATTTTTCTGCTATTTATCAAATGTTGTCCTATACAAATCTGTCCGCAAAGGTACTAATTTTTTACAACGTACGCAATACCTATATATTATTATTTTTTCTCTGACGGCTAATACATCTTGCCAATAACATAGTTGATAAGCCTCATAGGGAAGATTCTGCCAAGGAACAGGAATGCCTGATACATAAAGCCGACGGTAGAAGTGGGCTCGGGGTTATGGCTCTCAGCCAGTGAGAGGAGTTTCTTAGCCATACGCTCAGGGGCTATGCCATGCTGCTCGTCATGCTCCATAGTCTCCACGGCTTTGGTCATGTGAGGATATTCCTTAGCACCCTCGAGTTCCTTCTTACGGGCATCAGTGAAACCCGTCTTCACATCACCAGGCATGAGTACGGCAACCTTAATGCCGAAGGGTCGCACCTCGTTGGTGAGAGCCTGTGCAAAACCGTTGATAGCAAACTTAGAGGCGCTGTAGAAAGCCTGGAAAGGCAGTCCGTAGGCACCCATCACGCTGCTCACGAAGATTATCTTACCTCGCTGCGACTTACGCATATAAGGCAACACAGCCTGAGTGATGTTGACAGCACCAAAGAAGTTGACGTCCATCTGACGATGCAACTCCTCTGTAGTGGTGAACTCCACTGCACCAGAGATGCCCATGCCAGCGTTGCTGATGAGCACATCGACATAGCCGTCAGCGGCGATAACCGTGCTGACAGCCTTACGACAAGCCTCTACATCAGTCACGTCACACGTTATGTGAGTGATACCCTCACGAGCCTCAGAGGGCGTGCGGCGAGAGAGTTCGTAAACCTTATAGCCGTTAGCGGCAAACAGTTCGGCTGTAGCCTTGCCTATGCCAGAACTACCGCCAGTGATTATTACATTCTTCATATTTTCGTTATTTTTAATCCAACATATGTTATAATGCCATTAAGCAACAGCAGTTCGTAGCCAAAGTGGTAGCCTGTGAATCGAGGTACCAGCATGTCGGCTGCGAAGCAGATGAGAGGAGAAGCGAAGCAGACGAGAGCAACACTACCCCATCTTGGTTTTCGTCCCAGTTCCCGTTCCCGTTCTTTTAAAGGGCTCAGCGCATACGCAAACAGTCCTAACAACGGACCATAAGTGTAGCTGACGAGGGTGTATATGGTGTTGATGAGCGACGAGGTGGTGCTCACCACATTAAACATCACGGTGCAGAGTATCAGGGCGAGGGTCATACCTATATGCACATAGCGACGAGCCTTCTCGTCATCCTCCTTACCCAGTATATCTACGCAGAACGAGGTGGTGAGAGCCGTGAGTGCCGAATCGACAGTGGAGAACGAGGTGGCGATGATGCCTAAGGTGAATATGGCAAGGAGGAGGAAGGAGGAACTAACTGTGAACTGTGAACTATGAACTATGAACTGACTAAGCAGTTCGTCAGCCTTCTCAGGCAGTGCCACGCCCTCCTTGGCATAAAGCATGGTGAGCATAACGCCAAGAGTGAGGAAAAGAGCATTAACAGGCAAGAAGGCAAAACCGTAGGTGCACATATCCTTCTGAGCGTCGCGCAGACTCTTACAGGTAAGGTTTTTCTGCATCATATCCTGATCCAGTCCTGTCATCACTATCACGATAAAGATGCCAGCCACGAAACATTTGAAGAAGTTGTTGGGGCTGTCCCAATCGCCAAACTCAAAGACCCCTGAATAGCCGTTTGCCGCCACAGCCGAGAGGCATTCCCCCACCCCATGAAAGTCAAGAAGCGTGTACACCTTATATATAATAACGAGCAACGCCACGAGCATACAGAGGGTCTGCAGGGTGTCTGTCCACACCAGCGTCCTGATGCCTCCACGACGGGTGTAGAGCCATATCAGCACGAGCAGGGCTATTGTGGTGAGGTAGAAGTTTACGCCAAGGGCACCAGAGATAATGAAGCAAGGCACGAAGAACTTTGCTGCACTACCCAGGAGTTTGGAGATGATAAAGAACATGGCACCTGTCTTGTAAGCCTCGTCGTTGATTCCCCTCAATACGGTGTAGATGCTGGTAAGGTTCATACGGTAGTAGATGGGCAGAAGCACGAAGGCAACGGCAAAATAACCCAAGATAAAACCCATGCAGGTCTGCAGATAGGTCATGCCTGAATGCATCACCATGCCAGGCACACTGACAAACGTAACCCCTGATATGCTGGCACCCACCATACCGAATGCCACCATGTACCACGGCGACTGTCTGCCCGCCAAGAAGAAAGCACTGTTCTTGTTATTCCTAACACTCAGTCTGCTCACGGCAAGCAATAACAGGAAATATGTCAGTATGACGACTAATACCATTTAAGGTGCAAAAATACAAAAAATAGTTGAAAACGCAAAAACTATGAACTGTGAACTGTGAACTATGAACTTTTTTTTGTAACTTTGCAGCCAATATCTTCTATTCCCAAAAAGAAAAATCAACTGAAACAGTTATGAAACAAATAGGAAGAATAATACTCTTCTCAGCCATTCTATGTTGTGTGTCGTTGATGGGAAAGGCGCAAGACTCGCTGGGCACCAAGATAACATACGACCTGACGGCTGAAACGGCTGTGGGCACTGGCGACTACACGGCTTACCAACTGGTGACAAACCGTCACCACATACTTGCCACCAGACCTAACACGGCATACCTGCGCGGAGCGGTGAACCTGGAGCACAACTTCACACCCGACCTGAAACTCACCAGTGCAGTAGATATGGTGGCATCAGTGCATGCCGACCACAAGACCTACCTGCAACAAGCGTATATGAACCTGCAGTATAAGAAATTCTTCATCGAGGCTGGCAGCAGAGAGATAGAGCCCCTGCTTCGCGACCCTCTGCTGTCAACAGGTTCGTTTGCCAAAGGCACTAACGCCAAGCCTGTTCCACAGGTGAGGATAGGCACAGACGGCTTCTGGACCGTTCCCTACACCAAGGGATGGCTGGAGATAAGTCTGGAATGCGGTTTCGGAAAATATACTGATGGCGGCTACAGGGAGGACAACTTCAACCAGCATCCGGGCGTAAACCAGAGCTACACCTCAGGCATATACTACCACCAGAAGCATTTCTATTTCCGTTCTAACCCTAACTGGGTGGTGTATGTGACGGCTGGATTGGAGCACGTGGCACAGTTTGGTGGCACACAATACAGCTATGACAGCGACGGCAATCTTATAACCAAGACCAAGCCTCACGACCTCAAGGCTTTCTGGGACATACTGCTGAAAAAGGAGGATAAGAACTACTTTGAGAACGGAGCGATGGAAGACTGGGTTTATGGCAACCACCTCGGCATAATCACCTACCAGATAAGTTGGAATATAGACAAGCAGCATCTGCTCGAGGCTTATCTCGACGTGCCGTTTGAGGATGGCTCAGGCATGCGCAAGGGCAACGGCTGGGACGGACTGTGGGGCTTGCGCTACAAATCGAAGAAGCCAGGCATACAGTATGTGAGGGGTGCCGTGTTTGAGTATTTCCAGACCACCAACCAGTCTGGACCGCTGCACTGGGACAAGGGCGACTACCCCGAGCCTGTGCGCAGTCAGATAACAGAGCTCGTGACGGGTAACGACGACTATTACAACCACCTCTTCTACAATGGCTACGCCTACTACGGCATGACGCCGGGCAACGCCCTCATACCATCGCCCATATACAACAGCGACGGCTACACGAAATATCGCGACAATCGCATCAAGGCGTGGCATATAGGCATTCAGGGCGATATTACAGACCGTCTGTCATATCTGGTGAAGGGTTCATATCGCGAGGGCTGGGGTACGTACAATGTGCCCCTTACCACCAAGCACCATTCATTCGATGCTATGTTCCAAGGCACATACAACCTCGGTCCCTGGCAGTTTAGCGCAGCATACGCTTTCGATAAGGGCAATATCTATGGTGATTGCTCAACGTTCAACTTTAAGATAGGTTATCATGGCAAGATACTTTAAGTTCATAGTTCACAGTGCACAGTTCGTAGTTATACGCAAACACGCTTTCTTGTTTGCATTCTTCATTCTTTATTCTTCATTCTTCATTATCTCTTGTCAGGAAGGCAGGGAGGCTGGCGACCTGCTGGGGCAGTGGCGCATGGCTGATTCTGACTCCAAGTACATAAGTTTCTCGGGCTCAATCACAGAGTTCCGCTATGTGAAGGACGGCAGCCTGCGACAGTATGTCTTTGGCAACTTCCAGCATGTGGGCGACAGCTTGTTCATACAGTGCTACTCCATAAATGAGGATCAGAAGGCTACAGACACAGAACTGATAGAAAACACCTTTGAGATGAAGCCTTCAAGCAATATCCGCGTAAAGATTGAGACGCTTGACAATAAGCACCTATCACTCAGCAAGGACGGCAAGATGTGGAATTTCTATAAATACTAAGGAGTTGAGGAGTTAAGGAGATAAGTAGTTAAGACAATACATAAGACCTCACCAGTCAAAGCATATGTCTTAACTCCTTAACTACTGCCTACTTAACTACTCAAAAAAAGGGACTTCAAAACGAAGTCCCTTATTGTTTTGTTTACTTACGATAGTCGTCAAGGTCGGCTTCAGTGCATGACATTACGAAGTCGTAATGCTTCTCTACCTCAGCGGCAGCGTAACGGGTGTAAACCTTAGCAGACTTAGCAAAGAGGTCGGCATCCTTGCTTGCATCGCCCAGCAACAGGAGAGCCATGATGATGTCGCCTGCCATCTCGTAGAGGTGACGTATGCAGAGGTCCTTCAGCTCGTCGTTCTTCTGCTCGTTGACGTAAGCCACGGCAGCGTTGTACTTCTCTGCCATTCGGGCTACGCGCTCCTTCTGTGGCAGGAGGTCGGCAGAGCACCAGTCGGCATTATCGTTAACGTTCCCGTTAAATGCGACAGCATTTGCTAATGCGTAGCCAGCCTCGCCCTGAGCCAGGAAGCCATCGATTATCTGACCGTAGAAACCGTTGGTGATGTAGCGTCCGGCTGCTACAGTCTGCAACTGCGTGGTGCCCTCATATATGGTGAGGATGCGGGCGTCGCGATACAGGCGCTGACAAGCATACTCGAGCATGAAGCCTGAACCACCGTGCACCTGAATGCCGTCATAGGCGTTCTGGTTAGCATACTCTGACGTCATACCCTTGGCAATAGGCGTGAAGGCATCGGCAAGCTTAGAGAAAGTCTTACACTCGGTGCGCTCCTCAGCCGTCAGCTTCTCGCCCTTCTCCTTGCGCTCGCGCTCTATGTCCTCGAGAGTCTTATAGACATCTACGAAGCGAGAGGTAGCGTAATAGAGCGAACGGCCTGCGTCGAGCTTAGCCTTCATGATTGAGAGCATGTCATAGACAGCAGGGAAATTGATGATAGCCTTGCCAAACTGCTTACGGTCCTTAGCGTATGCAAGAGCCTCGTTGTAAGCCATCTGGCTGGTACCTGTTGACTGACCAGCGATACCCAGGCGGGCTCCGTTCATCAGTCCCATCACATACTTGATAAGACCCAGTTTCTCGCTTCCGCAAAGCTCTGCCTTAGCGTTCTTATACACCAGTTCGCAGGTTGGTGAACCGTGTATGCCGAGCTTGTTCTCTATGCGGCGTACGTCAACGCCTCCGTCGCGCTTGTCGTAGATGAACATTGACAGGCCGCGACCGTCGCGGGTGCCCTCTACTGAGCGAGCCAGCACGAGGTGGATGTCAGAGTCGCCGTTGGTGATGAAGCGCTTGCAGCCGTTCAGTCGCCAGCATTTGTTTGCCTCGTCGTATGTAGCCTTGAGCATAACAGACTGCAGGTCTGAACCTGCGTCTGGCTCTGTGAGGTCCATAGACATCGTCTCGCCCTTACATACTCGTGGTACGAAGCGCTTGCGCTGGTCCTCGTCGCCAAACTCATAGAGCGTCTCTATGCAGTCTTGCAGAGACCAGATGTTCTCAAAGCCTGTATCTCCTGCTGCTATCATCTCGTTGATTGCCGAATAGATAGCCATAGGGAAGTTCAAGCCACCGTAGCGGCGAGGCATGGTTACGCCGTTCAGACCAGCCTTGATTGTAGCGTCAAGGTTCTCGTAGGTCTTTGAGGCATAAATCATTCTGCCGTTCTCGCATCGTGGTCCCTCAGCATCCACGCTCTCCGCGTTAGGTGCTATCACGTTAGCGCTCACGTCGCCAGCCAGTTCGAGTACCTTCTCGTAGTTCTCCATAGCCTCCTCAAAGTCGGCTGGAGCATAGTCATACTTGTCGGCATCGGCATAGCCACGTTCTTTCAGTTCTACTATATGCTTGAGCAAAGGATGGCTCAAGTGAAACTTAATCTCTGGATGTTCTGTATAAAAGTTTGCCATTGTTTAAGGAGTTAAGGAGTTAAGGAGTTAAGGAGTTAAGACATTACTGATTACTTGCACAATTTTTTTCTGCCGAATAGTTTGCTATACCTTTTACGTATCCATTAAGGAGTTTGCTTACTTCCTCAATAATATCGTTCATCATAATATATTTGTCTGACCCTATGTATCTGAGGTCTCTGGATAGAATTATGTAGTATCTGCATTCCTCCAGACTTCCTTGCGCATAGTTCATGAAACGCAGTTTTTCATTTTGCGACAATCTCTTATAGCCCTCTGCTATGTTGGCAGGTATAGAAACAGCGGCACGTGTAAATTGTGACACCAACCCAAACTTCTCAAAGTCAGGAAAATTTGCACAACATTTATATACCTCAAGCACAAAAGAGTGGGCTTTTTGCCAAGCTACTATGTTTGTGAAACTAAATTGCGCCACGTTGGTATTGTCTTAACTACTTCACTACTTAACTACTGATTGCTATTTATTATTTTCCTTATAATACTTTATCAGTTTTGGAACCACCTCTTCCACTGTGCCGTTGATTACGTAGTCGGCGATGGTGTTGATAGGAGCCTCCGGGTCGTTATTTACTGAGATGATGATGCCTGAATCCTGCATACCTGCTATGTGCTGTATCTGACCAGAGATACCGCAAGCGATATACACCTTAGGACGCACGGTGACGCCCGTCTGACCTATCTGGCGGTCGTGATCCACCCATCCTGCGTCAACTGCAGCACGGCTTGCGCCTACCTCGGCGTGTATCTCCTTGGCAAGTTCGAAGAGTTTGTCGAAACCCTCCTTTGAGCCTACACCATAGCCACCAGCCACGATGATTGGCGAGCCCTTCAGGTTGTGCTTAGCCTGCTCCACGTGGCGGTCGAGCACCTTTACCACATACTCCGTCTCAGGCACGTACTTGGCAACGTCGTGTTTCACGACCTCACCCTTGTAGTTCTCGTCGAGCACCTCTTTCTTCATCACGCCCTCGCGCACGGTAGCCATCTGTGGACGGTGCTCAGGGTTTACGATGGTGGCAACGATATTACCGCCAAAGGCAGGACGAATCTGCATCAGCTGGTTCTCATAGTGCTTGGTAACTAGTTCGCCAGCCTCGTTCTTCACCTTCATGTCAAAGTCGTCTATCTCGAGCTCGGTACAGTCGGCTGTCAGTCCACTGAACAGGGCTGAAGACACACGTGGACCGAGGTCGCGACCTATTACCGTAGCGCCCATCAGGCAAATTTGTGGCTTCTCCTCCTTGAAGAGGTTTACCACCAGCGCCGTGTGAGGATTAGAAGTGTAAGGGAACAAACCCTCAGCATCAAAGATGTGCACCTTGTCCACACCATACTTCATCACCTGCTTCTCAACGCCGTCAAGACCCGAGCCCGCGATGATGCACTCCAGCTGCACTCCCAGCGTGTTGGCAAGCTTGCGACCCTTGGTCAACAGTTCGAGAGCCACATCCTTTACCTGTGTGCCCTCTATCTCGCAATATACAAATACGTTGTTCATTGTTCTTTTAAGAAGTTACTACTGATTGCTAATCATCATCCTATTATCTTTTCTGCTATAAGTTCCTTCATCAAGGCATTGATATCCTCGTCAGAGCCAGTCATGGTGCGTGATTCCTTAGCCTTGAAGACAATGTTCTCCACCTTCTTCACGTTGGTTGGCGAACCAGCCTTGCCTATCTGCTTAGGGTCGCAGTCTATGTCGGCTGCACCCCACTGGGTTATGTCGAGATAAGGCTTCTTCTCAGCAGCGGCAGTAAGCTTCTCGTTGCCCTCACGCTCCAGCGCCACAGTGGCATACTTATACTTCATCACGCGCTTAGCGTTGCGAGGACGACAAGGAGCAGCCGAACCGTTAACCGTCACCACCAAAGGCAGCGGAGCCTCAACGGTCTCTACACCACCGTCTATGTGGCGCTTGATAACCACCTTGCGAGCCTTCTCGTCGAGCGAGATAATCTCCTCAGCGTAAGTCACCTGTGTCAGTCCAAGTTTCTCAGCTATCTGCGGACCCACCTGTGCCGTATCGCCGTCGATAGCCTGACGGCCACCTATTATTATATCAAACTTGCCAATCTTCTTGATTGCCTGCGCCAGAGTGTAGCTGGTGGCAAGGGTGTCAGCACCACCCAGAGGGCGGTCAGTCACCACATAACCCTCATCAGCACCCCTGTAGAGCGCCTCGCGTATCACCTCAGCACTCTTAGGCAGTCCCATAGTAACCACCGAGATAGTAGAGCCAGGGAACTTATCCTTCAGCTGAAGAGCCTGTTCCAAGGCGTTAAGGTCGTCTGGATTAAAGACGGCTGGCAACGCAGAACGGTTGATGGTGCCCTCTGGGGTCATCGCATCTGGTCCCACGTTGTGTGTGTCAGGTACCTGCTTAGCAAGTACAACGATTCGTAAACTCATAAATTCCTTTATTTATATTGTATTCTTGTTAGTGTCAAAAAAACCTTGACAAAGGTACTAAAAATAATCTATATGGCAAAACAATTTAAGGCTTTTTCACTTTGAACGCCTGATACAGAAGCATAAGCACCAGGCTTCGCATCCAGTCAGGGAGATTATGAGGTTAAAATATAGTAACTTGTTTTTCTCCGTTTTTAACACTTAAATGATTTTCATCTGTAGAGGCATAGCTTTTAGGTTGTAAAAGCATTACTTTTATGGTATAAAAGCATTACTTTTAGCGCTAAAAGCATTACTTTTACCTATCAAGAACAACACCTTTGCAACGCACTAATTATCAGATGGTTACGAATCCCACACCAAGCCCCTCGCCTCCTTCTCTTTTGCACACTTTCGCCATTTTGTGCAGGGTAGTTTTTAACATTTCGGAGCTCGATGCGTTGCAGCGTTGCAGTGTTGCAGTTACAAAATTCCCTTTCCCCCTTCTGGAAATATGCCAATATTATTAATTATATATAAATTTATATATATAATATAATATTGAACTCTCTTGGAGATTAGGCAAGAGCGTTTTGGGAACTGCAACACTGCAACGCTGCAACGCTTTCATCATTAGACATTCACTTTAGTGTGGCCAAAAGTGACCTCTAAGTGAGGTGTAACCAAACACAGGTCACTCGCCTCATCCCAGTATTCATGCGCCTTAAGAGCCCCTAAGTGAGTAAGTGAGGTTGAAATGCGAAAATCTTTCTTTTCCGTATTTTTTCTCCCCATTGTTTGGAGAAATAAAAATAATTTTTTAATTTTGCAGAGTGTATTACCAGTTAGTTCATGCAAGTGGCTGGCGGGTATGGGCGGACGAGTTCCGCACATTTGGGGCATCACAGCCTCAAGACATTTTGAAAAGGACGTTTACTTAACGTTGGTCTTCTACTTCCGAAAGTCTGGTACACTAATAAGAAGCAAAAGAAGGTAACGCAACGGTAACGTCCACGTGGGTGATTTTATCCAAGTCTCACACCTTTTTTCATTATACACATAGGTGTATCATGTTTATGGTGCTTGTACTTCTATAATATCCCTCTGACGTGGGCTAACTGGTTGCTAATCTTTTTGCTTCGGTTTACCAGAGCCTCGGAAGTGGGATTGGCAGAGTACAGACACCCACGTCTTTTCATATCCCTTAACTTAATAACTAATCGCCAAATCAGGGTGGCTATAGGCAGAAAAATAATATAATTATGATGCCAGAATTTGAACCAAAGGGGTCTCGTGGAGATGTTTTTAATTCACTTGTGGACTTTGTTGAAAAACATAAAGATTACACTCTTTATAGTAAAAAAAACGTCTTGGAATTGCCTCTGTATTTCATAAGGGGAAGGGATTTCAATGAATGCTTAGAAGATTTTTGTTCTAAGTATAATCAACTAGTAAATGATTATCCTGATATTGATAAAATAACACAAGAAACTGTATGTACACTTACGTCTAAACTAAAAAAAACTATTGACGATTATCTTAACGGTAAGGTAGCCTCTGCATATTCACAATTTAAGGAAGCAATGGAGCCTATAAAAGATTTTCTTCCGATAAAGTCTGTAGAAAAACGTGTATTTTTCAGAATGAGAGCAGAGGAAGGATTAAAAGATAAAAAAGATTTTTATCATCTTCCTTTCAACATGATACACTTGTCAAAAAATGAGCGTTTTAGCATTGATGGATATCCATGTTTATATCTTGGTTATTCTAAAAGCGTATGCAAAAAAGAAATATTAAGTGGAACTATAGCCACATTCATGTTAGATGAAAAATTGGATGGCATCCTTGATTTGACTTTAGGGCAGGGAGATGAAAAAAAGGATATACCTGATATTAATTTAGTGCAGATTTACCCTTTAATAGCTTTATGTTATATTGTCCCCTTTTATTGTACTGTATATGAGAAAGAATGTAGACCTGACAAATCCTTTTTTCGTGTAGAATACATCATTCCTCAACTATTAACACTTTACCTAAGAGAAGAGAGTATGGCAAAAGGTATTATTTATTATACTGTAAAAGACCCTAATCTTAATCTACAAGGAAAAGGAGAGGACGATTTTAAAAATATTGTATTGTTTACAAATAGAGAAAATAATAATAGTGAGAAATATGATGAAGAATTAATGGATAAATTTACAATATCATTATGAAAAAGGTTTTATCTTTAGCGAATCTGCTACTCATAGCAATCGCCTCATTTGCGTATGATGCAAAGATTGACGGCATCTATTACAATTTTTACAGCAGTTCAGGGACTGCTGAAGTAACCCAAGGTGACAACCCTTACAGTGGTGATGTCATTATTCCAAGCACAATAACATACAGCGGAAATACCTACAATGTGACTAGCATAGGTCGTAAGGCTTTCTATGGTTGCTGGCTTAACCTCTGTTT